>Ga0310696_10011576_pt1 | contig 10060 bp, 5 predicted proteins | sample AusTroGonzalo_MG_4_FD_203885 | JGI IMG/M metagenome (GOLD analysis project Ga0310696, IMG submission 203885) | Bovine rumen microbial communities from tropical cattle in Woodstock, Queensland, Australia - Gonzalo_02 (v2) (version 2) | ecosystem: Host-associated > Mammals > Digestive system >... | reverse complement strand
AAACCCGCCACCTCATAGCCGTTTTCGGTCTTCTTCACGTGCATCAAACCGGGATGATTGCCGCCCGAAACAGTTTTCAGCGTGTCGCCCACAAGCTCATAATTGAAGACCCAGAAGTCGCCCCAAACCAAGATGTCATCCGGATTGCCTTCCTCGGTACCGACCACGTATGAATAAGGAATGCACACGTCGCCTTGTGAATAGTTTTTGCCGATTTCGTTCACCAAATAGTCCTCGATGGCGGTGAAGTAAGTCGGTCCTTCAGACTTCTCTTCCACTCCTGCCTCGGGAGTTTCGGTTTGTACTTTGTTCTCTGGTTGTTTGGCCGACTTGTTCTTGCAGCCAACCATGCTTGCGCCGCTTAGGATTAGGATAGCGGCTAACATACACATTTTCAATGTCTTGTTCATTGCAATTTAGATTTATTTCGTTAAAATTTGCTTTCTGCCTGCAAAAATAAGGAATATCTGTTGATTTTTTCTATTTTTGCGATTTAAAATCTTTCAAACATTGAAACGGCCTAAACTATCATCCGCTACAACCTCACAGATTGTCATCCTCATCACGGCGGCGGCGCTTATGCTCCTGATTTCGGGCATCCAACAGAATTATGCACGCAAGCAAATCCGTAACAACTTGGAGCGCAATGCCGAAATGGAGTTGATTATCAAGTCTATAGATGTCAAACATTCGCTTGAGGATGTTACTCTTGCGCTGCGAAACCGTAGTTGGGAATTCGAGAAATTTCTCCATTATCCCGATTCCCTATTTGACGTCACGCGCCGCATCATGGAAGAGAACCCCAATTTTGCCGGTTGCTGCATCGCCATGGTCCCCAACTACTATCCTGAAAAAGGCCGTCTTTTCGAGCCTTACACCCTGCGTCGCGGCGAGGTAATCGAAACCTTTCAACTTGCTTCAGAGGAACATGACTATAGCAAAAATCCGAATTTCATTATTGCAGCTGAAAACGATAGTTCTTTTTGGAGCGAACCCTATCATGACGAAGACGACCTGAATGTGACGCTCATCACATATACTTTCCCCATATACGATGAATATGGGGACATGGCTGCCATTGTCGGTATTGACTTAAACACAGAATGGCTTGGTAAATTACTGAATTCGAGACACGTGTTTCCTTCCTCTTATAACCTTTTGTTGTCAGGTGAAGGCAGGTTGATTTATCGTCCTAATGGCGAGATAAAGCATAAGGATGTGGAGCAAATCATGGGCTTGATTAATGACAGCACCGCCAAACACACAATAAGTGCTTCAGGGCGTGTCACTATATTTTCGTTCGTTGACTGGGAAGACCATGCAAAAGGATCAGTGTATTATTATACTCCAAATTCCATCCACCCTTGGAGTATTGCCGTCGTCAATTACGATGATGAAGTGTTTGCGCCTTTGATAAAAATGCAATGGAGAAACCTGCTGCTGACCTTTATCGGTCTGCTGATTCTCTCCTTCATCATCCAGCGTTCCGCGAAGAACATCTCCAAGCTGCATCAGGCCACTTTGGAGCGGGAACATATTGACAGTGAGTTGAATATTGCGCGAAACATACAAATGTCTATGTTGCCCAAGAGCGACGAGACAGCCTTACGCGACGACTGCGACATCGTCGGCTCGCTCGACCCCGCCAAGATGGTGGGTGGCGACTTGTTCGACTATTTCGTCCGCGATGAGAAGCTGTTTTTCTGCATCGGCGACGTGAGCGGAAAAGGTATCCCTGCCGCTTTGGTGATGGCCGTAAACCATACTCTATTCCGCTCGGTATCAGCGCATGAGACCAATCCTGCCCGCATGATGCAGTCCTTGAACGAGACTGCTTGCCAGCGCAACGAGCAGAACATGTTCGCCACCTTCTTCATCGGCGTGCTCGACTTGCCTACGGGACGGTTGCGCTACTGCAACGCCGGCCACGACCTCCCGTTTGTTATCGGCAAAACGGTCAAAAGCATCCAAGCCAAGCCGCATCTGCCCTTGGGCGTGATGGACGATGTGATTTACACGATGCAGGAAACGACCATGACGGTTAACGAGACCCTATTCCTATACACCGACGGCCTGACCGAAGCCAAGAACGAAAAACACGAACAGTTTGGGGTGAAACGTGTGGAAGAAGTGTTAAAGCATAGCATTGAAAACAAGTCTTTTGCATCGAAAACTCTCATTCAGACCATGAAGGAGAAGGTCGATACATTCGTCAATGGAGCCGAGCAAAGCGACGACCTCACCATGCTGGCCGTCCAATATACGCCGAAGGAGAAACACATCATCTATCGCGAGACCCTCACTTTGTTCAATAAGGTGAGCGAAATCACGAGGCTCAATGCGTTTGTGAAGTCGGCCACCTCCGCATTGAACATGGAAAACGCACTTGCCAACCAAATCAAGTTGGCCGTTGAGGAAGCCGTGACCAATGTAATCGATTATGCCTATCCGAATGATACTGAGGGCAATATAGAAATCACCATTGAGGCTGACGAAAGCCGTATCCGCTTCATCCTCACCGATTCGGGCGCCGACTTTGACCCCACCGGTGTGAGCAAGGCCGACACCACGCTTTCGGTGGACGAACGCCCTATCGGTGGCTTAGGTGTTTTCCTTGTCCGTAACCTGATGGACAGTATCAACTATGAGCGCACCAACGGCAAGAACGTCCTCCGCATGGAGAAGCAATATGTTGGATAAATTATCCCAAAAAAGTCTACAATTTCATTTTTTTCATACTTTTGCACAATTTTAATCCTATTAATAACAATCACTAAGCATAGCAATGAATACCAACATTACAGAAAAAGACGGGAAATACACCGTATCCCTTGAAGGCGAACTTGACACCGCCCACGCACTTGAAGTCGAACAAGCCATGCAGCCCCTCCATGAATTGAGCGGGAAAGACATCACCATCGACTGTGCCAAACTGGATTACATCGCCTCCAGCGGCCTGCGCATCCTCTTGGGCTTGCTGAAAAGTGCCAAAGCCAAAGGCAACAAGGTCGTCTTAAAGGACTTGAACGACGAAATCAAGGAAGTGTTCAAGATGACGGGCTTTATTGATATCTTTGACATAGAGTAAACAAAACCAATAACTTATGAAATATCATCTTAGCCAACATGCAAAGTGGATTTGCATGGCATTCGTATTACTATTGACTGTCGGATTGCGAGCTCAGGAGGCTGACAATGAATTCACCGTGGATGCCCAATTGGTGACACGTGGTGAGTTGCGCATAGGCGGTTTCAAGCCTGACTCCGTTGACAATGAACGTGTTTCCCACTTCGCCATTGGCAAATACCGCATCACAGCGGACTATAAGCGCTCGTGGTTGGAGTTGAAATTGTCGCCTCAGTTTTCAGGCGTTTGGGGACAGGGAGGCGCTGCTCTTAGCCTATACGAAGGCTGGGCAAACCTACAGTCGAAAAGCGGCTTTTTCTTGAAGATTGGCCGTCAGGAACTGAATTACGACGATGGACGTGTTCTCGGCACCGACGACTGGACCATGACCGCTCCCACTCACGACGTGCTGAAAATTGGCTACGAAGGCGAGTACCATAAGGTTCATCTGTTGGCGGCCTACAACCAGGATGCGGAAAACATGGAAACCGGAAACCACTATTATTCGGGTGGCCTGCAACCATACAAGACGATGCAAACGCTTTGGTATCACTTTGATACGCGCAAGAAACTATATGGCGTTTCCTTATTGGGCATGAACATCGGGATGCAGAGCGTTAGAGAAGGGGAAACCGATGTCACCTACTACCAACAGTTGGTGGGCACCTATATGACTTTCCGTCCCAAACGTTGGTTGTTGGAAGGCGCTTTCTACTACCAATTTGGCAAGGAAGAACACGGCAAGACCCTCGATGCCTTCATGGCCAGCGTGAAAGCCAATGTGGAACTGAGCAATATAATCAGTCTTTATGCTGGTTACGACTATTTGAGCGGCGACAAGTATTTTAACATACCACCTGACGGGCAAATTGGCCTTGTGTTTCACGACAAATTGAGAGGTTTCAACCCCGTTTTCGGATCACACCACCAGTTTTATGGCGCAATGGATTTCTTCTATATGAGCAACTATGTCGGAAGCTTCACTCCAGGTCTCCAAAACCTCTATATTGGAGCTGACATAAAGCCGGTTAATGGTCTGGATATCAATGCTGCATACCACTATTATGCCATTGCTACCGACCTCGACTATGTGGACACGAAGACCTTGGGGCATGAAGTCGAGTTTACCACCTCATACGATTTCAGTAATGCCGTTTCGGTTTCGGCGGGCTACACTTTCATGCTCGGCTCCGAGACGATGGAATTGCTCGACAATATTTCTGAAACACGGCGTCTTCATTGGGCTTGGCTCATGCTGTCCATCAAACCCACATTGTTTAACACTATTTGGCAAGACAAGAAAAAAAATCTCAACAATTAAAAAATTAATAATTGACTGAAGACAAAAAAACGCGACGGCTTCGGCTCGAAATTGGGCATCATCACTGCAGCAGCAGACTCTGCTATCAGATTGGGCATTTGTCGTTTCCCCAATGAATTAGGTGAGAACGGAGGTGCTGCTTTCCTGAGTCGCAAATGGGCAACGGTGATAGCCAGTGCTGCAACGCTTTAAAACAACACTCAAATATAAACATTAAATTAAAAAACTATGAAACTAAAACCTCTTTCACTTGTTGGACGCTGGTGTCGCCTTCTGCTTCAGGAACCTGAAACTTGGTGGAGAAATCATCGGACTACAACGTGAGGAAAAACTTGAGATACCGATTGAGGCTCTGCGCGAAGCCTTGATCAATGCCCTTTGTCACCGTCAATACGAGCGCACCAATGGCTCGGTGAGTCTGGCCATTTATGAAGACAGGCTCGAAATCGTCAATCCTGGCAAATTCCCGCCAGAGATTTCCCCTGAGAACATCAAGCAGCCCCATGAGTCATACCCATACAACAAGAAGCTGGCACAACTGCTTTATCTCTGCAACTATCTGGAAAAATGGGGCTCGGGAGCGCAACGCATAATCGATTTATGCAACAATCAAGTCATACCAGAACCACAATGGATAGCAAAAAACGGCACGATAACCATTGTGTTCCAACGCTCTAAGGAAACGCAAGCCGAGGTCAACAATACCGTTGATAAACAAGCGGTAATTGATACGATTGGCGGTAAATTGGCGGTATTTGGCGGTAAATTGGCGGTATCTGGTGGTACCATTGTAAAGCTGGCAGAGGTATATCTGTTCGTCAAGAACAATCCGAACTGCAATTCCGAGCAAGTCGCTGCCATGTTGAACAGAGGCAAGTCAACAGCCAGAAACTACCTGCACATTCTTACAGAACTTGAAATGATAAAGCCACAAGGCACATTCAAGGACCGTACCTATACAGCCATTTAAGACCGTTTCATTGCATCAAGCCAAGTCCTGAAGGGACGCCCCTACCACACCCCGATATGCAATGTCGGGTTTTGAAAATACGATGAGGACGGCTCCATAGCATGCCGCAGCCATAGATGCCCCGCCACCACTCATGCCCTCGCTGGCATGACATGGCTGCTGACTGCTGTCTCGGAGCGATGGTGTCCAATTGCAGAAAAGCCAAGGTTGAAGATTTGCGAAAAAACACGAAAGGCAGCCCTCAAACGAAGGCTGCCTTTCATATTCAGGTTAGACGATTGTTGTAGGGTTAGTATTCGTTCACCGTCCAGCCAGAGGGGATACCGCTGGGACCCCCGGGCCAGCAGGATGCACCCTTGGCCTTGGTGAATGTGCCAGAATTGTTCACTTCGTAGAGCCAGTCTGTGGTGCAGTCAGTGCCATTGATGGTGGTGGCTAAGCAGGTCACATTTTCGAGGGTACCGCATTGGTAAAACATAGAAGCATAGCACCTATCGGCTAATTCCGTGGCGGGCAGATGGGGAGCATCCGATAATTTGTCGCACCCCTCGAACATGTTGGAATAGCATCCAGGGGCCAATGTTAAGGCGGGCAACTCGACGGGGGTGTCCGTCAGTTCGGAGCACCCAGCAAACATGCCGGAATAGCAGTTTTCGCTCAGCGTCGTGGCGGGCAGCAGCAGGCCGCTGCCACGGAGGGTCTGGTAGTTCCATTCAGTGCTGAATGACCAGCGGAACTAAGATAATAATCACTTGCCCTGTTTTACAAACCTTGTCGTCGTTACACCGTCTGAGGTGTGGATGGTAAGGGCGTAAAGCCCTGCTTCATAGGGTTCCAAGTTAATTATCACGGTTTCGGAATCCACTGCGGTTATTGTCTCGATGTGCTGGCCAAGGATGTTGTGGACCTCCACCCTCCTAATCCCTTCTCCGGTGATGTGAAGCTTGTTTACAGCCGGGTTGGGATAGACGGTGATGGGCGATGAGACAAAACCTTCAACCTGATGGGGGCCTTTGATACCAAAGAGAACCTGATTCCTTAAAGTAGGATCGCTCAAATAATTGCCGGGATAATCAAAAGGATTGTATGGGTCAAAATTGGTGTTGTCGCTAAGATTGTAAAGCGCCATGTTCGGGGCATCCCCGAAAACACGACACGCCATGCCACTGGAATAAGACCCTGTGTTGTCATCAATGATCAACACGACATTGTGGATGCCATCATAAGCGAACGCCCTGTTGAAATAAATGGTTGTCCATTCCCCATGGGTAAAGGTGATATCGCCTTCGAAGAGCAAGTCGTCAGGTGTGGCGGCGACCCAGTCGGAAGTGTTTTGGAAAACAGATTTGTCGGTGGATTGCAAAAAAATCCTGCAATTGCGCGTTTTGTCTGTGCCTGCATTGAAAAAGGCGACACTGAAGATGTCATGGGCCTCACCCAACTCTTCGACAGTATAGATTTGCTCCGTTAGGCAATAATTGTAATTGGAACGTGTAGGAAGAATCCCATTTGAAGCAACCGCTTGCCCAATGGGGACCACGTTAGTGATGCTATCGAAACAGGCCACTAGGTCTACGTTTTCAGAAACGACGATGTCAAAATCCGTGTAGGAGATCACCGTACTGTCTGTTTTCCAACTGATGAGGGTATGGCTGTCGTCGGCTATGGCTGAGATTCTGGCCGTAGTCCCAACACCATAGGTGCCCATTCCTGTCAAGACACCCGCTCCTTCCGGCGATGGCGTAGTCGTGATATTGCACAGACTGAAATCAAGATCTTTAGTATGGCCTTCGGCATCCTCGAGATGGAGTGTGAATGGGATGGGGAAAGCATTGGATGCGTTGGCCGACAAGGTGATGCTGAAAGCCGTGGTGGATGTATCAAAGACAGCGATATCGCCAAAAGACCCAGTGCTGTTGTTGATGGTCAAGTATGGCGATGAAGACGACAAAGTGCCCATGACAGCTTGTGCAGTTTCGTTGCCGAGGTTGTTGACGACAACGTGCAGGTTGGTGGTTTCGCCCGCTTCAAGCATGCCGTTGCCGTTGTCGTCATCGGTGATGTTTGCGCTCTCGTAGACCAAGTTGCTGCCAATGACAGCAAGAGTAAATGCAAAATGACCTATCGATGCGCCATCGATGCTGACATCAGCATAGAACGTTATCTTGCGCCGGGCCGGAGCTTCGTCGCTCACAGTGAAAGCGAATCCCGACAGGGTTTGGCTTTGTCCGGGCGCAAAATCAGGCAACGTCAGGGTACCGTTGGTAATGGTGACAAGCTCCGACGTGGTGGTGATGTTGAGGGTGGCATTATCCAAGGCGTTGTCACCGCATACCAAGTCCAGGTCCATAGTTACTGCCTCGCCCGCGTTGAGTTGATGGTCGTTGTTTCCTTGCTCATCGTGGATATAGTAAGATGATAGCGACAAGATATTGGCAGGAACGGCATTGACAGCAGCCAAGACATTGATACGGCCATAGCCATACACATTGCTCTTGCCTGGTTCATTCGACACGGCGGTCTCTTCCAAGATACGGCAAATTTCGGCAGGAGTAAGCTCGGGGTTTTTGCTGAGCATGAGGGCCATACAACCTGCCGCACAGGGCGTGGACATTGATGTGCCGCTTGCGACGAGATACCCTGTTATGTTGGAACAGTCCGCCGAGATGATTTGCACGCCAGGTGCACAGACATCGGGGCGGATGAGGCCGAACTGTGTGCTGCTTCCATCCGTATAGGGATAGTCGGCATAGGAAGTGTTTGTCCATGTGACGGGTCCAACAGATGAAAAACCGGGGGCAACATCATCGTAGTCGACAGCTCCGATGCTCACGGAGCAAGAAAGTCCACCAGGATTGCCCTGTTGAACAGGATCCATGTAGGGAGGTGGACAACCCGCAGGAAATGTCACGTTTTCAGGGATGGGATAATTGGCGAGATTCCCCCCGTCGTTTCCAGCAGAAATAGCGCCAATCACGCCTGCCGCCAAGACATTCACGCAGGTGTTTCGATACAAGGTTTTGTCGGCAACCTCGGAATGCCCACCATAAGAGAGGCTGAGGATATCGCAACCATGTTCAACAGCCCATTGCATACCGTCACAAATCATTGCCGCCGATGCCCATCCGGATTCTCCCAAGCTGATCTTTACGCACATCAAAGTAACATCGGGTGCCATACCGGTTTTCCTGCCTGCACCTCCGTCGCCACAGACCGTCCCTGCACAATGTGTGCCATGACCGTAATGGTCCATAGGGTCGTTGTTGTTGTCACCGATGTCGTATCCATGGTGCGGAAACTGCGGCCCGCCATCCCAAAGATGGTCGGCAAGGTCTAAGTGGTCGTAGTTCACGCCAGAGTCAACCACAGCCACTACCACACCCTGACCTGTGTAGCCCATTTCCCACACCTGGTCGGCACCCACTTGGGTTACGTTGGGTGTGATTTCGCGAGCGGCCTTGTCAGTCGGCAGGGATGATTCTTTGATGGGAGTCAAGTCAACCTTCTGGTCATAGCCAATCACCTCGATGTCGGTGCGCGAAGCGAGGTCATGGATGGCCTGTTTGGAGGCTTCGAAATAGAGTGCGTTGGCAATCCAAAGCATCTTGGGTTCGCTCACCATGGCGTTGCGCTCCATCTCGAAGAGTGTATGGCGCAAGTCACTTTGGGTGGCATCGGCGAACTGTTTCAGCTCGTTCACCACAAAGTCACGTCTCTCGGCACGTGTGGCAAAATGTTTGGCGCGGCTGTTGAGCAACGTTTGATCATATTGTTGACGCATGATGACGAAGACGCGAATCTTCTCGTCGTCACGGCGCTGCTCCATCTCTTTCAGGAGGGTTGGGTCGATAGTCTGGGCCTGCCCCAAAAGGGAGGCCAAGACCAAAGCCAGTAATGTAACATATCTCTTCATATCTTGACGCATAGCGTGTTCATCATTCAACTACAATCTTCTGCCACAAAAATACAAAATTCTCCCAAGCGAAAACAAAAAACTAAAAATTAGTGGCAAACAGCTGAGTGCCGTGCAGACGGATATTTCCATATTGGAATATTGTTTTTGTCCCTATTATAAAATAGGTGTTGTTTTTTTTTATTTTTGCAGATTGTTTTTACGGAATAATCTATGAAAAGCATTAGGTTTCTGATTCTTGCCCTGTTGTGCGCGGTCGCACAAGGGGTTTTTGCAACGGATTACAACGTTGGCACAGACAGTGAGCTGCGCGCAGCGATAGCAAACGACGGCGCGAACATCACCGTAACAGCCGACATCGACCTCAGCAACAGTACGCTGAGTATCGCCAGCGGCACGACGGTGACCATCGACCTCGGCGGCCACACGCTGGACCGCCAGCTGACGCAGCGCGGCGAAGGCGGCGGTCAGGTCATCACGGTACGTAGTGGTGCCACGTTGATCCTCAGTAACGGCACGCTGAGAGGCGGCTGGGGCGGCGCTGGTGGTGCCCTCGTCAACGAAGGCGGTATAGTGACGCTTACCGATGTGTTTACTATCAATAACGTCGCCGATGACCGTGGTGGCGGTATATGCAATAGAGAAGGCGGCACGCTCACCATGACCGGAGGTGTTATCACGAACAACCATAGTAACGACCAATCTGGCGCTAAAGGTGGCGGTGGTTTC
>Ga0310696_10011575_pt1 | contig 10061 bp, 7 predicted proteins | sample AusTroGonzalo_MG_4_FD_203885 | JGI IMG/M metagenome (GOLD analysis project Ga0310696, IMG submission 203885) | Bovine rumen microbial communities from tropical cattle in Woodstock, Queensland, Australia - Gonzalo_02 (v2) (version 2) | ecosystem: Host-associated > Mammals > Digestive system >... | reverse complement strand
GCGCCCTCATTATACTTGAGGACGACGGAGGTACACGGACCACCTGGAAGACATCGGCGACCGTCAAGTACAACTCCAAAAGCTACGGCTTCGACATCTCGATTCCCGTCAATATCAGGGACGACATCGTGTGGAGAGGCCAGCTCTCATCCTCGTACATAGAAAAATACGCGGGTTCGCCGTCCCGCCTTGGAGACGTAATAATCACTCTCGACCTTATCTGACGGGCCGGCGTTTGCAGGATGTATTTTCTTTTGTTATTTTTGCGTGAGAAGACTTAATCACGCACAACATGAAATACATCAGAAGAGCAGTAAAGTACTTCCTTTATGTATGGGTACTGCTGGTAGTGGTACTTGCCATCCTTATGGCAACCGGGATGATCAGCTCGGATATAAATGTAATCTTCAAGAAAGGATGGACGTCAGTCGGATGGATTGCCGTCATGTTCGCCGCAGTGTCTGCGCTGTATCCCAGGTTCGGCTATGTCCGCCGCAGCGTTGCCATCCCGGGAACGTCAGAGGAGATTATCCCCGGTATCATCGAAGCGATGACGTTCAGGGGCTACTCGCTCGAAAAGCGTGACAAGGATGTCCTGACATTCAGGCTGGACAGCGTCTTCGGACGCCTGACCCGCGTGTGGGAGGACCGTATCACCATCTCTCCGGAGTTCGGAGGAGTGAACGTCGAAGGCGTCACCAAGGATGTGCTCCGCATCGTGAACAGTCTTGACAATAAGTTCCGCAAGGACACCCCGGATATTGACACCGTTTAAGCTATAAGGATTATGGAAGATAAACAGAAATTCGTGACCGTCGCCACTTTCCTCGAGGTCAATCAGGCCAACATCACCGCTGCCATGCTGAATGACAACGGCATCCCCGCCGCCGTCTTCGGTTTTGACTCCTCCTACCCCCAGCTCGGTTATGGCAAAGCCATCGAAGTCAAAGTCAACGAATCAGACCTTGACAACGCCCGCAAGCTCCTCGACATCAAGGAAGACTGATGCTCTCCAAAATCACTCCCGAGACAGTCAGAAGACTCAATGACGGAGATATAGAAGCATTCAATGAAATCTACCATGCATGCTACGTATATCTCTGCAGTATCGCCGTATACTATGTTCACAACCGGCATGCGGCTACAAGCATAGTCAACGACGTCTTCCTCTCTTTTTGGGAAAGACATGCCACCATCACATACCCGCCGGTGGCATATCTGAGACGCGCGGTCCAGAATCAAAGCATAAGCTACATGCGTTCCCGCTATTTCCAGGAAGAACGGCTCAGCGATACTGATGCCAAGGCCTGGGAATGGGTGGAAAACTTCATCCTCTCGTCTGACGACCCGATCGAGCTACTGGAACAGAGTGATGTCGACCGCCTGATCCATGAAAAGATACAAGATCTTCCCGTCTCCTGCAGAGAGATTTTCACCGCCCGCCTCTACGAAGGAAAGACCTATGCAGAAATAGCCGAGCAGCGCCGGATAAGCGTATCGACGGTCAGGGTGCAGATCAAGCGCGCTCTTGATAAACTGCGTGACAACCTTGATATCCAGGCTTTTGTGATAATCCTTATGCTTTTAGGCTGACCTCTTGTAAACGTTCAGCCCTGACAGTGCGTATATATAGGTAATAACCGATTAATACGCACACATGACACACATACAATCCGAAGATAACATAAAGACCGCCGTCACTGACTTCCTGATGGATAGTTCCGGTGATATAGACTCCCGTGAGCTTCTCGTACGTCTTGCCGAAGATCCTCAAGCAGGAAAGATATTCCGGGATTTGTCCCTGGTTTGGGCATTAACCTCTTCATCCGTCTTCTCTTCCAATGAAGACAAGGAGTTGATAAACATACACCGGCACATCAAGCGGCATAATAACAAGCGACGCCGCTCTGCCTGGGCCATCGGCGCAGCAGCCGCTTTAAGTCTCGTTTTCGCGCTCTCCACTCTATTTCTTATCATAGACAAGCACCGGTTGCACGAAAAGTACGCCAGTATCACCGATCCTTATGAAATCAGTGTTCCCGCAGGGAGCCGCACCGGAATCACCTTGCCGGACGGGACCACGGTCACACTGAATTCCGGCTCACGACTGACATATCCCCATGATTTCGGCATAAAGGAGCGTTCCGTATCCCTGAAGGGAGAAGGCCTTTTCCACGTGGCCAAGGACGAAGAGAAGCCCTTTTCCGTACACGCCGACAAGGTGATGGTCGAAGTCACCGGCACGACATTCAACGTCGAAGCATACGATGACGACGACGCCATCACCGTCTCTCTCATTGAAGGGTCCGTGCGGCTTAAAGACTCCTATGGCAGAACCGCATCCCTGCGGCCCGATGAACAGGCCAGATACGACAAGGCAACCGGCATCATGACTATTCGCGCTGCAGACCTCCGGGGGGCCGCATCGTGGACAGAAGGAACTCTCACTTTCATAAACGAGCCTTTCACATCCATCGCACGCAAGATGTCCCGACATTTCGGCATCAGTATCATCATCAACAGCGAGCACCTCAAGGGACAATATTACACGGCCACCTTCCGCGGAAATAAGACGCTGGATGAAATACTGCGTGAAATAGACGTTGAGGACCAGTACACCTGGAATGAAGAAAACGGGGCTGTCATCATCTCCGACAAATCCTATTAACCATTAAATTAAACACAAATGAATCTCCAATTCACAAAGGCATGCCTCCTGGCAGCCATGATCTCGCTCTCCTGTCCCGCCGTCACAGTAATGGCCCAGGACAGAAGCGGCATTACGCTGACCCGCCACGGCATCACCATCAAAGAAGCATTGGACGCCATCGAGGCTCAGGGGACCTACACATTCGTGATCCGCAACAACGACATTGACTTGTCGGCTCCCGTGGACGTGAATGCATCCAACTCCGACATCGATGCCGTCCTCAAGCAAATACTGGGCGCCAAGGGCATCTCCTACGAGATCAACGGCTCCCGCGTATCCATCTACTCTCCCACGCCCTCAAAAGAGAAAAACGACGACCGCTTCATGCTTTCCGGTACAGTCCGCGACAAAGAGGGAGAACCCGTGATAGGTGCGGGTATTTCCGTTAACGGAGGCGCCGCCGGTACCGTAACAGACATTGACGGCGTGTTCTCCATCCAGGTAGCTGTGGGAGATGTCCTTGAGATATCTTCCCTTGGATATTCCTCCCGGACCGTCACCGTACGGAACTCCAAGCCGCTTGAAATAGTACTGGACGATGATTTCCAGATGATCGAAGAGACCGTAGTGATCGGATACGGTACCGTGAGGAGAGGGGATGTCACCGGAGCCATCTCCGGGGTGAGGGGCGATGCAGTAGCCGAAAGGGCATCACAGAGCCTCTCTACCGCGCTACAGGGTCAGGTCGCCGGCCTGCAGGTGACCCGTTCATCAGGCGAACCCGGTTCATCAGGGAACATCGTCATCCGTGGCGTCACCACCATGTCCACCAATGAACCTCTCATCATAATCGACGGTGTGGCCGGCAGTCTGGATGATGTCAACCCACAGGATGTAGAATCCGTCTCTGTGCTGAAGGATGCTGCATCCGCAGCCATATACGGCTCCAGAGCTGCCGCAGGCGTGGTCATCGTCACCACCAAAAGGGCCTCTGACAACGCATTCTCTTTCGACTACAACTACTCCTACGCCATCGATACCCCTACCGGCAGACCATCCCTCGGCAACGCCGTGGACTACTTCAACATCCTTAACGAGATCCGTTGGAATGACGGGGCCGGCGACGAACACTCCCAGTTCTCACCCGACTACATCGCCTCCTACAAGTCAAACAATCTCTCAGACCCCTACCACTACCCTGACACAGACTGGATGGACGCAGTCCTCAGAAAGACAGCATCCCATCAGGAACACAACCTCAGCATATCCGGCGGTAGAGACAACCTGAGGACGAAGTTCACTTTCAACTATCAGACCGGCGAGGGCTACTACGCCCACAAGACATTCGACCGCTACAACGGCCGTCTCAACAATGACTGGCAAATTGCACCATGGCTCCATGCCGCACTGAATCTGGATTTCACCTACACGGACAAGACCGCACCCGCAGCCGGCAACCCCATCCGCAGCACCTACATCATGCCGCCAATCTATACTCCCTACTGGGCCGACGGCAGCTATGCAGACGTCAAGGACGGTACCAACATCCTTGCCGCGGTCAACGAAGCCGGCACCTCCGACACCGACCTGTGGTCAGGCGGCGGCAAGGCACAGATAGACATCACCCCTCTCGAAGGGCTCACCATCACCGGCGCTGTCGCACCGAGACTGTCCTTCACGAAAATCAAGACTTTCAACAAAGCCGTACGTCTATACTACGAGGACGGACGTCCGCTGTTCCACCAGAGTTTCAACACCAACAGCCTTGAGGAGGGTCGCAATGACACCCAGTCCATCACGTATCAATTCTTCGCCAACTACCAGAAGCGCTGGGATGCGCACTCGCTGAGCGCAATGGCCGGATACGAAGGCTATTCCTACAAATGGGAAAACCTCGGCGCCTCCCGCCTCAATTACACCCTCAACCGCTTCCCCTATCTCAACATCGGACCGGAGAACTACCAGTACAACAACGGCACCGCCGGCCACAATGCTTATCAATCATGGTTCGGCCGTGCAATCTACTCCTACAAAGACCGGTACATCCTGCAGGCCAATATCCGTGCCGACGCTTCATCCAGATTCGCCAGGAATCACAGATGGGGATACTTCCCCTCCGTGTCGGCCGGCTGGGTGATTTCCGAAGAGCCGTGGTTCAATGCAGAGCCCGTCTCCTACCTTAAACTCCGCGCGTCCGTCGGAAGGCTCGGCAACGAACGGATCGGCTCGGAATTCCCCTACCAGGCATCCATCACCTTCGGCAGCCAGTACCTCTACAACAACGCCACCGGAGCCGTCTCCGCCGTTCAGACCGCTTATCAGGACTACTATGCCTTCGACGACATCACCTGGGAGACGACGACGACATACGGAGCCGGAATCGACGCCACATTCCTTGACGGGCGCCTCCGTTTCTCCGGAGACTTGTACAAGAAGACCACGGAGAACATGCTTCTCACCCTGGGATTCCCGTCCTACGCCGGTTTCTCCGCCCCGAAACAGAATGCGGGCGACATGTACACCAAAGGATGGGACATCGAACTCGGCTGGAACGACAGGATCGGGGAGGTTTCCTACGGCATATCCGCCAACCTGTCAGACTACAGGTCCAGGATGGGATATGTCGGAGACACCAAGACCGTGAACGGCAACTATCTCATTGAACAAGGATCATACTATCAGGAATGGTACATGCTCCAGTCAGACGGCCTGTTCCAGAGCGCTGACGAACTCATAGGCGCCGATGGTAACAGAGTGCCCACATACTCTTCCAACGACACGGCCGGAGACATCCGCTACATCGACCAGAACGATGACGGAACCATCAACGGCGATGACAAGATCCGTCTTGGGAACTCTCTTCCCGAACTCATATACGGCGGAAGCATTTTCCTTGGATATAAAGGCTTCGACTTCAATCTCTCCTTCCAAGGAGTAGGTCACCAGAAAGTCCTGTACCAGTCCACCTGGTACCAGCCTCTTCAGGACGGCTGGGGATCGGTACCGTCCATCCTTCTCGGCAACTATTGGAGCAAATACAACACCGACGCGCAGAACCGCGACGCCAGATATCCCCGCGTCACCGCCAGCAACATCGTCAGCCAGACTGCCGGTTCCGACTACTGGCTGTTCAACGGAGCGTACTTCAGGGTTAAAAGCATCGCCTTGGGATATACCATCCCCCAGAAGATAGTCTCCGGCACATTTATCAAAAACCTCAGGGTGTATGCCAATGTGACCGACCTCCCTGCCATCAGCCGCTATCCCAAAGGATGGGACCCTGAACTCGGAAGCTACGACTTCACATCCCAGTCATACAACAACTACCTGGACTTCTTCTCCACATCATTCATCTTCGGCGTCAACATCAAATTCTAAAAAGTCCCGTCAACATGAAAAATATAATACTAATAACAGCCGCAGCCTTGCTTGGTCTTTCCTCCTGTGTCGACCTCAACCTGCATCCCCTCTCCGAGGCGTCCAGCGAAAACTGGTACTCCACGCAAGAGGAAATTGAAATGTCGCTGAACGAGATGTACAGTACCAAATGCATCCCCGTCTACGGCGCTGTAAATCCGTCCATCTGCGGACCGCTGCTCGGCCTCGACATTGTCAGAAGGCAAGAGACATACTACACCTACAACGGGGCCCTCAACGCCGATAATGCCAACTGGTACAATGAGAGCCGCTGGCCTAATCTATACACCAGCATCGCACGCTGCCTGCGGATCATCTCAAACCTTGACAAGGCCAGGGCTGCCGGTATGCCGGAGAACCTCATCACCCAGTATGAAGGCGAAGCGTGGTTCTTCATCGGTCTGGCCTACGGCGACCTGGCGTTCCACTACGGAGACGTCCTTCTCGACAAGACCGGAATGACCCTGGAAGAAGCCTACTCCATGCCGCGCTCATCCAAGTCCGAGGTCCTCGCCTACTCATACGAATGCTTCGACAAGGCAGCCGGGTTGTTGCCCGAGTCCTATTCCGGCCTGCAAAAGGCAACCAAAGGCGCCGCTCTTGCATATAAATCACGTTATGCCCTCTACAACGGAGATTATGCCATCGCCGCCGAGGCGGCCAAAGCATGCATGGATATGGGAATATACCGCCTGCATGACAATTATGGAGAGCTGTTCACATCCGCAACCTCGGATGAGAATATATGGTTTTTCCGTGGTGACGTGTCGCTCAAATGTTACTACTGGCTCGCTACAGGCAGCAACTCCATGATATACAACACCCTGCCCCGCGTACATGGAGGCTGGGGAGTATACGGCCCCACATATGAGCTCTTCTGCGCCTACACCTGCACGGACGGACTGCCCATAGACGAGTCTCCCCTGTATGACTACAGGGACCCGTTCGCCAACAGGGATCCGCGCATGTCCATGACCATCCTTCCCTTCGCCACTGCATTTACGGCAAGCGTCCTGGACGGGACCTACGACCCCGCCGACTATGCCTTCCTCGGCATTGAACACTCTCCCAATCCGATGAAGACACAAGTGACAAGGATATCCGACGGCGGGCTGATCTCCAACACAGACTCCAAAGCGAGAGCCGAACACGCCTCATATAACGGCCTCCTGTTCAAGAAGTTTGTCGATGATACATGGAAAGAGAACGGATACTCCGGAGCCGCCACCAATTATATTGACATGAGATACGGCGACGTACTGCTGATGTATGCAGAGGCTATGAACGAACTCGGCACCTGCACGCAGGATGTTCTCGACCAGACCATCAACCTGTTGCGCGAAAGGGCATACAGGGGCACCGGACTGGAATACCCCAAAGTCATTGCCGGCTCTCAGGAAGACCTTAGGACCGTCATCCGTACAGAACGATTTGTGGAACTGGCAGCGGAAGGACACAACTACAATGACCTTCTGCGTTGGAGGATTGCCGAGAAAGTGTTCAACCGCCCTATCTATTACCTCACCCGCGCATGGTCGGGCAGCACTACCTGGGACGGAGATATGTCTACCGTCACCAATGAGGACTTCGTAGCACTGTGCAAACGCTGGGAGGAAGGCAGATTCCCCTTCGGCGGAGTACCGGAAATTGATGAGAACGGTATCGCCGACCTGTCTCCAATGGCAGCCGCCGGCGACATAGTACAGGCTACCATGCGTTCCTTCAACAAGGACAGGGACTATCTCTGGCCCATTCCCTCCGGAGACCTCCTTGTAAACGGAAATATCACGCAGAACCCCAACTACTAATAATTACTTTCCCATGCGGTCAGCAAAGATACTACTGCTCATCTCTCTCTTTTTATCGGCCATCCCCGCTGCAAAGGCGGGGCATGTGCTGGTAGAAGCGGAGAGTTTCACGACGAAAGGCGGCTGGTCGACAGACCAGCAGTTCATGGATATCATGGGCTCCCCATACCTTATAGCCCACGGTCTGGGCCGTCCCGTGCAGGATGCCTCCACCGACATATCAATACCTGAGAAAGGACGGTACTATGTATATGTCCGCACCTTCAACTGGGTTTCTCCATGGACAGACAAGACCGGCCCCGGCCTTTTCCGGGTCAATGTGGGGGGAAAGATGCTTGACAAGGACCTCGGAGGAGAAGGGAAAGGCTGGATGTGGCAGTATGCCGGGAGTGTGCGGTTGAAAAAAGGCATGACAAGTCTGAGTCTTTGCGACCTTACGGGTTTTGACGGGAGATGCGATGCCGTATGGCTGACTACGGAGCGCGGCGGAATCCCTCCGGACAGCCTTCCGGAACTGGATTCTTTCCGACGCCTGCACGGCGCACTTCCTTCCGCTCCGAAAGACACGCTCACATACGATTTCGCCGTCGTGGGTGGTGGCATCGCCGGCATATGCGCCGCCGTCAGCGCAGCAAGGAACGGCTGCAGGGTTGCCCTTATCAATGACAGGCACATCGCCGGGGGCAACAATAGCTCCGAGGTACGCGTACATCTGGGCGGGCGTATAGAAATCGGCCGTTACCCGGCATTGGGCCGTATGCTCCGGGAGTTCGGACAGGAAAAGTTCGGCAATGCCGCGCCGGCAGAGAACTACAAGGATGAGGCGAAGGCCGCGCTGATACATTCAGAACCGATGATCACCTATTATCCCGGTTATCGTGCCATCAGTGCGGAGATGGACGGAGACCGTATCGAGTCCGTGAAGATACGCCACATCGAATCGGCAGAAGAACTAATGATAAAGGCCCACGTGTTCAGCGACTGTACCGGAGACGGTGCCCTCGGATTCATGGCCGGGGCGGACTGGACCCTGGGGCGGGAAAGCATCGAAGACTATGGAGAGTCCCTGGCTCCGGAAAAGCGCGACTCGCTGACCATGGGCGTATCCATACAGTGGTATGCCGAGCCGAGAGGGCACAAGACATCATTTCCGGTTTTCGAGTACGGCATGGAGTTCGATGACGACAACTGTGAGAGGGTCCTCCGTGGAGACTGGGACTGGGAGACCGGCCTTGACAAAGACAAGATTGCCAAGGCAGAGGAAATCCGCGATTTCGGCATGCTGGTGGTCTATTCCAACTGGAGTTATCTCAAAAACAGGCTTGGAGACCCGGAATATGACGACAAGGAGCTGGAGTGGGTCGCCTACATTGCCGGCAAGCGCGAATCCAGGCGCCTTCTCGGAGACCACATCCTGACACAGAACGACATCGAAGACAATATCTACTATGAGGACGGCTCATTTACCATGAGCTGGCATCTGGATTTGCATTTCATCGATCCCGAGAATTCAAGCAAATTCCCCGGCATGGAATTCAAGGCTGCGACACGCAACAATCTCATATATCCTTATGACGTCCCGTATCGCTGCCTATATTCCCGGAACATCCGTAACCTGTTCATGGCCGGGCGCAACATCAGCGTCACCCATGTAGCTTTGGGGTCCGCTCGCCTGATGAGGACGACCGGCATGATGGGGGAAGTCGTCGGCATGGCCGCAAGCCTATGCAGACGCCACGGAGCATTCCCGCGGGACATCTACACATCATACTTACCGGATCTTCAGGCACTGATGCAAAAAGGAGCCGCTAAACAGGGCCCCCTTCCCGACACACAGCTCTTCAACGAAGGAAGTCACCTGTCTTCTCCCGGCAAGGTCCACACCACAGAGTGACCGCACCCGAGCCGGATACCGGCAAAATAAAAGGCCCGCACATTTGCGGGCCTTGATTATCGATTGAAGGAGATTGTCTAGAGGTTGTAGGATATGCCGACGGTGATAAAGTCGGTATGGATCTTTAAAACATCAGATTTCATAAGATTAAGAAGGCCTTTGTCAGACCCGCAATATACGGAAAACATCTCGTTGACCTCTACACCGATGCCGGCGCCTATCTTGACGTCAAAGCGTTTAAGAAGGTCATCCTTGTATAGGGAAACAGACTGGCCGCCCTCCTTATTTTTGG
>Ga0310696_10011573_pt1 | contig 10061 bp, 7 predicted proteins | sample AusTroGonzalo_MG_4_FD_203885 | JGI IMG/M metagenome (GOLD analysis project Ga0310696, IMG submission 203885) | Bovine rumen microbial communities from tropical cattle in Woodstock, Queensland, Australia - Gonzalo_02 (v2) (version 2) | ecosystem: Host-associated > Mammals > Digestive system >... | reverse complement strand
GCGGCGGCAAGGCAAAGGATCATGAGTCTCTTCATTGCTGTTGTTCTCCTTGAAATGCTAGCGGTTCTCCCCCTGTTCCGGCCCGCCCTCCCCGTCGGCGGCGGCGGCCGGGGCCGGCGCGGCCGGGGCGGCAGCGGACTTCGCGCCCTCGGCCTTGGCCTGGTTTATGCAGTTCTGCATCTCCGTGCGGGCCTTGCCGTTGGGGAACAGCTTCATGTACTCCTCGCCGTACTTGAGGACGTCGCCGGCGAACTCGGAGCCGAGCTTGGAGTAGGTGGGCACCATCAAGGCGTAGCAGCGCTCCAGGTTGGCCACCTCGCCCGGCTCCATCTTGTCGAACGGATGGCTCTCGTCCGGGCGGTGCGACTGGAGGAAGCTGAGCAGCGTGGACGCGGCGCTCTTGCCGGACTCCAGCGCGGCGTCCTTGAGGTCCATCGCCTCCTCCGCGGCCATCTGGCGGAGCTTGACCTCGGCGGACATGAGGAACACCGTGTCCTGCTCCCACAGGGGCTTGTTCTTCCAGTAGTTGCGGAGCTTCTTCACGGAGCCTATCGCCTTGGCGAAGTGCTTCGTGCGCATGTCGGCGTCCTTCTCCGTCCGGCCCTGCTCGGAGGCGACCTCGATCATGAGGCGGTGCGCGTCGACGGCTATCGACATCTTCGACATCTTCTCGTCCTCGAGGAACTGGTCGAGCGAGTCCCGGGCCTCCGCGTACGCCTTGCGCCTGAAGAGGGCCTTCGCCTGGCCGATGTGGGCCCTCGCCACCGTCACCTGGGAGTTCGTGCCGGCCTTGTGCTTCGCCTTCTCGAACGCCTGGTTCGCGAGGTCCCAGCTCCTGGCCTCGATGAGCGCCTCGCCCGCGTTCACGAACTGCCCGGCGGTGTAGGCGCCGTCCGTGCGGAGCATCTCGGCGTATATCTCGGTGCCCTCCTTCCTGAGCCCCATCTCGATGAGCGACTTCGCGAGCTGCGGCTTCGCGTTCTTCGCCTCGCGCGAGTCGGGGAACTGCTTCGACAGGCGGTCGAGCGCGTCCCTGGACTTCTCGAGGTCCCCGAGCGCGGTGTAGATCGTGCCGAGGCGCACGTAGGCGTTCGTCGAATACATCCCCGTGGGGTACGCCGCGAGGTACGCCTCGAAGCTGTCCGCGGCGGCCTTGCGGAAGTCGTTGAGCTTGGCCTCGGGCCTCGTCATCCTGCGCCAGCAGTCGCCGACGAGGAAGAGCGCCTGCTCCCTCAGGGTTGAGTACTTCGCCTTGTCGGCCTTCGTCACCGACTTGTCGGCGAGGGCCTTGTCGGCCTTGTCCGCGAACTGGCGGAACTCCCTTATGCCGCGCAGGATCTGGGCCGAGCCCGTCTTGAGGGCGGCGTTCACCGCCTCCTCGGTCTCGTTCGTGTCGGCCCCGGCGAGGATGTCGAAGCCCTCCTTCTGGTACATCTGCGCAAGCGCCATCCGCGCCTGCTCCTTGGCGATGCCCTCCTTCTCGAGCTCGACGTACCTCTTCATGGAGGCTATGGCCGCGGCGCGCTCGTCGAGCTTGGTGTGGCAGTACGACTCCTGCGAGAAGGACGAGGCGTAGTACATGGAGTTGGAGTAGTACGTCTGTATGAGACCGCATATCCCGAGGGCGTCGCCCCAGCGCCCGGCCGTCATGGCCTCGCCGAGCAGGGAGGACGCCGTCGAGGGGGCGCCGACGTGCCGCCTGTAGTTGACGAGGAACTCGCGGTAGAGCCGGTCGGCGCGCGCGATCTCCCCGCGCTGCTTCTCGCCGGCCGCCATCCTGAGCACGGCGTCGCCCGCCATCGTCATGACCTCGCGGTCCTTGACGCCCGCGAAGCGCTCGGCCGCGTAGCCCTCCACGGCGTCGGCGTTGATGCGCCAGTCCGCGGCCTTGGGCGAGTCCTTGTTCGCCGCGACGAGGTCGAGGTAGCCGCGGACGACGTTCTCGATGGCGTAGACCGAATCCTTGACCTCCGGATACCTGCCCAGGACCTCGAGGTACTCGGCGATCGCCTCCTCGACCTTGCCCTCCTCCATCTTCTCCATCGGCACGCGGAACTGCATCTTGCGGACCTCCGCAAGCTGCTCGGGCGTGATCGTCGTGTTGATCTTGGCGCCGTAGTTCTTCTCCGCGAAGCCCTTTATCGCCTCCGACATCTCGCCGGCGTCGGCCGCCCACGTCGACTCGGGGTACTGGATGAACACGTTGATGGCGTGGTTGAACGCGCCAAGGCCGTTGCGCTTGCCGCCGACCCTGTCGCCGAACAGGAGCGACTTGACGCGCTCGTCGTCGCGCTTGGGCTTCTTGTACTCCGCCTGCGCCTCGTCCCAGAGCATCTTCGCCAGCATGAACCGGCAGAGCGGCATCGGCGACTGCTTCCTGAGGCCCTCCTTGCCGTCCGGATCGAACTCGACGATCTGCTTGTGCAGGTCCTCGAGCTGGCCGATGTACTCGTTGATCGTCTCCTGGGCCTTGGCGACGTCGCCCTTGAGGAGCTCTATGTTGGCCTTCATGGCGATGGCGCGGCCGAAGTAGACGGGGTGGTCGATCTCCCACAGGAGCTGGTCAACGATCTTCTTCGCGGGACCGAGGTACTGGTCGCGCTTCTTGGCGTCCGCCTGGTCGGTCGCGAGCTTGAGGTACATCTCCGCCGTCTCGCTCGCCACGTTGCACCACGTGTTCGCGTCGTCGTCGCTCTTCTTCTTGTTGATCTGCGTGAGCAGCCCGGCGTACACCTTGACCGCCTCGTCGAAGCGCTTGTCGCCGACGAGTATCTGGCCCCAGGCGTAGCAGGCCTGCATGTAGAACTCGCGTATCTCCTTCGTCGGCTTCGCGAACGCCTTGAAGAACTCGTCGTATATCTTCGAGCACTCGGACTTCTTCCCGCGGAAGAAGAGGTTGTTCGCGACCTCGAGCCTGGCCGCCCAGTACTTCGCGCCCTTGCGGTCCGGCAGAGCCGCGATCTTCTTCTCGGCCTCGTCGAACTTGCCGAGCGAGAGCATGCCGCGGATCTCCAGGGCGAAGAACTTCGTCTCGGACTCCGGCCACTTCTTCTTCGTCGCGGCGATCACGCCCTCGGCGAAGTCCGGATAGCCGTGCTCGACGAGGGCCTCGACGTAGCGTATCTCGTTCGCAAGCTCGGGGTCGATCTCCTCCGCGGCCGCCTCGGCGGCCGCAGGCGCCGCGTCTGCGGCGGCGGCGGTGTACGATGACAACGGCGACGCGACGGCCGCCGCACATCCCACTAAGACTAAAGCCTTGATGCACATCATGTTGAAAGTATACTACAATCCCCGCGCGGAAATCAAGTGAAAACATTTGGCGAAGAAGAGTCCGCCTCGTCCTTGGCGTCGCGGTAGAACACCGCCTGCCCTATGGCCATGTAGACGGAGACGAACGCCATGAGCGCAACGGCCGCCGCCGCCGCAATCCAGAAGGCCGCCGCGCCGGCGCCGCCGGCGGAGTCCCCTCCCCCCTCCGCGCCGCCGAACGCCCCGGCCGCGGCGGCCGCGCACAGAATCGACGCGGCCACGGCGAGGATCCACCAGAAATACGAAAGGCTGAACCAGAAGAGCGTCCACTTCCTCCCGCGCATGATCTCCCCGCTCCTCGCGAGGCACGCGTTCGCGCCCATGTCGGGGTTCTCCGCCTTCACGTACCACGCAAGCGCGTACCGGAACAGCGCGACTATGCCGGGCACGACGAGGAGAAGCGACCAGAGAAACACCTTGAGCGCCATGAGGGCGGTGAGCCAGAGGAGGCCGAGCGGACGCCCGAAGCCGCCGAACGCGCCGGAAAACCACCCCTTGCTCTCGTTCCTGACGCACTTCAGGAGCGCGGTGACCATTCCGAACGCCAGAATCCCCTGGAACAGGTACTGCACGAAATTCGAGAAGCCGCTCGCCATGGTCATGCGCATGGCCTCGCGCGCCGACGGGACGGCCATCTCGATGCCCGCGCGCCTCGCGGCCTGCTGCGCCTCCTTGAACGTCTCCCACGTCTGTATGCCGGCGGCCTGGTACGCATAGGCCAGCGCCAGCGTCACGGCGACGAATATGCCGCCGAGCGCAATGTAGTCCAGGAGTATCTTCCAGCCCCACTTCGAGCCGGTCAGTATCCCCCACGCCTCTCGTCTCATCTCCCTGCTGCTTCTCATGGCTGCGTCCTTATCTTGTTCGTGTTTCCGGAAGGGGCTCCTGGTCGTTGGAGCGGAGGAGAAGCGACGGATTCTCCTTGAGCGACGCGGCGAGCTCCCTGACTTCCGTCGCGGCCTCGTCCATGTTCCGGACGATCGACTCGATCCCGGACTTTCCGTTCGCGACCAGCTCGTCCACGTTGCCCGCTATGTTGGCGGCGGACTCGGCGACGGACGAGATGTTGCTCCAGGCGGCGACGAAGTCCATGCGGTTCAGCTGTGCGACGAACTTCGAGATCGCGTCGGAGAAGCTCTCCAGCACGGACGGCGCGGGCGGTATGCACAGGTAGCGCGGACGCCACGACGTCGGGCGGTCCTCGACCTCCGTCCGCGGGAAGTTGAGCTCGATCTTCGAAAGCCCCGTCACGCCGCTCGAGGAGACCGTCGCGTGCAGCCCCTTCGCGATGAGCTTGCGGAGGTTCTCCTCCGGCTCGTCGTCCGCCGCCCTGCGGACCTTCCGGGCGGTGAACGCGATGAGGATGTATATCTTCGAGACGTCCCTTTCGTCCGCGTCGTCGTACACGGAGCCTATGAACGATATCTCGCGCACCTCGCCGACCTTGACGCCGCGCAGGTTCACGTCGCTTCCGACCGAAAGCCCCGAGACCGGGATGTCCGAGTACGTCTCCGCGTAGAGGACGTCCTGGCTGCCCGCGACTCCGCCAAGGTATATGAGCGTGCCGACTATCGCGGCGAGTGCCGCGACGACGGCGAATCCGATACGGCCGTAGTTGGCATGTGTAGAGTCAGCCATTTGATTCTCCTCTGTTGAAGAACTTTCGTACGAAGGGGTCTGCGCTGGAGGCCCTGAGGGAACGCGGGTCGCCGAGCGCGATCATCGACCCTCGCGCCTTGTCGAACATCGCGGCGCGGTCCGCTATCTTGAATATGCTTGGAAGCTCGTGCGTGACGACGACGAAGGTCATGCCCTTCGCCGAGCGGAGCTTCAGGATCAGGTCGTCGAGCGCCGAGGACGTTATGGGGTCGAGGCCCGCACTCGGCTCGTCCAGGAACACGATGTCGGGCTCGAGCGCCATCGCGCGCGCGATCGCGACGCGCTTGCGCATTCCGCCGGAGATCTCCGACGGGAGCTTCCCGGCCGCGTCGGCGAGCTCCACGTCCTCTAGAAGCGACATCGCCCTCTCGCGGCGCGCGGCGCGCCCGAGCCGCGAGAACTCCTCGAGCGGGAGCATCACGTTCTCGAGGCACGTCATCGACCCGAACAGCGCGCCCGACTGGTACATGACGCCGATCCTGCGGCAGAGCGAGGCGCGCGTCCTGCGGGACCACTCCTCGCCGGCGACCCTCAGCGTCCCGGCGAGGACGGGGTTCAGTCCGATCATGTGCTTCATTATCGTCGACTTGCCGCACCCCGACCCGCCCAGGAGGATGAATATCTCGCCCTTGCGGACGTCGAAGGTGACGTCGCGCAGTATCACCGCGCCGGGATACCCGGCGTCCACATTGGATAGTTCTATGATGTTCTCTGACACTTATTTCAAGAATGTAATTCCATTGCTCACAGGTTCCACAAATAGCAGAGGTACGCGAGGAGCCCGTCGGCGACGGCGATGGCGACGATTCCGCCTACTACCGCCGACGTCGCCGCGACGCCGACGCCGTCGGCCGTGGACTTCGTCTTCATCCCGGCGGCGCATCCGATGAGCCCGACGAGGGCGCCGAAGAGCGCTCCCTTGGCAAGCCCGAAGGAAATCGAGAACACCGTCGTCACCGACGCCGCGTGACGCCAGAAGACCACCGTCGGAACGTCCATCATGTTCAGGACCAGCGCGCCGCCGACGAGCCCGGCGAGCTCCGCGAAGATCGTGAGGACCGGCATAGCCAGGGTCGCGGCGGCCACGCGGGGGAGGACGAGGAACCTGACCGGCGGAAGGCCCATCGTCGTGAGCGCGTCAAGCTCCTCGTCGACTTTCATCGTGCCTATCTCCGCGGCGAAGGCGCTGCCCGTGCGGCCCGCGAGGACGATTGCGGTGACAAGCGGGCCGAGTTCGCGGAAAAGCCCGATCGCGAGCAGGTCCGACACGTACACCTCCACTCCGAACATCTTCAGCGCGGCGGCGGACTGGAACGCGAGGATCAGCCCGAGCAGGAAGCCGATGCCCGTGGTGACCGGGAGCGCGTCGAACGCGGCGCGCTCGAAGGCGAGGGCGCAGTCGCGCAGGCGGAAGTCGCGCGGACGGAAGAGAAGTGAAGCCGCGCACGCGGCGGTCTCGCCGACGAAGGCGAAATCGGCGTGCGCAGACGACGCCATCTCGCACGCGCGGCGCCCGACTGCCGAAAAGACGCTCATTGCCCGGGTTCCAGCTCCTTGCGCGCCTGCGCGAACGCCTTGGAGAACGCAGACGAGAAGGCGGCCGTGTAGTTGCCGTCCGGCGTCGGGACGGACGCCTCCCCCTTCGCCGTCCGCTCGCCCAGCGACATCTCCAGCTCGACCAGGGCGCTGCGCCTGCCCTTGGCGCGGCAGTCCAGCGCAAGCCTGCGCACGGTCACGGCGCCCCTGCCGCCGCGGGAGACGAGGGCGTCCTTGAGGATCGCGGAAGGCGACGCGGCAAAGGAGTTGGACGGATCGAAGGCTATCGATCCGTTCGGACGCAGGACCGCTATGCGCTGCCCCCCGTACGGGGCGCAGACCGCGACACTCGCGACCCTTGCCTCGGCGTCGACGTCTATTGTCCAGTTGACCGGCGCCTTGGGCGCCGGACCCAGGCATCCGGCAAGCGCGACGGCGAAGACTGTCACTGCGAATTTGTTCATGCCGAAATTATACCATATTTCGCAGACACGCGTCGGCCCTGCGTTGCGACGCCGCCCCCGGCATCGGCCCTGCGTTGCGCTCAGCCGCCGCGCTTCGCGACGTTGACCTGGAGCTTCAGCGCGGGTGAGACGAGCTTCGTGTTGACGACGCTTGTCGCAGTGAACGAGACCGTCTTCGCCCCCGCCTTCGTCGGCACGCCGGATATGACCCCGGTCGTCGCATTCAGCTTGAGTCCGTCGGGCAGGTTCTTCGCCGCGAACTTGACGGGGTGCCACTCCGGGTCTACGTCGATGCGAGCGCGGAACGCGACGCCTACGCGCAGGCCGGCGAACGGATCGCCGCCCTCGTCGTCGACGACGAACGGCTCCGGGGGCTTTTGCTTGAATTCGGACTTCGCTCGGAACACCGCCTCAAGCCCCGTAAAATCCCCGTCGCACATGACCAACTTGTACGAGGCGGAGTACCCGGCGATCACGCCATAGAGCGTCCAGTACGCAAACACGCTGTTCTTGGCCGGCGTCGCGGTCACGGTCACCGTCGCACCCACCGGGGCCTGTCCGTAGGCCGTGGAATACTTGATAGAGCCGGAGCCCGTGCTGTCCGCGCTGACGGATGCCAGCACGCCCTGCCTGCGATAGGCGATGCGCTCTGACGCGATCGGCTCGCCAGGATGATTGTAAAACTCGGTCTCCTCGTAGAACGCGGGATATGCTACCTTGACCTTCTTCTTGCCCTTCTTCACCGTCTCCGTCGCGGGCGGGGCGTAGAGAATCGCCCAATACCAATCCTCGTCTGCGTACAGGAGGGATGTGGAGAAGGAGAGCTTGCGTCCGTTCGCGAGAGTGCCAGCGACCTTGACCCCGCCGTTCGCGTCAATGGTAAGCGTCAGCGGCTCCCCGTCGTCCGTGAGATAGTCGTACGCGCCCTTCCACGTGGCGAGCAACTGCGCCATGCCGGTATCCTTCCACACATTGCGCCACATCTTCACTTCGCACTCGCCAAACGTCCCCTCCGCCACCGCCGGTAGGGCGGGCGCGCCGCGCACGCCGTCACCAACGCCGTTGCCGACCTCCACCACAATCGCCCTTGTCGCCTTGCCCGCCTTCGCGGTCGCCTCAACGACAAACACACGGTCGTCACCTAGATTGTCTAGATCATCTAGCTGTTCTAGGCCATCTGGCCACTCGACACTCGCATAACTCGCCGCGCTGAACGTCCAATTCGTGCCGTCAATCGCGATCTTCCCGCTTATCTTCCCCGCCGCGCCAACCGTCATCGTCGCCGTGCCATATACCTCTTCCAATTCTCCATTTTCCATTTTCAGTTTTACATTCCCAGTAAACGTCCCTATCGCCCACTTCGGCAACGCCTCGACATTCAGGGTTATCGTCGCAACCTCATTCTTCTTGCCCTTCTTCGACGCCGTGAACGTGACCGTGTACGTGCCTGCCTTCGTCGCAACGCCGGTGATCCTGTTCTTCTTTGCGTCGTACTTAAGCCCCGCCGGCAGCCCCGTGACCTTCACCGTCCATCCGGCCTCGTGCGTACAGTCTATGCGGTCTGCGTCAAAATCGACGCCGCACATCACCACCCCATACGCCTCCTTATCTTGTTTGAGCCTAGGCAGAACATTACTCTTCAAGTTCGGCACTACGATTTTAAACGTTGCCGTCACGGTCTTCTTCATCGACGCTTTTGTCGCGCTCACCGTCACATTGTACGTCCCCGGCTTCGTCGCCTTACCGCTTATGACACCCGTCTTGGCATTGAAACTGATTCCTGACGGCAGACCTGAAACGGCGAGTTTCGGCTGCGTCGGCGAAATAATACACGCTCCGAGATTCAGCGAGAAAGTGCCATCCGCTGCAGTCGTGGCATCGGCAACTGCAATCCTAAAACTTCTCGCGTCCTGCTGCGCAGTCGCAAACACGGCGCTAATCCAGATGTCATCCTCGGGCATTACAAGTGAATACGTAGTATCTCTCGAAAGCAATACATCATATTCATCACCGTACCACCCATCTAGATACCAGCCGACAAACACACTGCCCTTCGCAGGCGTGGCTTTCAATGTCACCTTCTTGCCCGGCTGATAGGCCCCCTCGCCAGATACAACTCCATCAGCATAATCGTCTCCATCATCATATTCGTCGGAATCCCAGTCATACCATTCTACGACGTCAACCCCCACCATAGGGAACTCTACATGAAAAGTCGCCGTCGCAATCTGCTTCTCACTACTCTTCATTGCCGTAAAGGTGACCGTATAAACCCCTTCCTTTGTGGCGACGCCTTTCAGTGTATTGTTTTTTGCATCAAAGAAAATTCCCGGTGGAAGTCCCGATACAGATAATTTCCACCCGGCACGCACAATCGCGGTAAAAACATTACTGATAGCAGGAGGAATACCCGCCCACAAATCGTAACTCTCGTACGTCTCTAGCCCCGCAGCAATGAACATCTCCGTCGTGAAATTCGGCGCGGTTAACGTCCAAGTAGCGTTTTCGGTCGTCGTTTTCAATGTCGCCGTTACGGTGAAATCATAGTCCCCCGGCTTGGTGACTTTACCACTTATTGTCATTGTCTTGGGGTCAAACTTAACGCCGGAAGGAAGTCCTGTAACCGAAATCACTGGCATTTCAGTAGAATTTGCATAAACGAAGAGTCCTATGTTGACGCTCCCATCGTTTTCAGCGACATCATTATCAATATCTAAGACTATTTCCCTGGCACTTGGCAGATCTGGTACAAAGGTTTCAGTTTCTTCGACAGCAATCGCATACGGGTTGGATAGCGTCTCTGCAATTAAGTTCTGAATTGCTTCTTTGTTTATCGTCCCCTTGCTCTTGTTTATCCATGTATTTGCCGAATCGACAAGGCTAATAGCCTTGTAAACGGTTTTCCCATTACCTAAATCCCAATATATAAACAAAGCAGGAAATAAAAAATTAGTATCCGTTTTTACACGGTTTCCTAGATATGCCCACACACCGCTTCTCCAATCTTCATAGTCGTAATACATTAAGCAGGGAACATCCCACGCACCCGACTCACAAAATGCTCGATATACTTCCCGATAATGCCTATCTCCG
>Ga0310696_10011571_pt1 | contig 10062 bp, 7 predicted proteins | sample AusTroGonzalo_MG_4_FD_203885 | JGI IMG/M metagenome (GOLD analysis project Ga0310696, IMG submission 203885) | Bovine rumen microbial communities from tropical cattle in Woodstock, Queensland, Australia - Gonzalo_02 (v2) (version 2) | ecosystem: Host-associated > Mammals > Digestive system >... | reverse complement strand
CTGATGCCCGCATCGACGCCTGGGTGGCAGCCATCACGCCCAGCCTGTAAGACCACAGGTAAAAGATCAATTCATAAAAGTATTTGTTTAGTAGGTGGCTGGCTGTGATAGTCGGCCACCATTCTTTTATTGAGAAACGGTCCTGAAGATACGGAACTATGCAGATAAAGAAGGATTACACGCGCGAACAGATCGTAGAGGTAGCCAAAAGGGTGTTCCTGAAGAGGGGATTCGCGAAGACCTCTATGCGTGACATCGCTGCCGGGGCAGGTGTCGGCGTAAGCAACATCTACAACTACTTCAAAGGAAAGGACGAGCTGTTCCGCCACATCGTGACACCGCTCATTACGGAGATGGAACGTATGATGCACGACCACCACAACGTGGACAATCAGGAGCAGTTCGCAAGATATGTCTGTGACGCGAGCGACGAGATGATGACGGAACACGTGCAGGAGTACATGAGGCTCATCAACAACCACCGCGACGAACTGAAACTGCTGCTCTATCAGTCGCAGGGTTCGACGCTGGAGAACTATATTGACGAATACACCGAAGCATGCACGCATCTGGTAGTGGCCTTCATGGAAGACTTTAGACGTAGGAATCCCGGTCGTGGTGTCACCCGCACGGCGTTTACCTACCACATCCATATGGTGTGGATGTTCAGTTTCATCTCCGAAGTCATCAAGCACGAACTCCCGACGGAGGAGATAAAGCGCGCCATAGAGGACTACATAGGCTTTGAGTTCGCGGGGTGGCGAGCTTTGATGTATCAACAGGACAGGTAAGAGAGCTTGTAAAATAATGTGTTTTAGGTATTGCAACATTCGGCAGAACAGTGTACCTTTGCACCCAGAAATTCTAAAGAATGATGATTGGATTAAGGATACATAGAAAAGCTCCGGCAACAAGGACAGAGAAGACTCGCAGCAATGCGGGTCTTCTTTTTTTTGTGAACGTTTTGGAACATTGTTCGTTTTTGAAAAAACTAAATATATAATATAAGGTATGAAGATTGAAAAGATTAACGAGTTGTTCGCGCAGTTTGCAGGGCAACTGCTGCGCAGGCGCTGGCTGGTGCTGGCGGCCTTTGCGCTGGTGATGATTGTGTCGGTCGTTGGTATGAAGCGGATGGTGAAGGAGACGTCGTTCGACGACTACTTCATCGAGGATGACCCCATGCTGGTGATGACCGACGAGTTTAAGTCGCACTTCGGCAACGACTACTACGTGGGCGTGCTGACCCAGTGCGACAACCATTTTTCGCACAAGAACCTGACGACGCTTCGTCAGCTGTCGAATGAACTGCTGGACAGTCTGTCGTATGCCGACAAGGTGACGTCGCTGACGGACATCGAGTTTATGGTGGGCAGCGACGAGGGTATGACCATCGAGCAGATAGTGCCCGACGAGATTCCTGAGGACGGCTCGGCGGCGATGGATAGCGTGAAGGCGCGTGCCTACAGTAAGCCACACGTGGCGCGCAAACTTATCTCGCAGGACGGCCGTTTGTCGTGGATTATGGTGAAGCTGCGCACCTTCCCCAAGGACAGCGTGTGGAAGCAGCAGGGCACGGTGGCGCCCGACATTATCACGGGTCAGGAGGTGGAGCGCATTATCAAGAAGCCTGAGTACGCCTCGCTCCATCCCAAAGGTACGGGCATGCCCTACGTCACTAACTGCAAGACCGTCTATATCGGTCAGGAGATGAGTCGCCTGATGATGATTGCCACCATCGTCTGCATGCTGGTGATGCTCTGCATGACGCGCTCGCTGCGTGGCGTGCTGGCGCCGATTATCTCGGTCATTGGCGGACTCTTTGTCACCTATGGCATCGCAGGCTGGACGCAGATGTATGTCGACTCGACAGTACTGATGATTCCCACCATTCTGGCGTTTGCCGTGGCCATTGCCTACAACATCCACATCTTCTCCTATTTCCGTGGACGGATGCGTATTCATGGTGAGCGTCGCAAGGCCGTCGCCGAGACGCTCAGGGAGATTGGCTGGTCGGTGTTCTTCTGTGGCTTCACCACGCTGGTGTCGCTCCTGTCGTTCTTAGTCATCCCCATCCGTCCGATGCATTGCGTAGGCGTCATCAGCTCGATGAGCGTGCTGTTCGTGCTGCTCACGTCGCTGATTATCTCGCCTGTGCTGTTATCCTTCGGAAAGAACAAGCGTCCTGTAGAGGGCTTTACTGACGAATCCGACACGCGCTGGACGGCGACAATGGTAAAACTGAGCGACGTCGTGCTGCGCAACCCGAAGAAGATTGGTTGGTCGTTCTTGGTGGTGTGCATCCTGCTGTGTGTGGGTCTGTGGAAGATTGAGGCGGCCTTCGACATCGAGCGCACGATGGGCGAGGACGTGCCCTACGTGAAAGAGGTGATGGACGTGGGCCGCTCGGAACTCGGTTCGCTCTATTCCTACGACCTCATCGTGGAGTTGCCTCACGACGACGAGGCCAAGGAGCCCGAGAACCTGCGCCGCTTGGATAAGTTGCAGCAGAAAGTGAACACGTATGACCTGACAAAGCGCACTACCTCGATTCTCGACATCTTGAAAGACCTAAACCAGACGCTTAACGATGGCGACACGGCCCGCTTCTGCATTCCTGATACGGAAGAGGAGGTGGCGCAGGAGATCCTGCTCTACGAAAATGCTGGCGGCACGGAGTCGGAGTACTGGGTGGACTACGACTATCGCCGTCTGCGTCTGATGGTTGAGATTTCCGACTTCAACTCTGCACAGGTGGAGCGCGAGATGGCGCGCATCCAGACGGACGCCCAGGCGTTGTTCCCCGGGGCGAAGATTACCACCGTAGGCAATATCCCACAGTACGTCACCATGATGCAGTACTTGGTGCGCGGCCAGATGTTCTCGTTCGTCATTTCTATCCTCATTATCGGCGTCATCCTGATGATTGCCTTCCAGAGCATCCGCGTGGGACTCATCGGACTTATCCCCAATATGATGCCCGCCATCTTCGTGGGCGGTTATATGGGCTGGATGGGTGTGCCGCTCGACATGATGACCGCGACGCTGCTGCCCATGATGCTTGGTATGGCTGTGGACGACACCATCCACTTTATCAATCACTCGAAGCTGGAGTTCGACCGCACGAAACGCTATCGTGAAGCCATCCGCCGTACGTTCCGCGTTGTGGGCGTGGCCATCGTTATCACCTCTATCATAACGTCTGCCGTCTTCGCCGGCTTCTGTACATCGGCGTGTACCATGTGCATTAACTTCGGTTTGATGGCAATCATCGGCATCCTGTCAGCATTGGCTGCTGATTTGCTGGTAACGCCGATTCTTGTCAGTAAGTGTAAAGTGTTTGGAAGAGAATTGAAGGATTGAAAAATTGAAGAATTGAAAAATAAAAGGATATGAAAAAGATTGTTTTGTTTTTGGCTGCCTGTATGTTGGCAGCAGGTGAAGTGAGCGGTCAGAAATTGACGGGCCGCGACGTGATTCAGAAAGTGAAGGACCGTGCCGACGGCGACACACGCTACGGCGAGATGGAACTGACGCTCAGGAAGAAGAACGGCAGCACGCGTCAGCGAAAAGTGACATCGTGGGCGATGGACGAGGGCCGGGACACGAAGAAGATGATGTTCTTCACCTATCCGGGCGACGTGAAGGGCACGGGATTCCTGACCTGGGACTACGACCAGATGGACAAGGAGGACGCTAAGTGGCTCTATCTGCCGGCGATGAAGAAGACGCGACGCATCAGTGGCTCATCGTCGAAGACGGACTACTTCATGGGCACGGATTTTACCTACGACGACATGGGACAACGCCACGTGGACGAGGACAAGCATAAGCTGCTGCGCGAGGAGACAAGAAACGGTCACAAGTGCTGGGTGGTGGAGTCGGTGCCGGTGGATAAGCACGAGATCTACAGTCGCAAGGTGTCGTGGATTCGTCAGGACTGTCTGATAGCCGACCACGTGGAGTATTACGACAAGCTGAACAAACTGCACCGCGTGCTCACCATTCAGGAGGTGAAGAAGATTCAGGGCTTCTGGACTGTGCTGAAGATGGAGATGAAGAACGTGCAGACGGAGCACAGCACCACCATCGTGGTGAAGAACACGCAATATGACGTGAAGGTGGACAAGGCGCTGTTTACCGTTGCTAAACTGGAGAAAGGCTTATGAGACGACTACTGTTGAATGCATTGTTGTTGGCGATGCCCGTTGCCGTCAGCGCGCAGGACGACGATTCGCTGCGCGTGGGCGTCAAGGGCTTCGTGGACACCTATCATGCGGTGCGCACGGAGGCGCCTAACGACTGGATGTCGTCGCGTAGCCGGGTGCGTGGCGAGGTGACGTTGGAGAAAGGGAATGCGGGTGCGTTCGTGTCGGCCAACCTGGTACACAACGCCATCCTGAAAGACCGCTCGGGCTTCCAGTTGCGCGAGGCTTATGCCTACTATTCCGATGACCACTGGGACGTGCGCGCCGGACGGCAGATCATCACCTGGGGCGTGGCTGATGCGCTGCGACTGACAGATGTCATCTCGCCGATGGACTACACGGAGTTCCTGGCGCAGGACTACGACGACATCCGCATCCCTGTGGGCGGCCTGCGACTGCGCTATTCGCGCGAGAAGTGGTGTGCCGAGGCTGTGGCGATTCCTGTGAGCAGCTTCTTCGACCTGCCCACGGACGCTGAGAACCCGTGGTCAGTGGGACCGGTTCCCATCGGCAGCGAACCCAAGCGTCGTCTCAGCAATATGGAGTATGGTGGGCGGTTGTCGTTCTTCCTCAGCGGCATCGACTTCTCGCTGTCGGCCCTGCATACGTGGAACAAGCAGCCCGTCGTCTGCAACGGTCGGGGCGAGTGTCGCCGCATGACGATGTTGGGCGGCGATGTGTCTGTGCCTGTGGGTAAGTGCGTGGTGCGCGGCGAGGTGGCTGAGTATCTGGACGAGTTGCAGAGTGGGGGAACACGTGCGGCATCGACGAATGCCCTTGTAGGTCTCGACTGGTATGCCGGCAACGACTGGACGCTCTCAGCGCAGTATTCGCATAAGTACGTGGCGCTGGGCGAGCACAGAAATACAGGCCTGTCGACCCTCCGCATCTCGAAGGACCTGCTGCACAACACGTTGGCGCTGCAGACCTTCGCCTACATCGACGTGACCAATGGTGGTGTGTTCAATCGTCTGAGTGCTGACTACGCCCTCAACGACCAGTTGCACGCCATCCTCGGCTACGACTATTTTCATGCCGACAGCGGCCTGTTCGTCGTTTACAAAAAGAACTCGGAATTATTTGTCAAACTTAAATACAGTTTCTAAAATGGAAAAAACAAACAACAACATGTTGGGCATTATCGGATGTGCCGTCCTCTATGCCGTAACGTCTTTCGCCTGCGCCTTCCTGGGCTTCTTGAGTCCTTGGTGCTGGATTGTCGTGTTCCCCGTTCTGGCTGCCGTGCTGGGTGCGCCCTCGTATCTCTGGGCGGCACGCAGTTGGCAGCACTTTGGCGTGGGCACGCTGTTTGCGCTGGTCCTCGCCGTTGTTCTGTTGATGATGGGCGAGATAGATTTCACGCAAACCCTGCTGATGGCGGTCGTGGGCCTCGCGTCAGATGTGGTACGCCAGACAATCGGCACTACCTACAAACGCGGCATTCTATTGGCCTATCCCGTGCTGCCCCTGGGCATCCTCGTGTGGCTCATGAAGCTCTGGACTGCCTCCGAATGGTACTATCAGGGTGCAGCCGAAGAGATTGGCGCCGACTATGCCGAGGGCCTCAAAACGCTCTCGTCGCCTTGGGCTCTCGCTCTCGTCATCATCCTTGTCCTTGCTGCCGGCTCCATCGCCATCAGCCTTGCGTCAAGAATAGGAAAGAAATAAGAGTGATACTCTTTTTACGAAAGAAAGCGGGCAAATTAGCTCGCTTTTTGCATTCTTCCACTTGCCGACAATAATCTCTTTCGTGAAAGGCAAAGACAGTTCGTTGTCTTCATTGTTGATACAGCCAATGCTTACCTATACAATTGTCAGGATTGCCAATAATGACTTCTTTATTTCCAAGTGTATGTGTAAATTAAGTCAGATTTGTCGTCCTTGAAAGAATAAGAAAGATGGATTCTCTCAATCTTGCGGTCCTCGTTGTAATAGTAGTCACGATATGAAAGCTCATCAGTAAAAATCCAATTTCTGCTCGTCCACTTCGTCAGCTGTCCTTTTGCATTATACTCGTAGGAGTTGTCCTTTTGAACTGTACTTTTACCTGTCTCGTCGTTAGTCCAAGTTTCTTTAAGAAGGTTTTGATGGCTGTCGTATTCCCATACCATCGTGCCAAAAGGTGAACCGTCTTTAAGCATAGTTGTTACCTCGGTAATGGTGTTCCCACTGTAAGAGTACTTCCTCACATATCCATAACCAGAACTTGACAAGGCATCGCGCTCAGTCAATTTTGACAACCGTTTACTGCTATCATATTCATAAGTATACTCGGTATAGAGTTTTCCTTCTTTGTTGTATTTCTGCATCACGGAAACAGAGTCGAAATCATTATATTGATATTTGTATTTGTAGGTAGATAGTCCCCATTCGTCCATCACGATGACTCTGCCCTTGTCATCATAGGTGTAATCGTAGGTATGAAGGATGCGCACGCCAGCAACAGCACTATAATAGTTGGTTGTTTTTCTAAGCAGATTACCTTTATCATCATACTTATAACTTTCATAGTCCTCGCCGTAAGTGCTTCGCTCACCAAACTTCCACGGATATTCCTTTACTGAAATCTCGGCAAGATATTTCTTGCCACTGCCACCAGAATTGCCGTTATCATCATCCTCGGATGAACAGCATGAAAGACCAAGCACGGCAGCAAATCCCATAACCAATGATAATACCTTTTTCATGACGCTATTGCTTTAATTGTTAGACTTTAAACAACGCAAGAGGCGCAGACCTTCGCCATACGTCACACGGTTCACCACAAACCACCTTCAAATATGGGAAATCTGCGCCCGTTAGGGTTGCAGTCCCAATAATGAAGGTTTGCTCGTATTCCTACGGTGGTGATTGTGTGACTATCGAGCAATATGTCTTCGCACTCTTTGTTGAATGCCGGGGCAAAGGTACACAAAAATCTTCGATTTCGATTCATTATAACATGAAAAACACAGAAACAAAGGTGAATTTGTTTGCTGTTTCCATGAAACTGATATGTCGCAATATAGAACGTTGATATTTTATGGCCTCTATTATACCTACTTTTGGCTAATGCTATTTTATAAGTATGTGCTGTCGCTCCAAACTTTAAACCCTAGGTTTTAGGTATTGCGCACTTTGTTTATTTGCCGTACCTTTGCACCGCGAATTTAAACAATAAAAGACAGATGAAAATAGAAATGATTCATGCGAGAGAGATTCTCGATTCAAGAGGTAATCCAACAGTAGAGGTAGAAGTAACACTTGAGAACGGTGTGATGGGACGCGCCGCTGTGCCTTCAGGTGCATCGACAGGCGAGAACGAGGCACTGGAACTGCGCGATGGCGACAAAGAGCGCTATTTAGGCAAGGGTGTGCTGAAGGCCGTTGAAAACGTGAACAAGGTGATTGCACCAGCGCTGAAGGGCGACTGTGTGCTGGAGCAGCGCGCCATCGACTATAAGATGCTGGCACTCGACGGCACACCCACCAAGTCGAAACTGGGTGCCAATGCCATCCTCGGCGTTTCGTTGGCCTGTGCTCAGGCTGCTGCCAAAGCGCTGAACATACCTCTTTATAGATATATAGGTGGCTGCAATGCCTACACGCTGCCCGTGCCTATGATGAACATCGTGAACGGTGGTGCACATTCTGCTGCCCCCATCGCTTTCCAGGAGTTCATGATCCGTCCTGTGGGTGCAAACAATGAGCGCGAGGCTATCCGCATGGGTGCCGAGGTGTTCCACAACCTGGCTAAGCTGCTGAAGGCTCGCGGACTCTCTACTGCCGTAGGCGATGAGGGTGGTTATGCACCAAACTTCGACGGGATCGAGGATGCACTTGACACCATTGTTGAGGCCATCAAGAAAGCAGGTTACGAGCCGGGCAAGGACGTGAAGATTGCGATGGACTGCGCCGCATCGGAATTTGCTACCTGCGAGAACGGCCAGTGGTTCTACGACTATCGCCAGTTGAAAAACGGAGCCAAGAAGGACCCCAACGGCAAGAAACTCTCTGCCGATGAGCAGATTGCTTATCTCGAAGAACTTATCACCAAATATCCTATCGACTCTATAGAGGACGGACTCGACGAGAACGACTGGGATAACTGGGTAAAACTGACTGAGAAGATTGGCGACCGTTGCCAGCTGGTGGGCGACGACCTCTTTGTGACCAACACCAAGTTCCTGGAGAAGGGCATCAAGATGGGCGCTGCCAACTCGATACTGATTAAAGTGAACCAGATTGGTTCGTTGACAGAGACCTTGGAGGCTATTGAAATGGCTCATCGTCACGGCTATACCACAGTGACTTCTCACCGCTCAGGTGAAACAGAGGACACCACGATTGCCGACATCGCAGTAGCCACAAACTCTGGACAAATCAAGACTGGTTCGCTTTCTCGTACCGATCGCATGGCCAAGTACAACCAGCTGATCCGCATCAAGGAGGAACTGGGCGACACAGCGGCTTACGGCTACAAACGACTGAAATAATGTATAACAACTTTTCTGAGTAAATCATTTATAATTATTCTATTAGAATGCAGACAGGCTGTGAAGCTTGTCTGCATTAACTTTAAAGTATGATACTCTCGGTCCACGACTTTTAGAAAATACTCCATGAGTTTTGAAAAATTCTCATGGAGTATTTCGCAAAAGTCATGGAGTATTTTCTGTGGCTGCACCTCAGAAATACCCAAATAAATTTGGTATTTCATTCGGTTTGCACTACCTCTGACCTTCGGTCGAAAGTAGGCTGCACCTCAGAAATACTCAAATAAATTTGGTATTTCATGCGGTTTGCACTACCTTTGCAAACGATATGAGAAAACAAATGCTAATTCTTGCCCTGATGGTGTCGTCCGTGCTGTCGGTGGCAGCCCAGAGTCAGTTCGGCGAGCGCCCGAAGCTCGTAGTTGGAATCGTGGTGGACCAGATGCGCTGGGACTATCTGTCGCGCTACTACGACAAGTTTACGCAGGACGGTTTTCGTCGGTTGATTGACAAGGGCTACTCGTGTAATAACTGTCAAATCAACTACTTACCGACGGTAACGGCCATTGGCCACACGTCGGCCTATACTGGCACGACGCCCGCTTTTCACGGTATTTGTGGCAACAACTTCTACATTGACGGTCGCAAGACGTACTGCACGAAGGATACAACGGTGGACGTGGTTGGTACGGACAACCGGGAGAAGGGCCAGATGTCGCCTCGCAACCTGCTGGCTACGACCATCGGCGACCAGCTGCGCCTGCACACCGACTTCCGCTCGAAGGTCGTTGGCGTGAGCTATAAGGACCGCGCTGCCATCCTGCCTGCAGGCCATTCGGCCAACGGTGCCTACTGGCTGGACACGAAGAACGTGCAGTTCATCACGAGTACCTATTATATGACAGAGCTGCCCGAGTGGGCCAAGCAGTATAACCAGCAGCTGAAGAAGAACAAGGAAGCCCAGAAGGCTGGCAAGGACATCGGCCTGTCGCCCATCTGTGGTACGGTGACCACTGATATGGCCATCGCCGCCCTGAAGGGTGAGCAGTTGGGTAGGGGAGAGAGCACCGATATGCTGTGCGTCAGCTACTCGCAGACCGACGTTATCGGGCATGAGTATGGCACACGTGGCGAGCGTACTGATGCCGCCTATTTGCAGCTCGACAAGGACCTGGGCCGTCTGCTCAGCGCACTGGACGAGCAGGTGGGAAACGGTAACTATCTGGTGTTCCTGACTGCCGACCACGGCGCCGCCCATAACTACCAGTTCATGCTGGACCACAAGCTGCCTGCCGGCAAGTGGCTGGACCCCGACATGCGTAAGGGCGTGGAGGCTGCCGTCGCCAAGAAGTTCGGCAACACGAAGCCTGTGGTGATGG
>Ga0310696_10011570_pt1 | contig 10062 bp, 7 predicted proteins | sample AusTroGonzalo_MG_4_FD_203885 | JGI IMG/M metagenome (GOLD analysis project Ga0310696, IMG submission 203885) | Bovine rumen microbial communities from tropical cattle in Woodstock, Queensland, Australia - Gonzalo_02 (v2) (version 2) | ecosystem: Host-associated > Mammals > Digestive system >... | reverse complement strand
CTTTGGCGTTGGAAAGACGAACACGGGCTACTTTACGCATAGCGGAGTTCGGCTTCTTAGGCGTAGTGGTGTAAACACGCAGACATACGCCACGCTTCTGAGGGCATGCATCCAACGCACGAGACTTACTCTTTACTTCGAGAGCCTCGCGTCCTTTACGGACAAGTTGTTGAATTGTAGGCATAAATGTTTGTTAATAAATAAATTAAAGTTACTGTCCATCTTGAAGGTCTTATGTCCCTGCAAAATGGGCTGCAAAGATAAGAAAAAAATTTTAATTAACAAAGTTATTCACAGGCGAATGCAGCCGGCAATTGGATATTTGCCATTATTTCATTATATTCGCATACTTATGAAACCATTGCGCATATTCACGTTTCTGGGAGCGCTTGCCTTAACGCTCGCTGCCACTGCGCAGCCCGCCGGCCGCAAGTCCTGGAACCAGGCCTGGAATTACACCAAAGACGGCGTAACCCGGACGCTGGATTTGCCGCATAACTGGGGCGCCAAACCCGGCAAAGCCCTGTATACCAAAGTCTTGAAACTCACCTCCAAGGAGTTGCAGAAGGATCTGCGGCTGGAGATTGACGGGGCTTTCGGCAACGTTCAGGTGCTGGTGAACGGCCGGGAGGCCGGCAGCAACCGGGACGGCTACGCGTCCTGGACCGTGGAACTGAACCCCTTCCTGAGCGCGGGCAACAACGTCATCGAGATCCAATTGGAGAAAGAGGCCGGGAGTTCCTACCCCGGCGGCGGCATCTACCGCAACGTGTGGCTCACCACCACCGAAAAGACCACCGTGGCCCATTGGGGCAGCAGCATTACCGGCACGGTAAACGGCAGCGAGGCCAAGGTTCGGCAGACGATCCAGATGAAGGCCGACGGCCTGCAAGTAGCCACCATCGGCACGCACATCCTGCAAGGGGAACGCCTGGCGGCCGAAAGCCGCAACGTGGAGCGCGTGTACGGCGGGAAGGAGGTTGTCCAAACCTTCGACCTGGCCGATGTGCGCCTGTGGAGCCCGGAGCAACCGAACCTGTACCTGGCTCGCACGGTGGTAGAGGCCGAGAACGGCACGCGCGATACCTACGAAACCAGCTTCGGCCTTCCTTCCTCCGAGGAATGGAAGCTCACGGGCGTGAAGCTTCCCCCCGAAGACTGGGCCTGGAACCAGGAGGCGTGGGAATGTCGGCTTACCTTGCTGAAGCAGGCGGGCATCAACGCCATCAGCTGCGGAGAGCGGCTCCCCGCCCCGGAACTGCTTTCCCTGTGCGACCGCCTGGGATTCGCGATGGTAGACGTCCAGGCGCTTTCCCTGCCGCGGGACGCCCAGCATCCTTCCGTGCGCTTCGCCCCCTCGCGGGACTTCCGTCCGCTGGACCAGGTGCTGGACCGCGACGGCTTCCCCGTCGGCCGGGAACTGAAGGGCGCCGCACCGGCCCGCATCCAGGCCTGGGTTGCCTACGGCGGAGAAGCGCATTCCTTCCTCCAGGCGCAGGCGCTGGACCGCAGCGGGAATCCCGTGAAGTCCCCCGCCTTCAGCTTCGAGGTAAAGGGGCCGGGGCAGTTGGAGCACAGCGGGGCGGCATCGGCCCAAATCCGTCGGACCGGCTCCGGGACCATCACGGTGAACGTGCGGGCCAAGGGACTGAAAACCGTTATTCTGGAAATCAATTAAAACGAAACATATGAAAAAGCTATTCCCCATCCTCGCCTTTGTCCTGCTCTGCGCAGCGGCCGAGGCCCAGCCTGCCACCACGCAGAAGAAGGTAACCAAGGCCAACTACGGCCTGGCCGAACAATTCACGGCCAAAAAGGTGAACCAGATGGTGTATTCTACCCGCATCCGCCCCAACTGGTTCCGTTACAGCGACCAGTTCTGGTACAGCTGGAAAACCGCCGAAGGTACACAATATTATATAGTAGATCCCGCTACCTGTGTCAAGAAGCCCGTCTTCGACCTGGCCAAACTGGCCCGCGAAGTGACTGAAATCACACACGATCCCTACGACGCCCAGCACCTGCCCCTGAAAATTGAACTGAAAGAGGACAAGTTCTTCCAGTGGGATATGGATTCCAAGACCGAGAAGCGGGACAGCGCCGGCAACACCACCGGAGAGTTCGTGAAATACCGCTTCTATTATGATATCGCCAGCGGAAAGCTCACCTACGACACCGACGAGCATGAGGACGAGTACCCTTCCTGGGCCAACGTCTCGCCCGACGGCAAGATGGGTGTGTACGTAAAGAACCACAACCTGTGGGTCATGGACAAGGAGAACCTGCGCAAGGCCGCCAAGGACCCCAAGGACAGCACCCTGGTAGAGCGCGCCCTTACCACCAACGGTACCAAGGACTTCTCCTGGGACGGAAATAATTACAGCGGAGACACCGAGGCCGATTCTACCGCCCGCAACATGCCCCTCCTGGCCTGGGCGCCCGACAGCAAGCACTTCGCCCTCCTCCGCTGGGACATGAGCCAGGTGAAGGAATTCTGGGTCATCAATTCCCTGGCCAAACCGCGTCCGGAGCTGGAGACCTACCACTACCAGATGCCCGGAGAACCCGGTCCCAAGGGAGAACTGCTGGTGATGGACCTGGAAGGGACGGTAAAGAAATATGCCTGGGACGCTTTCTCCGACCAGGATGGCGAACTCCTGGAGGCCGATGAGACCGCCGAGGACCGCTATGCCGATTTCTACGGCGGACGCTGGCTGGGCGGCAACGACCACTTCTACCTGATGCGTCGCAGCCGGGACCTCAAGCGTCTGGACCTGTGCCGCGTGGACCTGTCGGCCGACAGTACCCGCACCGTGATGGCCGAACGCTTTAACTCGTACGTGGAGAACCGCAAGCCCAAGTTCCTGCCGGGCGGCGACTTCGTGTGGTGGAGCGAGCGCAACGGTTGGGCCAACCTGTACCTGTGCTCCCCCGACGGCAAGGTGAAGAAGAACCTCACCGAAGGCTCCTTCCACGTCGAGGACATCCTGGGCGTGTGCAACGGCTACCTGGTGGTAAGCGCCTGCGGCGTGAACCCGTCGGAGAACCCTTACCAGATGCACAACTACCGCGTGCCGCTGGCCGGTGGCCCCATGGTACAGCTGGATATGGACGATATGGACGTCCTGGCCACCGCCTCCTACGACGGCAAGTACATCGTGGCCAACTACTCCCGCGTAGACTACAAGCCCGCCGTGATGCTGGTGAACACCGCCAACGGCAAGCGCACCCAGCTGGAGGAAGCCGATTTCTCCCGCCTCTTCGCGGCCGGCTATAAATTCCCCGAACGCTTCAAGGTAAAGGCGGCCGATGGCATCACGGACCTCTGGGGAGAGATGCACAAGCCCTTCGACTTCGACTCCACCAAGGTGTACGCCATTGCCGACTATGTGTACCCCGGCCCGCAGGTCGAGGCCAACGAGGTTAGCTGGCGCTTTAACCTGCGCACGGACCGCCTGGCCCAACTGGGCATGATCGTGATCACCGTGGGCAACCGCGGCGGCCATCCCAACCGGTCCAAGTGGTACCACAACTACGGCTACGGCAACCTGCGCGACTATGGCCTGGAAGACCAGAAATACGCCATCCAGCAGCTGGGAGCCCGCCATTCCTGGATAGACCTGAACCGCGTGGGCATCCACGGTCACTCCGGCGGCGGCTTTATGAGCACCGCAGCCATCCTCAAGTACAACGATTTCTTCAAGGCGGCCGTTTCCTGCGCCGGTAACCACGACAACAGCATCTACAACCGCTGGTGGAGCGAGCAGCACCATGGAATCCAGGAAAAAGTGTCCCAGGGAGACACCACCTTCGTTTACCACATTGACACCAACCAGGAACTGGCTTCCCACCTCAAGGGCCATCTGATGCTGGTTCACGGAGACCAGGACAACAATGTGAACCCGGCCAATACCATCCGCGTGGTAGACGCCCTCATCAAGGCTCACAAGCGCTTCGAGTTTGTGACGTTGCCCGGTCAGCGCCACGGCTTCGGAAACATGAACGAGTACTTCTTCTGGAGAATGGCCGACCACTATTCCCGCTATCTGATGGGAGACCCGGCACCCCGGTCCATCGACATAACCGAACTGAATAACGACTGACGCTTATGAAAAAGCTTTTGTATCTTGCATCGGCCCTTTGCCTGCTGGCGGCCTGCAACTCGCTTCAGACCCAGAGCTACCAGGACGACCTGGTGATGCCCCTGGCCGAAGGAGCGTCCGACTCCCTCTTCTACAGCATCTCCCTGGAATATGCCACGGGAGGCATGCGCATCCCGCCCATGGAAAAGATGAACCAGACCATCCTGAAGCAGGCTTTCGACCTGGAAGAGGTTTCCAGTTCGGCCGAGGAACTGGCCATCACCTACCGCGAGAACCTCATTGACGAGTACCTCACCGAGAACGGGAATCCCCAGGAAGAGTTCGGCGTACTCACCTGGGAAGACCGCATCAACGGCGTGTTCACGCAGGATTACAAGAAATGGCGCAATTACCTGCTAAGCTACTATTCCTTCCGCGGCGGTGCCCACGGCATCCAGACCCTGAGCCAGCTGGTCTTTGACAAGGAGACCGGCGAGCAGCTGGCCGAAACCGACTTCTTCGTGCCGGACTACGCCAAACCCGTGGCCGCCCTGATGCAGGCCAGTGTCAAGAAAGAGATGGAGGCCGAAGACCCCGAACTGCTGCAGTTGGTCGAGATGGAATATGTGGTGCCCAACGGCAACTTTTCGGTGATGAGCGACGGAATGGCGTGGATTTTCCAACCTTACGAAGTGGGACCCTATGCTTTGGGTATCGTAAGGGCCTTTGTCTCCTGGGAAGAGTTAAAACCTTATTTACAATAAATTATTATGGAATGGATTGTTACCGAGATTGACGGGAAGGTGGCATCCATTGCCACCGACTACCGGCATCTGGCGCACATCGGCGCAACCCTGGCGGCCATGAAGCCCCAGGAAGTGGATTCTGTGGGCACCCGCAAGATCTCTACCCTGGAACTTCTGGAGTTTGCCAAGTTCTTAAGCTGGGATGATTTGATGCCCCTGGGCACGGAATTCCAGCAAAAGGTGTGGAAAACGCTGTTCGACCTGCCGCGCAAGTTATATAGCTACACGGACTTCGCCGCCCTGGTAGGCGTTCCGCAGGGAGTACGGGCCGTGGCCCATGCCATTGCCCTGAATCCCATCGCCTATGTAATTCCCTGCCACCTCGTGATTCCCAAGGAATCCCTGGACCGGGCACGGGACATAAGGGCCACCGCCGAGAGTACCCTTTTCAAAGGCTCGGACCTCTATTTACTGGATAGCCTGGACGTGGGCGAATATGCCTACGGAGCCACCCTGAAACGGGAACTCATCAAGTTACAACTGGCGTAACCTTACCGCGTATAGAAATCGATGATGCGCTGGATGGCGCGGGTGCATACGGGGCAGAAGTCTTCGCACTCGTTCATCTTCATGCGGCACTCCTGTACGGGCCGAAATACTCCTTTGGACTGATATCCACCGCCTTCGTACACGCCCAGCGCGTGGGTAAGGCGGTGTTTTTGTTCTTCTGACAGGTCGTTCCAGACGCGGCGGACATCGGCCTGGGTCTCGATGGTGTCCACGGGTGTAGGGATGGGCGTACCGGCCGGGAGCATGTCCTGCCACTTGGACGCGAAGTCGGTGAGGGTGGTGAGGTTGGGTTCCCAGGGCTCCACGCCGGCAGGATACACGGGTTCGTCCATGTCGTCGTAGAAGTATTCATCTCCCAGGCCGCCGAAGGCATGGCCAAACTCATGCACCAGCACCTGCGGGAAGGTGGGATGGTCGCTGACCATGATGGTGAGACTGTTGTAGATGCCGCCACCCCCGTACACCGGCGTGTTTACCATCACGATAATCTGCTCGAAGGGGACGGTGCCCAGGGCGTCGTATATCTGCTGCTGATCCGACGACGTAATGTAGCGGTCGCTGTAGAAAGTGTCGAAGTGGCTGCTGACCAGCGTGCTGTGCCACTGGCCCCGGTGCGGGATGCTGGGGCCGCTGTCCTTCGAGGGCAGGTAAACGGCGCGGAAGCTGAAGGCCGATGCATTGCTGCAGAAAGGCTCGTGCGCCAGGAGGGCCGCCTGTGCGCGGCGGGCATCGGCAAAGAACTTCTCCTCTTCGGCCGATGTGTACCCTTCCGACAGGATCACGATATCGATGGCCTCGGCCAGGCCGCCGCCCTGCGAGAGGGTTTCGCAGCGGGCGCCGTTGTCACTGACGCGGCGGATGAGGATGTCGGCAGGGTCTACCGGATGGGTAATCCGGGCACTTTCCCGGCCATGCGCGTCGGTGAGCCGGATTTCCACCCGCACAGGGCTTTTGGGGAAGGGAATCTGGAAGCAGTTCTCGAAGGCTTTCTGAACCTGATGCGCCTCCGGATAACCCACCCACTCCTGAAAGAGCGTAGAGAAACTGTGGGCATAGAGGACCTTGCCCGTCTCGGGATCTTTTACATAGAGCTGCCCGTTTCCCTGGAGCGGAATCCGGTCCAATTGTTTCCGGCGGCCGGCCCAGAGACCGGTCTTTTGCATGCCTTTCAGATAGATAGCCTGATGGGTGGCATCGCCGCAAAAGATGTAATCCAGCCGAAGGGTACTGTCCGTGAAGTGGGCCTCGTATTCCTGTGCCCCGGCAACGATTCCGGCCAGGAGTAAAATTCCTATAAAAATGAGTCTTTTCATCCCTCCAAAGATACGAAATAATGATTATCTTTGTACTCCGAAAATCAATCCAACACTGATATGAGCCAATTGCATGTGATTAACCATCCCATGATTCAGCATAAGCTGACCATCATGCGTGACAAAGAAACGGGTTCCAAGGATTTCCGGGAACTGCTTAAGGAAATTGCCCTGCTTATGGGCTACGAAGTTACCCGCGACATTCCTCTGGAGAGTATCGAAATCGAAACTCCCATCTGCAAGACCGTTGCAAAACGGGTTAGCGGCCGCAAACTGGCCATCGTTCCCATCCTGCGTGCCGGTATGGGCATGGTCGAAGGCCTCCTGAACCTGGTTCCCGTAGCAAGAGTTGGCCATATCGGTCTGTATCGCGACGAAACCACCCACAATCCCGTGGTTTACTTCTGCAAACTGCCCGAAGACATCCAGGACCGTCTGGTCATCGTCACCGACCCCATGCTGGCCACCGGCGGCAGCGCCTGCGACGCCCTCACCATCCTGAAGCAGCGCGGTTGCAACAATATCCGCCTCATGTGCCTGGTCGGCGCCCCCGAGGGTATCGAGCGCGTCCAGCGCGAGCACCCCGACATTGACATCTACCTGGCTGCCGTAGACGATCACCTGAACGAGAACGCCTACATCGTGCCCGGTCTGGGAGACGCCGGAGACCGCATTTTCGGAACCAAGTAATACCTTTACTATTATAATAATACGCCATGGCCTCTTGCGGGACCATGGCGTAATTCGTATTTGTCAGGAAGTTATTTCTTGATGGGCGTAACCTGGTAGGGGCGCTGGCAGGCAGCGTGCGCTGCGGCCTGGCAAATGGCGGCTACTTCGGCCGAAATGCTTTCGGGGAAATAGGAGTTGCCTTCTACGCTGATGCCGCTGATGGTCTCGAACCAGGTGCAGGCAGCGGTGTAGCGGCCGTACGTGTACTCCAGGTGGAAGCCGTCGCGGTTGAAGACGTCGCCCATGCTGGAAGTACGGGCATTCTGGATGGCCGTTCCGGAAGGGATGAGAACGGGTACGCTCTGCGCGGCCTTGCGGCTGGCGTCCATGATGGCCAGATACATCTTCTGCTGGTTGCGGTCGTAGCGCGGGAACTCCCGGTGGGTGGCATCGGCCGAATAGGCCCAGGTCTGGTGCCACATGAACACCGCAGTAGCCGGCACACGCCTGCGAACATAGGCCCGCAGGCCCTGGAAATACGGTTCATAGGTCTCATACTCCCCCGACACGCCGCTGGCCTGCTGGAACGACACGTAGTCCCAGGGTTCATCGGCCAGCCCCTGTTTCAAGGTGGCATTGGGAGTGGTGGTCTTGACGCCGTCCACCACCTTGCGGTAGGCATAGTCGGCCTTGTCCAGGATGGAGTTCTGGAAGTGCCGCTCCAGCGTGCATCCGCCAATGTACAGGTTGCCGATGATTACAGGGATATCGGCCGCCTTAAAGAGCTCCCACAGGTACTGCTCTACGGAATCTTCGGAGAAACTGTTGCCAATGGCCAGGATGCGCAGGGTATCCCGCTGCTGGGCTTGTGCCCCCTGCAGCAGAAGCATCACGGCCGCCAGGAAAGTAAGGATTCGTTTCATGCTGGTGTTTTTCTTACAAATATAAGGAATTTTGCGGTCGGGTGTTACTACCCTCGCCAGCACAGTTAGTCCGAGCACGTGGCCAGGACCGGATTTGCACGAATCCGGTCTTCCCGGAATGCTCCAGCACGCGACCAGGACCAAATTCCCGGGATTTTGGTCTTCCCGGGGTGCGGTCCTCTGTATGCAGCGGAAGGCACGTGTGCGCAAACCCTCGTCGCTACGCGACTCGTCCCTCCCATAGCTCGCGCTGACGCGCTCTCGTGGGCCCCTCCCTGTTACGAACTTCGTTCGTTTCCTCCTCCTCGCTCGAAAAAGCAAACGAGTTTGCTTTTTGCTCGCTCGAGCGTCGGTTACGCGGCCGAGGGTGGCCACGGGTTTGCGCCACACGTGCCTCCCGCTGCATTTGTTTCTCAACACCCCGTTTCAGGTGGCAACGGCTAGCACCGGGGCACAAAAACGCCAACCTTTGTGGCTGGCGTTTCGTTGGCTTTTAGGCTTGCGACTACTTCAGCGTGCCGTCTTCGGCTTCCTTGATCATTTCCTCGTTGGCCGAGATGTAGATTTCTACACGACGGTTCTGGGCGCGACCTTCGGCCGTGTCGTTGTCGGCCACCGGGAAGTCGTAGGAAAGGCCTTCGGCCAGAATGCGGTCCTTGCCGATACCCTTCTGGACCAGATAGTTGGCAACGGCGTTGGCGCGCTGGTCCGACACCTTCTTGTTGGCGGCGGCGGTGCCCTGGTTGTCGGTGTGACCGTAGACGGTGATGTTGGTTTCCGTCATGTCGGCCATCTCGGCGGCAAACTTGTTCAGGGCTTCCTTGGCCTCGGGCTTGAGGGTGCTCTTGTTGAAGTCGAAGAGGATACCGTTATCGAAGGTGACCTTGATGGCCTTGAGGCCGTTCACGTCGGTCACGGTCTCTACCTGTGCGTTCTCCAGGGCAGCCAGTTCGGCAGCCTTCTTGTCCATCTTGTTGCCGATGAGAGCGCCGGTGCCAGCACCTACAGCCGTGCCGATGCCCGCGCCGATGGCGGCAGCCTTGCCGTCTCCGCCAATGAGGTAGCCGATACCTGCACCGATGGCAGCGCCTGCTCCGGTGCCGATGAGAGCGCCTTTACCCAGATTGGAAATGCCGCAGCTCACGATGAGAGCGCCGCAAAGAACGATAGAAACGAATTTTTTCATAATACAGAGATTGGTTATTTTTTGTAAAGTTACAATTTTCTACAAAAAAAACCTCAAAAAATTTGCGGGTTCAAAAAAAAGCGTTACCTTTGCAATCCCGTTCGCGGAAATAGCTCAGTTGGTAGAGCACGACCTTGCCAAGGTCGGGGTCGCGAGTTCGAGTCTCGTTTTCCGCTCTAAACAAAACGCCAGCCCTTGTGGTTGGCGTTTTTGTTTTGTGGATATAATAGACATTTTCGGTTGGTAATTCCGATATAATAGACTTTTCTGGTTGGTAATTCCTTTATAATGTGCTGATTCATTGACTTTTATGCAAATTAGAAGAAAACGGTTTCTTCTCTTTTATTTGCCACGTTGACAGCCAGAACGCATAGAATGGCGATTTCGTGTCAACGTGGCAAGGAAAATGGCCGAAAACGCCGAATACCTTGCCGCGTTGACGACTAGAATGCATGGAATGGCGATTTCGTGTCAACGTGGCAAAGGTGACGCCACCTCGCATTACGCGGCTCGGCGGCTACGGCTCGCCGCTGCGGTGGGCTCCGTAAAATGGCCCTCCTCGCGGCGGCC
>Ga0310696_10011569_pt1 | contig 10062 bp, 8 predicted proteins | sample AusTroGonzalo_MG_4_FD_203885 | JGI IMG/M metagenome (GOLD analysis project Ga0310696, IMG submission 203885) | Bovine rumen microbial communities from tropical cattle in Woodstock, Queensland, Australia - Gonzalo_02 (v2) (version 2) | ecosystem: Host-associated > Mammals > Digestive system >... | reverse complement strand
GGTACTACGTATACCTTCTCCTGGGGCAGATATTTAACTACTGTTCCGCAGTCATCGGACGATGTGAAATCAGGATCTTTGAGAGCAATCTCATAAGCCTGCTTGATCACCCTCTGACGGAATGCCTGTGGAGTCTGTCCGCGACGCAGGAAACGGCGGTCGGGTATCTTCTCGATTACCTCACCCTTAGCGTCAACCTGTATGATGGTGTCGGTGGCGGGTACTGCCACATCAATGGCGTTATATGTATTGAGAGCCTCAATGATTCCGTCAATTATACCGTTGCTTATGAGCGGACGTACGGCATCATGGAAAATCAGCTTGCAGTCTGGATCATCACCGTAAGCGTTGATGGCCGCCAGACTGGACTCGTATCTTTCCTTTCCGCCGGAGAGAATCTTCTTGACCTTCTTCCATTTGTTGCGGAGAACCATCTCCTCAATCTCACGGGTGTAGAGGGAATTGGTGACGATGGCAATCTCGTCAATCAGATGGTGGTTGTCAAACACATTGACAGTATGCTCGATGACAGTCTTGCCAGCTACCTTGAAGAACTGCTTGGGGGTTCCCAGTCCGGAACGGGAACCTACACCTCCTGCCAGTATTACTGCTATGTTCTTGCTCATATAATCCTTTTTGTTTTGTTACAAATCCATTTTTCTTTTAGTTCTCTTGATACTGTACATGAACAGGGCCAATCCGTAAGAGATATGCAACGATGTCCAGATAATGACTTTAATGGAGAAGACCTTTTTTCGGTAGTCTCTCCATCTGACACGCTTAAGGAATGAGAACCTGTCATAGAATTCCTTCTTGGAATAAGCCTTGGAGCAGATAGCCATGTATACAACTCCCAGGTGCTGGTTGTCTATGATATGCTCATATCCCTCAGGCAGAATCCTGCGCAGTTCAGATACGAATTTCTCACCCTGAATTATCTTTTGGGCCGACATGCCGCGTGAAGCGGAATCCGGATTGCTGGTGTTGTCATAATGGTAGAGAGCCTTGGGTACATATGAGACCGATGCCCCCGCCATTATAAGCTGGAGATTGACCAGCTGGTCCTCACCATAATCCACACCCAGAGGATAGGATATATTGTTGTCAGTATAGAGTGAACGTTTTACAAGTTTGTTGCACGGCCCGTTTTGCAGACGGCAGACCAGTTCCTCAATCATAGTCTTACGGTCAAAGGCCTTGGGCTGCTGTTTCAGGTATACAATCTTTTTCCCTTTCTCCAACAGGAGGTCGCAGATAACCATATCGGCCCCCGATGAAACGGCCTCATTGTAGAGGAGTTCCAGGTAGTCGGGCTCAACCCAGTCATCCGAATCGGCATGAATGGTATACTCTCCCGATGCATGCTCCAGCCCGAACTGACGGGTGGTGCCTATTCCCTCATTGGGTTTATGGAAAGCCTTGAACCGGGCATCGGACCCGGCAATGCTGTCGCAGATGGAACCTGATGCATCGGTGCTTCCGTCATCAATCAGCAACACCTCAAAATCCGGCATAGTCTGAGCCTTCAGGCTATCGGTCAGTCTTTTGATAGTCTTCTGGGCATTGTAGACTGCTACAATTACAGATATGGGTATGTTTCTCAATTGCGGAAAGGTTTTGATAGTAAAGCATTCAAAGGTACGATTAATAAGCCATTATTAGTGTGTGTTGACGTAAGATTTTGCTATCTTTGCATAAATAGAGAATAGCAGATTATTAATGAGTTCAGGAAACAACTATTATTTGAGTAGTTTCTTTTGGAGTACCGTATCAAAACTGTTGAATGCAGTTTTAGGATTCATTACGGTTCCGTTGCTGCTGGGCTATTTCGGTAAGGCTGATTATGGAGTCATAGCGATTGCTACAGCGTGGAACGCTTATATGCATCTGCTGGATCTGGGTATGAACACAGGGGCTGTCAAGTTCTTCTCTCAATGGGCAGCAAAGGGTGATAAGGCAAAAATCAATCGGGTAGCCAGAACGAACATCACTTTCTACATGTTTGTAGCCTTGGTCAATTCGGTATTTCTGCTTGCCTTGGCTTTTTGGGGAGAGTTCCTGTTTTCTGTTTCACATGAGGAGTTCCTCCAGTTGCGGTTATGCTTTTTTATTTTGGCTCTATTCACGATAATCAGTTGGGGTGCCACATCGTTTAATCAGTTACTTATCGCTGATAAGCAACTTGATTTCACAATGAAGGTCCAAACCATTCAGACCATTCTGAAAATGGCTCTGATCTTCATCACCATCAAGGGAGGAATGATGTTGACACAGTATTTCTTCTGGCTGACACTGATAATAGCCCTGGCAATCATTCCTTATGCATGGAAATGCAGAAGAGACAATCTGATTGACTCAATCAGACCGGCTATGTACTGGTCGGAATTCAAGACGGTACTTGTTTTCAGTCTTTCTCTTTTTGCATTGTCCCTGTTCCAGGTTACGGCATCACAGTCCCGCCCCATTCTGTTGAGCATCTTTTCCGAAAACGGAGCCGATGCCGTCGCTGATTTCAAGGTGGTTGAAGTAATACCCGCCTTCATCATCACGCTTTGCGGTTCGTTTACCAGTATATTCCTCCCTAAAACGTCTGAAATGATTGTAAGGAATGATCATGAAGAGATAATGACGTTTTTGAAGAAATGGACCTCGATTACAACAATCATCGTCTGCGTCCTGTGTTTTCCGTTCATACTGTCACATTCGACAATCATTACAGCTTATGTCGGTGAGTCGCTCTCTCATCTTGGCAGGTGGATGGCGCTTTGGTGTGTTTTCCTGATATTGCAACTTCATTCCACACCGGCATTCAGTCTGATAGTTGCCAACGGCAAGACCAAGGCTCTTGTATGCGCTACCGGAATATCTTGCCTGATATCGATGATAATTAATGTCGCATTATGTAAGATAGTGCCGGTTGGTTCGGCGGTCATAGGCTATTGTGTGTATATGACTATTATGATTTTGGTTTACTACATATACATCTACAAGCGTTATCTTAACCTGGACCGTTGGGATTTGGTCAAGTCGTTCATCAAACCGCTTATATTGGCAGCAATAGCCTGCATAATACCTTATCTGATCCATTTGGACGTATCGTTGTTTGATTCCCTGAATCTTGCTCCGCGTTGGTCAAATGTTCTGCTTTTTTCGGTCAATTCGGCTATTTGGCTGTTATGTTTCTTTGTACTTTTGAAACTGTTCGGGCTTTTCCCGTCAATAAAGCCAATCAGACAAAATGAGTAAGGCACGTTTCTTTAAAAGGATCCGACAGGCTCTCAGGTGCGCTGTCCAGGGATATAGGTATGGAGGGAACTCTATAGCCCGGATTTCATACCCGGTATACGGAGATATTCTGGCCGGAAAGAAGATTCTTGTTACCGGAGGCAGTTCGGGCATAGGTCTTGCCATAGCCAAAAAGTATGTTGAATGCGGAGCGGATGTGCTGATTACCGGTCGCAACAGCGAGAAACTTGCTGCTGCGGTAAATGAAATCGGCAAGGAACACTGCTTCTCAATGTCATGGGATATATCCCGGACGGATGAGATAGAGAAAAGACTTGACGAATGTGAGTCTTTGCTGGGAGGAGAGATATCGGCCCTGGTAAACAACGCAGGCATTGCTCCGTCCAGATTCTGGGGAAACGTGGATGAAGAGGAATGGGATAAGATATATTCCACCAATCTCAAGGGATTGTTCTTCCTGACACAATCATTGGCAAAACGTTGGAAGGGACAGATTAAGTCCGATGAATACAGGAAGATTGTCAACATTTCTTCTCAGGGAGGTTTTGTGGGAGCCACCTATCCGTACAGGATGGTTAAGTGGGATATCAGAGGCCTGACTGAGGGATTGGGAAAGGCTCTTGTCAAAGACCGCATAATTGTGAATGGTATTGCCCCGGGAGTAGTGAAGACATCCATGCAGCAGTTTTCTCTGCAACAGGGCGAAAACCTTTATACTGATCAGAACCCTGTGGAGCGTGTAATCCTTCCTGAAGAGGTAGCTGAGTTGGCTCTCTTCCTGATGAGTGATGCAAGCAATGCCATAGTAGGTCAGACTGTAGTATGTGACGGTGGTTACACTTTAAAATAACGACTATGTATTCAATAGCAAAGAACGTTCGTCTGGTAATTGCTTTATTGAAGAAGCATGACATTAATCAGTTGGTTTTGAGTCCAGGTGGAACTAATGCCGCTTTCGTAAGGGGTGTGCAGGACGATCCTTTCTTCAAGTGCTTCTCGGTAGTAGATGAAAGGAGTGCTCTCTATTTCGCTATTGGAATTTATCTTTCCACAGGAAAACCGGTAGCAGTGTGCTGTACCAGTGCGCAGGCAACCAGAAATTATATACCCGGTCTGACGGAAGCCTATTACAAGCATGTGCCTATTCTGGCAATCACTTTCTCAAAACATCCTCAGTACACTTATCAAGAGTATTTGCAGGCACCGGATCAGACTTCCCTTCCAAGAGATGCGGTCAGAGCGACCTATTCACTCCCGTATGTTTCCGACGAGCACGACCGTATGCTTTGCGAACGTCTCATAAATGAAGCTATCCTGAATCTGACTCATGGAAGACCGGCTCCGGTGCAGTTAAACGTGCCGATGCTGGATACTGAACTTACGCAGGATTCATCTGATCCTCTTCCTGATGTGAAAGTTATCAGGAGATATCAGAAAAAGGATATACCTGAGATTGAGTTGGGTAACAAGCGTATTCTTGTGGTTGTGGGCGAGAACAGAGGTATGGATGATTCCTCTCTGGTGGAATTTGCATCGCGCACCAACACTGCCATATACGTGAATCATCTGTCGAATATGCAGAATGATTATACGGTGAACGGAAATCTGCTTCTTACTTGTCTTACCCAGAAAGAGTTTGATGAGTCTTTCTGCCCTGATATTCTCATTTCAATAGGCGGTCAGACAGGAGATTATCCTTTCTATCACAAACTTGCCGAGACAGGTAGGGAGTATGAACACTGGCGGGTAGCGGAAACAGGTGATATAGCCGATACTTATGACCATTTGACCAAGGTGTTCGAGTGTTCCGCCCAAGAGTTTTTCTCATCGTTTACGCTTAAGGGTGAGGATAATGAGTACGTCAAGGTGTGGAAAGATGCCATTGGAAACTATGTGGAAGTCAATGAACTCCCGCTTTCAGCGGCATTTGTGGCACAGCAGATGTGTGAACTCATTCCTGAGAATTCATACGTGAATTTCTCCATATTGAATTCATTGAGAACCTGGAATCTTTTCAAGTTCAGAAACAGGGTCAATTGTTTCTGCAACGTAGGTGCATTCGGTATAGACGGTTGTATGTCCACATTCCTGGGACAGAGCGTCATGGTGGATGATTTGTGTTTCATGTTCGTAGGAGACCTTTCATTCTTCTATGACATGAATTCGCTGGGAATACGATATATCGGCAACAACGTCAGGATAGTGTTGGTGAACAACAACGGAGGTATTGAGTTCAAACTGGGAGGAGCGCCTGAAAAATTTGAACGTATTGACCGTTACATTGCCGCGGCAGGACACTTCAAAGGTGCCGAAGGCTGGGCTGTAACCAACGGATTTGAATATCATTCCGTAAAATCGACCGATGAATTCATCAAGATAAAAGGAAAACTGGTGGAGAAATCAGATTCCCCGATTCTGGTTGAGGTCATTACGTCCGATGTCAATGAGTCTGATGCATACTGTGCAATAAAAAAGGCCAACAGTACTCCGCTGACAGTTATTCAAAAGATTGCCGGTCGAGTAAAAAGAGGGATATCATCGGTAAAGAAATGAAAGCCGCAACTACGAAATACGTAATCCTGTCGGATTTCAATGTCCGCTCCAACAACCGCGGTACCGCCGCGCTTGGATACGGGGCCTTGGCTTTCCTGCAGGGCAAGGGTTATATCGATGATAGTTTTGAGATAGTAAAAATCCGTTTTCACCGTTATCCCTGGAGTAAGGTTCCAAAGGAAAAAGTCACTGAACTTGACATCAACGGAAGGAAATGGAAACTGCATGAAATTTCGGTATGGGCCTTGGAGAGATATATGTACAGATTCCGGATACATTTCCTGAATACATTGTACGGCAGGACCATCAGGAATGTCAGAATTGTTGCAGCCATCAACGGTGGTGACGGACTTACGGACCTTTACGGCAACAGACTGTTGGATTCACGCCTTCCCGAGATGAAACTGGCTATTGAGTCACGGATACCGTTCATCGTAATGCCTCAAACCATCGGACCCTTCCTGGATCAGGCCAACAAGGAGAGAATCCTGAAAATTCTGGGTAAGGCCCAGAAGATATATGTCAGGGATACCAACTTTGTCAGAGAACTGGAGGCTAAAGGATTGCTGTATGAGGTTGACAATGACCTCTCTTATTACATGCGGCCCGAGCCTGTTGATGTTGAAATCAAACATCCGTGCGTGGGTGTGAATGTAAGCGGTCTGGCCTATTCCAACCGGTTCGGCAATCTGGCAGGAGAATTTGACTGCTACCCGGCACTTATGGAGGGGATTGTCAGAATGTTCCGGTCAAAAGGGTGCAACGTCTATATCATACCCCATTCATACAACACCGTGAAGCCCGAAGAGAATAATGATGATATGGAGGCTTCAAAGTTGTTTTACAACCGTTTGGCCGATAAAGACAATGTATTCTTTATTGATAAAAATCTGATTTCACCGCAGATAAAGTACCTGATTTCGCAGATGGACTTCTTTGTAGGAACCCGAATGCATGCCAACTTCGCGGCCATCTTTACCGGTACACCCGTATTCGGTCTCGCTTACAGTTACAAGTTCAAGGGGGCATTTGAAAGAAACGGAATATTCAACAGGGTAGCACTTGTCAATAATCTGAAAGAATCAGAAATCAGCGGTGTCCTGTCCGATATAGAGAACGCATATAACGAGGATGTCAAATCTAAAGAAACCAAGTGATGAGCAACAATAAACCGCGTCTCATAGCTTTTTATCTGCCACAGTTCTATCCAACTCCCGAAAACGATGAGTGGTGGCGTAAAGGTTTTACGGAGTGGACTAATGTAGGAAATGCAAAACCTCTGTTCAGAGGCCATTACCAACCGCGTGTTCCCGCCGATCTGGGTTACTATGATTTGAGGATACCTCAGGTTCGCGAGCAACAGGCTGCTTTGGCACGAGAGGCAGGTATTGAGGGTTTCTGCTATTGGCATTACTGGTTTGCCGGCAGGAGATTACTGGACAAGGTATTTGCCGAGGTTGTTGAATCAGGTCATCCTGATTATCCGTTCTGTCTTTGCTGGGCCAATCACAGTTGGTATCAGAAGACTTGGGATCCTTCCAGTCCTGACAAACTCTTGATAGAGCAGACTTATCCCGGTGAGCAGGATTATATCGACCAGTTCAATGCCATGCTGCCGGCCTTTAAGGACAAACGTTACATGAAGGCTGAAGGCAAGTTGATTTACGGTATTTTTGACGCAGATAGCATCAAGGATTTCACTGTAATGAAAGAGACCTGGGAAAAACTGGCTGCCGAAAACGGACTTCCGGGCTTTTATTTCTTCGGTTTCTGTCAGGGAACTCACAGACTGCCCAAAACTCAGGAACTTGGTTTTGACGCGATAGTTTATGAGCATATGCCAACGGTCGCTAGGGAGGTTCGAGGCACATGGCTGAGCCGTATCAAGGGTCGCATAGGCTGTCCTGTTACCATTGATTACTCAAGATACGTGAAAGAGGCTCTGGCCTTCTTCAAAGAGCACAATGATTTCATTCCATGCATGATTCCCAATTTCGACCATTCACCGCGTTCCGGTTTTAAAGGGACAATACTGGTGGACAGTACCCCCGAGAAATGGTATGAGTACTGCCGCGAAATCAGGAAGTTGGAGGAGTCCAAGGAGAATGATGAACGTCTGGTGTTCATCAAAGCGTGGAACGAGTGGGGCGAAGGCAATTATCTTGAGCCGGACCTGAAGTTCGGAAAAGCCTATATAGAAAAGACTGACGAGGCTTTCAAATAATTACAAAGCCTCGTCATCAGGTTTGACAGGAGGGGTCGTTTTCTTGGAAACGCCGCTCCTGCCTTTGTTTTTCTCCCAAGCCGCCTTGCGCCTCAGGTAGTCCTCATAATGTTTCTCCAGATAGTTGTCTGCCATAGTCAACTTCTTGTCATTTCCGGTGCTATCTGTGCCAGCGGTTTCATTACGAATTCACGCTGGTACATGAGCGGGTGGGGAATTGTGAGTTCAGGAGTGTTCATGACCAGATCGTCATAAAGTAAGATATCAATATCAATCAGACGGTCGTGATATTCCTTGTTTACACTCTTTTGGGTGCGTCCCAACTTACGCTCTATCTCCTGTGTCACGTGCAACACCTCCAGGGGTTTCAGGGGGGTATCCACCTTTATCGCCATGTTCAGGAAACTGTTGGAACTGTCAAAACCCCACGGCTCTGTTTCAATAATGTCCGATGCCGACACGACTGTACCCACCTCACTGCTTATGAGTTCCAGGGCAAGAGAGAGATTCTTCTGCCTGTCGCCCAGATTGGTTCCGAGTGAGAGGTACAGTGTCGCCATCAGTCTATCAGTCTGTAATCAGCATTGCGTCGCCGTAGCAGCCAAAGCGGTAACCCTCCTTGACGGCAAGGTTGTAAGCAGCCATGACCTTCTCATAACCGCCGTAGGCGCAGGTGAGCATGAGCTGTACGGATTCGGGCAGCTGGAAGTTGCTTACCATGCTGTCAGCTACGCTGAAGGTATAGGGCGGGAATATGAACTTGTTGGTCCAGCCGTCAAAAGGCTTGATCAGATGATCTGTTCCCACTACAGTCTCAAGAGCGCGGTTGACGGTATTGCCAATTGCGCAGATCTTGTGGCCGCCAAGCTTGGCGTTGTTTACTATATCAGTGCACTCCTGGGTCACGTACATCTCCTCGGACTCCATCTTGTGCTTGGTCAGGTCCTCCACGTCAATCTCGCGGAAGTTACCCAGACCGCAGTGCATGGTGATGAATGCACGGTCAATACCCTTGATCTCCATGCGCTTCATCAGCTCACGGCTGAAGTGCAGGCCGGCGGTAGGAGCGGTAACGGCACCCTCGTTGGTGGCAAAGATGGTCTGGAAGCTCTCCTCATCGCAGAAGTCACCCTTCTCAATCTGAGCCATGGGTTTGGGTACTGCCTTACCCTCTTCATCATATGTCCATGCGCATGCCTTACGCTTCATGTAGGTAGGTATGGGAGCCTCACCCAGAGCGTAAAGTGCCTTCTTGAACTCGTCATGCGGTCCGTCATAGAGGAAACGCAGTACACGGCCGCGTGATGTTGTGTTGTCAATAACCTCGGCTACCATTGAGTTGTCCTCGCCGAAGTAGAGTTTGTTACCGATACGGATCTTACGGGCGGGATCCACCTGTACATCCCAAAGCAGGTTCTCTTCACGCAGCTCACGCAGCAGGAAGACCTCAATGCAGGCACCTGTCTTCTCCTTGTTTCCGTACATACGGGCGGGGAATACACGGGTGTCATTGAATACGAAAACGTCCTTTTCATCGAAATAGTTCAGGATGTCCTTGAACTGTACATGCTCGATTTCATCGGATTTCTTGTGCACGACCATCAGTCTTGATTCGTCGCGGTGTTCTACAGGATACTGTGCAATCCTGTCCTCGGGGAGTTTGAATTTGAATTGAGATAGTTTCATTCCCTTTTTCTCTTTTTGTTATACTTGTTTTTCTTACTCTTTCTCAGTTATTTCTATCTGGGCGGCATCCAGCCACTCGGTGAACTTCTCAGGGTTCAGGCAATCCTCAACCCTGTAGTCACCCACGCGGGTACGGCGCAGGGCTGTCAGGTGTCCTCCGCTCTGCAGCGCCTCACCTATGTCACGGGCCAGTGCCCTGATGTATGTTCCCTTGCTGCATACCACGCGGATGGTTATGTCCGGCAGGTTGCACTCGGTCAGTTCAATCTCATCTATGACCAGAGTCTTGGGTTTGAGTTCCACCTCATTGCCTTTGCGGGCCATCTCATAGGCGCGCTTGCCGTCAACCTTGC
>Ga0310696_10011566_pt1 | contig 10063 bp, 6 predicted proteins | sample AusTroGonzalo_MG_4_FD_203885 | JGI IMG/M metagenome (GOLD analysis project Ga0310696, IMG submission 203885) | Bovine rumen microbial communities from tropical cattle in Woodstock, Queensland, Australia - Gonzalo_02 (v2) (version 2) | ecosystem: Host-associated > Mammals > Digestive system >... | reverse complement strand
TTCCAGATCGACTGCCTGACGGATGGGAGACTTTATGCGCTTGCGCCGGAAACCCCTTACCATAAAGACACGAACGTAGGCGAGGCGCTTGTGAAGCAGGGCTTCGAGCGGGTGGCGGATGTCCCCGTCTTCCAGCTCTTCGGCATGAAAGCGTGGGAGCGCGTGGTCACGTTCCGGAAGGATGTCCGCGCGGGCGAACATTTCAATGTCGCCAAATGGGCGGTCTTTCTCGGCGCCGGCGCGGTGGAGCGGTCGGACGCGCCTCTTCCACCCTGTTTGGCGAATCCGCAGACGAGGATTGACATCGACTGCGGGCGTCAGCTGTTCGTAGACGACTTCCTGATCGAGTGGACCTACGGAGTGGCGCGACACTGGAATCGGCCCGTGAAGCAGGACGATCCCGTGGTGTGGCCCGGCGGTGGCGCCGCCCCAAAGCTCACGGACGGGTCGTCGAGGGGATGGCGCGTGGACGACCCCGCGGTCAACCTCACCTGTGCAACCGACGGCGGCCTCTGGTGGGATCCCACGAAGAGGAAGTTTCGCCTTTGGTACCAGGCGGACTGGACGGGCGACATCTGCTATGCGGAATCCGCGGACGGCATTGTCTGGAACTATCCCGACCTCGGCATCGTACCCGGAACGAACCGTCTCTTCGAGCATGATAAAATCGACAGCTGGAACGTGACGCCCAACTACGCGGCAACGAACCCGTACGCCGACTGGAAGCTCCACGTCTCCGAGCCGTATGTTTCGCCGGGCTCGGACGACCGGCTCTGGACATCCGAGGACGGCATCCACTTCAAGGCTCTGGGGCGCGCGGGGATTTCCGGAGACCGTTCCACCTCCTACTACGATCCGTTCCGGGGCGTGTGGGTGTTTTCGCTGCGCGACGGCTGGCCGATGCGCGCACGCCGCTACTTCGCCTCGCGTACGTTCGGCGGCCCGGACTGCCGCTGGAGCTGTTGCGACAATGAGCCCGAGGAATTCCACGGGTTGCCGCGTGCCGAGCGGTGGATGGTCATCACGAACGACGTGCGGCGGCAGCTCTACAGCTTCAACGCCGTCGCCTACGAGTCCGTCATGCTCGGCGTGATGGAGATACTCTACAACACGCCCAACGACAACAAGGACTGCGAGGAAGTTGGACTTCCCAAGAAGACGGCCCTGCACTTCACGTTTTCGCGTGACGGCAAGACGTTCGAGCCGCGCACGGACGCCGACATCGCGCCGTCAGGCTGGGGTTCCGGCAAGTGGGATACGGGCTACCTTTCCTGCGTCGGCGGCATCTGCGTGATCAAGGACGAGCGACTGTGGTTCTACTATTCCGGCCTTCGCGGCGATCGCGAGCGCATCGGCAAGAAGTACAAGTGGCACCGCAACGGCATGTACTCGAACGGCGCGATCGGCGTGGCGACGCTGCGCCGTGACGGTTTCGCAGGCATGGTGGCGGACGGCAAGGGCGAACTGCTTACGAAGCCCGTGCGCTTCAGTGGCAAGCGGCTCTTTGTGAACGCCGAGTGCCGCTTCGGCTCGTTGGCGGCGGAAGTGCTTGATGCGAACGGAAAGCCAGTGGAAGGCTTCACGCGGAAGGATTGCAAAGCCCTTCAGATGACGGATGCCACCAAGGCGGAACTCGTCTTCGCTGGCGGCGACCTGTCCGCGCTGGCGGGGCGGGACGTCCGCTTCCGATTCCTGCTCCATTGCGGCACGCTCTACTCGTTCTGGGTGTCGCCCTCCGAACGCGGTGAATCGCGCGGCTATGTCGCCGCAGGCGGACCCGCCTACAAGGGGCTGAAAGATACGTGCCCTACTGTTGGAGGGCGTTGAGGATTTCCGCGACAAGCCGGCCAGAGACGAGTAGGCTTTCCGCAGATATCTTGTCGAGCGTATCGTTCGGCGTGTGCCACCAGTCGTTAAGTCCTGGTGCGCTGCCAAAGTCGAAGTCGATCAGGTCGATGGACGGATAGCCGAGGTCTAGGAACGCCGAATGGTCGTCCTTCACCACGATGTCGTCCTTGTATACGATCTTCTTTTCCGCACCGATGCGTTTGGCGGCGGCGAGCGCGATGTCTTTGAGAATTGGCGTCGTGTTGGCGGGAAGGGTGATGTTGAGGTTCTTGTCGCCAAGCATGTCGACGCATATCGCCGCCTTGACTTGGCGTTGATGCGCGCGGAACTTTTCGGCAAGGCGGCGCGAGCCCTGGAACCCGTCGTTGGGGCCATATGCCTTGCGGCACTCCTCGCCGTCGGTCCAGACGAGCGCGATGTTCTCGGGCTGTTGGCCGGCGCGTCGGAGCGCGGCCGCGAGGGCGACGAGCAGGCCAGACGTAGATGCGCCGTCGTTCGCGCCTTGGAAGCCCTCGCCGATTCCGGGCATGGTGTCGAAGTGCGACATGACGACGATCCAGGCGGCGTTCGTCTTCGTGCCAGGGAACTCGACCGTCACGTTGGCGAACGTCCGTTCGCCGTCAGGAGTGGGCGCGCGGAACTTGTCGAGGGTGGCATCCGCGCCCGTGCGGCTTACGCGGTCGAGTATCCATTCTGCCGCCAAGCGTCCGCGCACCGTTCCTGCGTCGCGCGGCGTGCAGCGCTCGACCAGGTTCGAGGCCGTGGCAAGCGCGACATGCGAGTCAAACTCGGTGAACTCAATTTGATTGGCCGAAAGGTGAAAGGTGAAAAGTGAAAGGTGAAAGGAGAGAAGGACGGCAGACGCCAGACGCCAGATGCGGGCATAGGACATTCGCCATTCACCATTCGCCATTTTGCAGACCTCGACTCTATCCACCAAGCACTAAGCACCAAGCACCAAGCACTAAGCACTAAGCACCAGGCACCAAGCACCAAACTAATTAGTCCATCTTCACGCCAATCATGGCCAGTATGCGGTCAAGGTCGTCGTTGTCGATGAAGTCGATCTCAAGTAGACCCTTGGTGTGCTTGCCGTTGGCGTGGGTCATCCCGCTCGTGAGGCGGACGGCGCAGCCGAGCACCTTGTGTATCTCTTCTGCGAGCTGGCGGACATAGCTTTCGGGGATGTCAGGAACGCCGGCCTTGCGCTCGACGACCGGGGCGTGGAGCTTGGCGATGCGGCGCTCCAGCTCGCGGACGGTGAGTCCGCCCTCTGGCTCGCCGGTGCGCGGGTTCGGGGTGGGGGCGCACTCGCGGGCGAGGCGGCGGATCTCGGCGGGGTTGTCGAGCGAGAGCAGCACCTTCGCGTGGCCGGTGGAGATGGCCTTCTTGCGCAGGAGGTCCTGCACGTCGTCAGGCAGCTCCAGCAGACGCAGCGAATGGGCCACGGTCGCACGGTTCTTGCCGACGCGGTCGGCGACTTCCGACTGCGTGAGGTTGAAGGAGGATACGAGCGTGCGGTAGCCTTCGGCCTCTTCTACGGGGTTCAGGTCGTCGCGCTGCGCGTTCTCGGTGATGGTCATCGTGGCGGCAGTGGCGTCGTTCACGTTTTTCAGCGTAACGGGGACGAGCTTGATACCGGCGAGGAGGGCGGCGCGCAGGCGGCGTTCGCCGCAGATGAGCTCCAGCTTGCCGTCGTCGCGGCGGCGGCAGGTGAGCGGCTGTATGATACCGTTCGTGCGCAGAGAGTCGGCCAGTTCCTGCAGCGACTCGGCCGAGAATTCCGAACGCGGCTGATACGGGCTGCGCTCGATGTCCACGGCGGGAACCTGGAGGACGCGCTCCGTCTCGGCTACAGCCGGTGCGGCGGGGGCGGCGGGAGACTGCGCCGCCGTGGCGAACGGGTTGCCCACGCGGTCTGGCTGGGCCGGAGCCTGCGGCACGATGAGGGCGTCGAGGCCGCGGCCCATGCGGCCGAGGCCGCCTGTCTTGTGCTGCGACTTCAGCGCGGCGCGCGTAGGCGGCTTGGCGCCTGACGCCTTCTTGAGGAACGGGTTGGACGGCTTCTTCGCGCTCATGGGTACATCCCTGGTTGGTTGAGGCCGGTGTTTTCCGGGAGGCCAAACATTACGTTCATGTTCTGGAGGGCCTGGCCTGCCTGGCCCTTCATGAGGTTGTCGATGATCGAGACGATGCGGAGCTTGCGCGTCCGCGCGTCGACGGAGACCACGATGTCGCAGAAGTTCGTGCCGCGCACGCTCATCGTGCCGACTGCCGCCGTGGAGGGGAGGACGCGCACGAAGCCGCTCTCCGCGTAGAACTTCCGGTAGATGTCAAGCACGTCCGCCTCGGTGACGTCCTGCGTGAGATCCCCGTAGAGCGTGGAGAGGATGCCGCGCGAGATTGGCAGCACCTGGGCCGTGAAGACGACCGTCACGTCCTGCCCCGCCTGCAGGCCTAGCTCGCGCTCGACCTCGCACACGTGCTGGTGGCCGCTCAGGCGGTAGGCGTTGATCTGCTCGCAGCGTTCCGGGTAGTGGAACTGCGGCTTCGCCTTCTTGCCAGCGCCGGAGACGCCGCTCTTGCAGTCGCACACGAGCCCGTGCGGATTGACGAGATGCGCCTTGAGCGCGGGCGCAAGGCCGAGGATGCAGCTTGTCGCGAAGCAGCCGGGGTTGCCGACGAGGTTTGCGCGCGCGATCTCGGCGCGATGCAGCTCGGGCATTCCGTAGACGTTCGTGCCGAGCAGCTCTGGGGAGAGGTGTTGCGGATCCTTGCCGAGGCGAGTGGCGTAGTCCTGGTACGCGGCGAGCGTGGTGAAGCGGAAGTCGCCGGAGTAGTCGATCACCTTAGCGCCCTTGGCGAGCTCCGCCTTCGCGTCGGCCATGCCCACGCGGTCCGGCGTGGAGAAGAACACCACGTCGTACGCGCCCTGCACGGCAGGGTCGTCCGCCGCGTGTATGGGCAAGTCGCAGAATCCCGCGAGATGGGGATAGACGTCCGAGATGCGCTTGCCCGCGTCCTCGCGCGCGACGAGCGCGGATATCTCGGCGCACGGATGCCTCAACAGCAGGTCGATGATGCCCAAGCCGCCGTAGCCCGTGGCGCCGACCACCTTTGCTTTAATCTTCTTGTTCATAGGAGGCCAATATTGTACCACAATTTTCCGCTTGCGCACGGTGGGGGTCTCGTTGTATAATTGCGGCATGAGAATTTGCCACAGATATACCCTGGCCATGGCAGCGTCGGCCGCGTTCGCGTGCGCCGCTTTTCTCGGTGCGCGCGCCGATTGCGCAGCCGAGGCCGATTCCGCCGACGCCGCGGCCAAGGAGGAGCTTCGCTTCATAAACGCGCTCGTCGACGCGGGCATGCCGGACATCGCGGAGCCGGTCATCGCCGCCGCCAAGAAGAAGTGGCCGCAGATCGGCCCCAAGCTGAAGGTGCTCGAGCTTCAGGGCGACCTCCGTCTCGGAAAGTTCGAGAACGTGCAGAAGGTCATCGACGGCATCAAGGACAAGAAGGGCAGCGAATACTGGGCGCTGCGCCTCGCAATGGCGGACGCCTACTACGCGCGCAGCATGATGCCCGAGTGCCGCAAGATATACAACGAGTTCTTCACCGCCGTGCCGAAGCCAGGCCCGGACCTTATCGACTTCTACGTGAACAGCGGCTTCAAGTGGGCGCAGATGTGCGTGAACGAGCGCCAGTTCGACGAGGCCGCTAAGATGTACGACGGCCTGCTGGCGCGTCCGCTTGACGAGTACACGTGGTGCGTCCTGGCGTCGGAGCAGGTGGAACTGCTGCTGCGTCTGGCGTCCGAGGCGTCTGATCCCAAGCAGGCGAAGAAGCGCGCCGACTATCTGGCGCGGGCCAGCAAGTACGTGGAGGAGCTGCTCTGGAAGCGCGAGACCCAGACTCTCTACTACGGCAAGGCCATCGCGTTCAAGGCGCACATCACGATGCTGAAGGGCGACCTGGAGGGCGCGCAGAACCTCGTGCTCGACTACCTGCCCGACCTCGCGAACATCCACAAGGCGATCCTCGAGCAGGATCCCGACGGCAGGGAGGGCTACATCAAGGCCAGCCCGATGCCGGAGTGCCGCTACCTGCTGGCGTCGGTGCTCTGGAAGGCCGTGCAGGACGAGGCGAAGAAGCCGAAGCCCGACGAGGACATGATCAAGGACTCGCTCTTCGGCGCGCGCAAGGGCGGCAAGCGCAACGGGGCGGGCGCGTACAACCACGCGATCAACGTCTTCGTGAAGTACCCCGAGTCGAAGTGGGCGGCCAGCGCCGGCGAGCTCGCGGAGTCGATCTCCCAGTTCGTGAAGGCGCGCTACAAGAAGGACATCAAGACGAACATCTCCAAGGACCAGATGAAGAAGGTCCGCCGCCTGCAGTTCGAGAACGCGGACGAGGACTTCCGGAGCAACAACTTCGCGGCGGCCGTGAAGTCGTACGGCGACATCCTGGCGCAATTCCCGGAGACGGACGAGTCCGTCGGCGCGGTGGCGAACCTCGCGGAGAGCTGGCTCAACCTTTGGCAGAACGAGAAGGACGCGAAAAAGAAGCAGGACAACCGGATGTCCGCGGACGCCGTGGAGGGCTATCTCGCCGAGCGCTTCTCCGGCCTGAAGCCGGAGTTCATCCGCCCCGCCGGCGACGCCGTGCTCCGGCTCGCGGCCAAGGAGCGCGACATGGGGGCGCTCGCGCGCTCGCAGCAGATGTACGACGCCTATTTCGACAACTATCCCACCCACTACAACGCCGCCCAGACGGCGCTGACGCTGGGTGCACGCGCCTTCAAGGCGGAGGACTGGGACGCCGCCATCCGCTACTACGGGCGCATCGCGACGCAGTACACGAACTCCACGCACTACGCAAGCGCGCTGAGCTACCTGGCCACGTGCAACGGGAAGCTCGGCAACGTCGAGGCCCAGGAGGAATGGCTGCGGAAGTTCGTGCAGGTGACGAAGAAGCCCATGGAGCGCACAAGCGCGCAGCTGAGCCTGGCGCTGATGCAGCAGAAGCGCGGCTTCGCGGCGTTCGTGGAAGCGGCGGAGACGAACGAGACGGATCGCGCGGCGATTCAGCGCAGCGCGACGATAGCCGTGATCAAGGCCATCAAGGACTTCAAGTCCGTGGCCGAGAGCGTCACGAAGATGCTTGAGGACAAGTCTCTCGACAAGGAGACGCGCGAGAAGCTTCTCGTGCAGCGCGAGCAGGCGCTTTTCCTCGAGGGCGAGAGCTGGCAGCGGCTGCAGATGCCCGTTGGCAAGATGACGCTCCAGCATTTCCGCGCGTTCGCCGTCAAGGCGTACGAGGAGTACCTCAAGTACTATCCGAAGGGCAAGTACGGGTCTGTGGCGCTGGTGAAGATCGGCACCATCTGGACCGCCGAGCAGAACATGGAGAAGTCGCAGGACGCGTTCGCGCGCCTGCAGCGGGACTTCCCCGACTCCGACGAGGCCAAGAACTCCGTTCCGCGCCTGGCGAAGACGCTCATCGAGATGGGGCTTCGCGCGGAGGGCGTGAAGCAGTACAAGCAGATGCTCGAGACGCCCGGAGGCAAGTACACCGCGGGGCAGTTCCTCGCCGCCGGCAACGCGCTTCTGGAGGCGAAGGAGTGGGATGTGGCGCTGGAGGCGTACGGCAAGGCGATAGAGCTTGCGAAGGCGCTCGAGAAGCCTGCATCGGTGGATGCCCCCGCGATGCTGGGCCAGGCCAAGGCGCACAAGGGCGCCAAGCACTACGCCGAGGCCCACGAGCTGCTTGAGCGCTTCATCGACAAGTACGGCAAGTCGCAGCTCGTGATCGATGCGTACGAGATGATGGTCGAGGTCGCCTCCGAGGAAGGGCGCGTGGAGAAGAACGACGACCTTCGCCGCAAGTTCTTCAACCAGGCCGTCGGAGCCGTGAAGAAGCTGCGCGCATACAGGAAGTCTGAGGCGGAGCAGGACATCCTCACCCTGCAGTCCGGCGACGTGCTGGTCCGCAAGATGGAGGCGGAAGAGGCGATGAATCTCGCGGAACAGGCAAAGGAGACGTGCGGCCTGGCGACGGCGATGTTCCAGGCGTTCCTCATGTCGCACGAGCCGACGGACGAGCATCCAGCGAAGGACATGACGCCGGCGCAGCTGGCTAACCTCGAGAGGTGCTATTCGACGGTGCTGCCGCTGATGGCCAAGCTGGGCAAGGAGCAGTCCGAGGACATCCTCCGCTACGGCGAGACGTACAAGAAACTTTTCCCGAACGGGAAGCACCTGACGGCCGTCCAGAACGCGATGAACCAGGCGGGGGCGGACAAGTAGGCGAATAGTTTATAGTGAATAGTTAAGAGTTTAGAGTTAAGAGTTGATTTCAGAAAAGCTTGGAGAAAGAAACATGAAGAAGTTGACAGTCCTTCTGGTGGCGGGCGTGGCTTGCGCGGCCGCGTTCGGCGACGTGCCCGGCACGATCAAGACGACGACCGGCGAGACGCAAAAGGGAAACATACGCTGGAGCACGCGCGAAAAGGCGTACGTGGTGACCAAGGGCAATATCGAGCTTCAGGTCAAGGAAGCGGATGTGGATGTCCTGGACATCGACAAGCCCGCCTCCTTCGACGCGGCGGTGGAGCAGGTTCAGAAGGGGCAGGGCGCTGCGGCGATCCCCGCGCTGCAGAAGATCACGAAGGACTATCAGCACCTTCAGTGGGACAAGGTTGCGGGCCGTTACCTTGCCGACGCGTACATCGCGGCCAACAAGGCAGAGGACGCGCTGAAGACGTGCCAGAACATCATTTCGGGCGAGCCTGCCGCGGCATACAAGGGCGAGCTTGCTCCCGCCTACTGGAAGGCCCTGCTGGCGCTCGGAAGGACGCCAAAGCTGGAGTCTGAGCTTGCGAAGGCGGCGAAGAGCGGCGACCGCTTCTCCAGCGGCTCGGCGCTGATCCTGCGCGGCGACGTCATTCTAAAGGCCGGCAACGAGTCTGCCGACGCGGCGAAGCAGGCCCTTACGGACGGCTATCTTCGCGTGGTATATCTCTACAATGACCAGGAGGTCGCCTCCAGGCTGCAGCCCGAGGCCCTCTACAAGGCGGCGCACTGCTTCGAGAAGCTCGGCCAGAGCGGACGTGCGGACGCGATGCGCACGACCCTGAAGAAGAGCTACGCCTCCAGCCCCTGGGCGGCCAAGTGAGGATTTGAAACAACTGAGCGACTGAGCGAGTGAGCGAATGCGGAACGAGCGAAGGAGCGAAAACCTTAACCTAAAAGGAAAAAGAAAATGAACATGAAGAAGATGCAGAAGTCGGTGATGGCGGCTATCATGATGCTAGGCCTCGTGGCGGCGCCGGTTGCGGCGACCGTGGCGGCGGCTCAGGACGCGGCGCCTGCGGCGCAGCAGCAGGGCGGCGGAGAGCTGGTGGATGCCAGCGGCAAGTCCGTTGACGGCGGCGATCAGAAGAAGTCCGGCAGTGGCGGGTTCATGGATGTGGTGTTCGGCTCCGGCGTGCTGGGCGTGATCCTTTGGGCGGCCCTGTTCGGCGACGGCGCGGCGGCGATCTACTTCGCGGTGGACTGCTGGGTGCTCATCAAGCCGAACAAGATCATGCCGCAGACGCTCATCGGCAAGGTGCAGGGCGCTATGGCGGAGGGCGACGTGATGAAGGCGCTTAACGCATGCAAGGACGAGCCTAGTCCGATGGCGAACATCCTCGCGGCGGCCTTCCAGCACGTGGAAGAGGGCTTCGACGTGATCCAGGAGGCGGTGAACGCGGCGGCCGACCTCGAGACCGAGCGCATCATGCAGCGTCTCACGTGGATCTCTGTGTGCTCGAACCTGGCTCCGTCGCTCGGACTGCTCGGTACGGTGCAAGGCATGATCATGTGCTTCGCAACCCTCGCTTCCGGCGTGCCCGACATCGGCGCGCTCGCGGGTAACATCTCCCAGGCCCTGTGGACGACGGCCGGCGGTCTCGTGGTGTCCATTCCGTCCCTGACGATCTTCTACTCGATCCGCAACAACGCCAACCGCCTCATCCTCCGCATGACGGCGCTTACGATGGAGCTGATCAAGGACCTCCGCAACGTCGAGGTCGAGGGCGACGCGCAGGCGTAATAATCGCTCCGAAAGGAGTTGACTGATGGCCAAGAAGCCCAACAACGAAGACGTGTCCCTGGACATGACGCCGATGATCGACGTCGTGTTCCAGCTGATCATCTTCTTCGTCGTCACG
>Ga0310696_10011565_pt1 | contig 10064 bp, 7 predicted proteins | sample AusTroGonzalo_MG_4_FD_203885 | JGI IMG/M metagenome (GOLD analysis project Ga0310696, IMG submission 203885) | Bovine rumen microbial communities from tropical cattle in Woodstock, Queensland, Australia - Gonzalo_02 (v2) (version 2) | ecosystem: Host-associated > Mammals > Digestive system >... | reverse complement strand
CCAAGCCGGTCATGGAGGCCTATAAGGACTACAAGGACCAGAAGAAGGCCGGCGTCGACGACCCGGTCTTCCATAAATCGGCACTCTCTGACCCGGACGGGGCCACAGAGTGGGAAGATTGATAATCCATTTACCCGGGGGAGACCCCGGGATCATCTTTTGATGATCGTTCAGATAACTACCAGGTTCTCTGCGAGAACGGCTTCCTTGTGACCTTTGCGTCCCAAGGTGGCCTCCAGATCCGCGCTGTGCACACCGGCTATGGCCGCGAGATCCTTGGAATCATAAGCAGGGATGCCTTTGGCAATCTTCACGCCCTCGCAGACGATATCCACGACCTCTCCCTTTTCGAATGTCCCTTCTACAGAGCGTATGCCCACTGGAAGCAGCGACTTATGGTCCAGGACCGCCTTCTCGGCACCGGCGTCGATGACTATCCTTCCCGATGCGTGTGCGGATTTGATCCACCTGCGCTTCTTGGATATCTCGTTGTCCGATACGAATATCGTTCCGATATCGTCACCGGTGACGGACCTGTATATCGCATCCGTCTCCTTGCTTGAAGCGATGATCATGCTGCAGCCTGCATCCTTACAGATCACCGCAGCATCCAGCTTGGTCCTCATGCCTCCGGTGCCCAGACCTGTGCTGCTGTCACCTGCCATCGAACGGACCGAGGAATCGACGTTATGCACCTCCGGCACCAGCTTCGCATCGGGATTCTTGGTCGGATCGGAATCGTACAGTCCCTTGACATCCGACAGGATCACCAGGAGGTCCGCATCGGTCCTGCTGGCGACTATTGCCGAAAGTGTGTCGTTGTCACCGAACTTGATCTCCGTGATGCACACGGCATCGTTCTCGTTGAATATCGGAACCACCCCGTTCTCCAGAAGGGAATCGATGGTGTTGTTGAGATTGATGGCGCTGTCCCTGTCCGAATATGTATCGAGGGACATGAGGATCTGACCCACGATCATGCCCTGCCTCTGGAAACTGTCGGCCCATCTCTGCATGAGGATGCTCTGACCCACGGATGCGGCCGCCTGCCTGATGGGGATATCGTTGGGATTGGCCTTCACGCCCATGGCCCTGAGCCCCACTCCGATCGCTCCGGACGTGACTATCAGCACCTCCTTCCCTTCATCCTTCAATGCTCTGACCTGCTCCGCCACGGAGTCCATGAAATCGATGGATATGGTCTTCCTTCCCTGCATCAGTGATGTGGTACCTATCTTGATTACCACACGTCCCACGTTCCCGAGAAGCTCCTTCCTGGACATCATATCACCTCAGAGGGTACTCCCTGTCGGATACCGTGTGCTTGAAGGGCTTGGCATCCTTGCCGACATAGTCCCTGACCACCTGTCCGCTGCCGATGAGCACGTACTTGTAGATCATAAGGCCCTCCATTCCCATGGGTCCGCGCGCGTGTATCTTGTTCGTGCTGATCCCTACCTCGGCACCCTTGCCGAACCTGTATCCGTCGGCGAAACGGGTGGAAGCATTGACGAACACATCCGCCGAATCCACCATCTTGGCGAACACCGATGCCTTATGCATATCGGATGTGAGTATCGCTTCGGTGTGATGCGAGCTGTGCCCGTTGATGAAATCTATAGCATCCTGCAGTGAATCCACTACCTTGAGTGCCAGTATGAGGTCGTCGTACTCCTCGAACCAGTCCTCCTCGGTGGCGGCCTTGGTCCCGGGGACCAGCTTCCGGACCGTATCGTCGCCCCTGACCTCCACGCCCTTCTCGGCCATCGCGGAGACCAGCTTCGGAACGAACTCCTTGGCGATGGAGGAATTCACCAGTATGTTCTCCACCGCGTTGCATACAGCAGGATATTGTGTCTTGGAATCCACGGCGACGTTGACCGCCATATCCTGGTCAACGTCGGAATCGACATAGATGTGGCATATCCCGGCCGCATGACCCAGCACCGGGATCCTGGTGTTCTCCTGCACGTATCTGACGAAGCTGTTCGATCCCCTCGGGATCAGCAGGTCGATGTAATCGTCCAAATCCAGGATCTCCTTGAAGTCCTCCCTTGATTCCAATAATACGAATGCCGATGACGGGATACCCTTGGAAGAGGCCGCCTCCTTCAGGACATCGAATATCGCCTTTATGGTGCGGTAAGCTTCGCTTCCTCCCTTGAATGCCACGCAGTTCCCCGACTTCAGGCACAGCGACATTATCTGCGGCACTACGTCGGGCCTGGATTCGAACACCACGCCCAGCATACCGACGGGGCATCTTATCTGGTACAGTGTGAGACCGTCGTCCATGTCCGATGCGGACATGACCTCTCCGACCGGATCCTTCAGGGATTCTACGCTCCTGATGCCTTTGACCATCTCGTCGATCTTCCCATCGTCGACGACCATGCGCTTGTACATGGGTCCGGGTATCTTTCCGCGGACGTCCTCAAGGTCCTTCCCGTTCTCCTCCAGTATTCTGGCACGGTTCCTGTCCAGCGCATCGGCCATCGCTTCCAGAGCGTCGTCCTTCGTATCGGTGGAAAGTATGGACATCTCCACCGTTGCCGCCTTGGCCGCCTTGATCTGATCCGTGATGTCGGTCATCTTGGTTGCCAATGGACGAAGATATTTAATAGACTAATTATGTCGGGAGGCACAAGCCGAGATAGCCAAGCCCGGTATGGCGGCGGTCTCGAAAACCGCTGGGCCTCGCCCTCGGGAGTTCGAATCTCTCTCTCGGCGCCATTTCTTACAATTGGTTACAGTCATTCATGCTTCGCTCGTCCCTCAGGAGGAAGTCGGTGACACCCATCTCGATTATACCGTCCCTTGTTAATGTGGTGCCGCGTCCGTCCATTAGAATGACCGTCTTCGAATAATTATCCTTGATTGCCCTAAGAGGTGCGAGTTCTCTGGCCTCGGTATCGTCATCATAATATCCGAGACATACCTGCCAATATGCCTTCTCACCATTCCTCTCAGTAACGAAATCCACCTCTTTGGAATCCCATTTGCCCACGATGATTCTATACCCTCTGCGCTTCAGTTCAAGATAAACCATGTTTTCTAGAACCCTGCCCCTGTCCTTGCTGGCCATGCCGACGGAGTTATTACGGAGGCCTGTATCCACAGCATAGTACTTCGGTGTAGGACTGAGAGCGGTGGATCTTAGATCATATCTGTCAGCACGATAGAACATGCATGCCGATTGGACCACGGTAAGATATCTTTCCACCGTCCGGATGTTCATATGGAGATCCCTGGCCACAACGGTGGCCTCTATAGGGTTGCCGACGTTCAGCATCAGATAGGTGACCATCTTCCCCAGCTCTTCAGGCTTCCTGACCTTGCCGCGTGTGACCATGTCCCTGAACACGATGGAAGCATACAGGTCATCGAGCATCGATGACACGATGTGCTTCCCTAAAGCAGGATCTATGCCGGGGAATCCTCCGTATTCGAAATATTCGTTGAAAACATCCGCAGGACTCCTGCCATCTCCCCTTAGCTCCATGTACTCTCTGAATGATAATGGCAGCATCCTCAGCTCAACATAACGGCCGGTCAAGTATGTGGTAAGATCCGTAGAAAGCAGATGGGCGTTGGAACCTGTGATATAGATGTCGGCCTCGGTATCGACCATCAGAGCGTTCACGGTCTTCTCCCAGTTTTTCACACGCTGTATCTCGTCCAGGAACAGATAGAAGCGTCCTTTGGCCTGAACTCTTGTTTTCAGAAAATCGTTCAGATCCCTATGATCCTCTATGGCATCGTAATCAGCGGATTCGATATTGATGAACAACATCTCTTCATCTTTCACCCCGTCCGCTCTCAGCTCATCCATGAACTGCATAAGGAGGGTCGATTTCCCACATCTCCTAACTCCCGTGATCACCTTGACATGACCTCTGTCGTCACGTAGCCTTTTGAGTTCCGACATGTAAACGGGACGCTCTATCATTCCTTTCATCATGATTTAACATAGGCTTATAGTATTTAATTATTGTATTATAGTGCAATAAATATCAATATTTTTTCAAAAATTGTATTACAATACTAATATTTCCTTATTTTTGATCACCGATGCGAAGCCGTTGTCGCAAATAATGCCCATTCTCAAATCGGTCGCGAACTGACAAAAAAAAGCCATCTTTAACACTTTAACTATTGACGCCAGCGGGAATGGACCTTACTTCGGCCATCTTGAACTCTATCGGTCCTCTGCCATGTCTGATTCCTTGCAACCTGTGTACCGATGGAGTTTAGATGACAATACGAAAACACGGTAGAACGCCCGTCTGCCGTGGAATAATAAGTCTAAAAGTTGCCGATTTCTGCAAGACATGGCGAAGAGAGGCTGCCAAACAACTTGTGGAAACCCGCCTTATGGCGAAGCGCCCACTTTGTCTGGCTCGATGCGTTTTGCATCTCTCTCTCGGCGCCATCTTACCCTTCTGGCACCCCTCATGGCGAGGAGGAACTCTCTCGCCATTCGATGCAGCCACAGATCGATGAGGGGATCAAAACCAAGGTCCGTGAGATGATAAAGGAAGGGACCGAATTCACAGATAACGAATACATCATCGAAGACGTCGTTTTCGTGGATTCAAGATACAGATCCATGTCGCAGATCGTGGATTGTGTCGCTTATGTTGTGAGACGCTACCACCGCTTGTGCTTCCGCGATGATTCTAACGCTAGCGAAATGGCATTCTACAAGGAATGCTACGACTCGATCGCCCCGCACATCAGAAGAAGCAACAACGGAAAGTTAAAAGGCGCTGGACTGAAGATATATCCGAAGAGGTGAAGATGACAGAGTTTAGTCGCTTAGGAGCCACATCCCTCTGTCGCGCCCCCCGATTAGGGCAATGTATACTATGGTCGATTGGTATATATTCTATTCACTTACTGTTTCAAGAATTCTGTGAACAGAAAGATGAGGACATTGGTTAGGGGGCGGATGCCCACACCCCATAGAATGTTCGGATTGACCATGATGTGAACTTCCTGTCGAGGTTGAAGCCGTCGATCTTCTCATAATAATGGCCGATGTGCCCGAAAAACTGCAGGCAGATATCAAATTGAAGATCACGGATGAACATTGACGGACGTTGCTGCATCATTATCGTTCATCGTCTTCTGTGATTATCGGATCATCAGATCAATTCCATACATGGAGTGCCTGACATATCACGACTACGACATTCACACAGGTAAACGCGAGCATCAGCAGGGTGTACCGATTCATTCTCCTGGCAATCTTGGATGATTCGTCGTTCTGTTCCTTCATGAGACCGATAGTCTCCACGAAGCTCGCATCGAGTTCATGGATGTCCTCATTGCAATGGCTGGTGTACAGTGAATCGAGGGACATCTGATAGGACCTCAGCGAATCAACGTACACATGATTACCGTCCAAGAAGAGATTGATGAAGTTGGATGCATATGAAACGAAACCGGATGCCGTCCTGTACTGGTCATGGATCATCAACTCCAGCTCATCCCTCTTCTTCTGGTCTTCGGGTTTGGGGAAGGCCGTGAGCCTGCTGAGCTCGATATTCATATCCTGGATCGACCTGAACAGGTAACCAATGATCTCGCACACCGCTTGCGATTCGTCCTTGTCACCGTGATTCAGCGTGAGCAACTCATCGGGACCGTTGAGGTCGTTACCGTCGCGTTCGTCAGAAGAGTGATGCGTATCATCATGCAGACGGCGTTTCATCTCGAAATATATCTCCCTGAGCAGATATCTGACATCGGTGACATCGGTATCGCCGGGATCGGCGACATCCAAAGACACCATCCCTTTGGAAGATATCTTCATGGAGACATCCATGATGGTCGCACCATACTTCACATGCATGGCGATCGACGTGGAACCGTACCCGAATGAAGCGGGGATATCGATATCCAGATGCATAGGGTCCGACTCACAGGTATCGTCGCAGAATATATCGATGGATTGTTCGATGCAGCTGAGCGGGTCTGGGACAGAGATGTCCAGACCTGGATTCAGATGAGGTATCCATCCGTAAAAGATCAAAGGGTCGCCCCTTTGGATTTCTGGATTCTCCCGCCTACGACGGCGGGGGCGCCGACATCGTAACCTGCCAGATCCAGATACAGGAGGCCGTTGTCGGTGGTCTTTATAGTCTCCTTTAAATCCGAATTGATCCCGCACCTGAGATAACCTTGGTTCTTCAGTTGTTTGATGGTGGCCTTACTATGTTCAGGATTGTAGAGCTTCCCATCTACGTAATATCTGAGTATGGATAGCCTCTGCTGCTCCTTGTCCATGATAATCACCCTTCAGCGGTACATCGGTCCGCACTCGGACCGTATACATACCTACTATATGAAGCCGACTAACATTATAAAAGTCATACCGTCAGAACGATCGTCAAGCATGGAGTATCATACATATCCGAAGATTGCAACAGGGAACAACTTGATAATAATTGCTCAAAGGTAGGGGCGGATGCCCACGCCCCCTGGATTCTTCAGATGAACCTCGATATGAACTTCTTGTCTGGGTTGTCGCCGTTGATGACTGAATTGTGCCTGTTGAGGTCCTCGAATGTTGTGTCGCGACCGTTCATAAGAATAACCGTCTGATTTCGGTTTACATATCAATAATGTTCAATTATTGACAAAATTACATGTATATTTTGCAGAAAAGAAAACATTTTACCTATGTAATATAACAATAAAAACCAAGACATCGATGATGCATCATGGGCAGGGATACGTCGTTCCTCCTGGCAGCAATAGCCGCCATAGCGGTATTCGTCCTGATAGCAGGTGCGCTGTCGCCTTATGAAGACAGGACCAGGGATGTCACATGGGACGATCTGGTATCGATAGACAGGGATGCGGCCGAGATCGCCATGTCCCTCGAGGATACCGAATCGGTCAGCATCCAGAACGTGACGTCTTTCGCACTGATGCATTCCGGCGTGCCACAGGACATCATAAGGTATTATCCCTACGATTGGAAAATGCTCTCCGAGAACCTGGGGCTCACCGACGGTGTGACCAAGGATTTCACCGATACGGCGGATACCAAGGACCTTGGCAGGATCCTTGCCAACTCCAGGCCCCTGGCCAAGGCCTTCGACGGCGGGATCACCGAACCGTTCTTCCACGACGGTCTGCCCCAGCCGGTCTTCTTCTATACCTTCGAATACGACGGCTACTCCAACGAGCACAGCGGCACCATCAGGTATCTCGTGTACGTCGAGACGGAATACGACACAGACTCCGACGGCAAGAGGGATCTCATCGAGGTGTTCCTCCAAGTGCCCAGAGCGGCGATGGAAGGAGGCTACAAGGCCCCGGTGATACTGATCGCCAGCCCCTACGACCACGGTCCGGACGAAAAAGAGGCATCCGAACCCGCTGACGTCTATGACATGTCCAGACTCCGCTCCCAGCCCGACCCGAGGGCTCCGGTCGGTTCCATGAGCGCCTGGGATGCGGCAATGGCCACAACACCGTCGGACTGGTACTATGGCGACACGGAGCACGAGTACGTATACCATAATCTCTGCAACTACTTCATTCCGCGCGGCTATGCCGTCGCGGTCTGCGGCCTTCTCGGATCGTACGGATCTGAAGGCTATGCCTGCAGCGGCCTGGACCTGGAGCTGCTTGCGGTCAAGAGCGTCATCGAATGGTTCGACGGAGATGCCGTCGGTTACACATCCAAGGACAGCCTGACCGTTACCGAAGCCGAATGGTGCAGCGGCAATGTAGGTATGTACGGCATATCCTACCTGGGGACCGTTCAGTTAGGCGTTGCGGCCATGGGCATCGACAACCTGAAGACGATCATCCCCATCTCATCGATCTCGAACTGGTACCTGTATGTGTACCAGAATGGCGGAGCCATCAATGTGGACACTACCGAGCCCTACATCGAATATATGTCCAAATTCATCTCCACCGCCAGGGACCCGTTGGAAGGGGACTACGGCAGATACATGCAGAAGCTCGCCTACGACGAATACGTTCTCAAGGGCCAGTACACCGACGGCTCATCGACCTTCTGGATGGATCGCGACTACACCAGGATGGACGTCGATACCGACACATCCGTCATGCTCATCCACGGTATCAACGACCTCAACGTGAAGATGGACCAGCTGCCCGGAGCGATGGGGATGTTCAAGGATTCGGGGGCCGAGATGAAGGTGTTCCTCCATCAGGGCGGCCATCAGTTCCCCTACAACATGTTCGTATTCATGCTGGGGGACGACAACGCCATGGTGACTATGAACAAATGGCTTTCCCGCTACCTGTTCGGCCAGGACACCGGTGTGGAGGATTGGCCGGACATTCAGGTCCAGAGCAATCTGGACGGCTCATGGTCCGCATATGACAGTCTGGAAGCGATATCTGAAGAAAAGATGGTATCTCCCGTTGCCGGAACGAAGACCTTCTTCTCCGATGCGGATGATGGTTTGGATATCGAACTGATGACCGCCGACAGGGATATGACCATACTGGGCGGCGAGATCAGGCTCAGGGTGATGTCCGAGACTGCCGGTATCCCGAACTATACGGTGTCCGTGACTGTCAGCGACAGATACGAGGAAGGGATGAAGGCCTATCTCAACATCAGCCCGGACGTAGTGGGTTACGAATATGCGGATCCGGATAATCCGGAGATCAGCGGAGTGTGGTTCGGCTCCACGTTACAGAATTGCGCCCTATCGCAATTCAAACTAGAGGATACCACATCCAAGGACTTCACCAAAGGAAGCGTTGGTCTGGGATTCTACGGCGAGACCGTGAGCCTGGAATCGATGAGGCTTCAGGACCGCGAGCCCGGGGAGTACTATGACTACGTAATAGGCCTGAATCCCACGGTGTATACGCTGAAGGAGGGGCATTCCATCGTCGTCCATATCGATGCGTACGATAGCTGTGTAAAAGAGATGCAGGAAGAGCAATTAGCCCACTACGACTTGACGGTGGACATGTCCTCCGTTGAGCTGATCCTGTATCTGGCACAGTGAATTATCCGGATCCCCGTCCGGGACGTCATCATGCTGTCCTGATACTTTCGGATCTGAGATAGTTGCGCAGAACCATGTATGCTATAATCAGTATCGCCGGCATCATGATCAGGTTCGTCAGATCCACCGACCAGTATATCGCCGTCATCGATATCTGAGAAGCGAACCAGAAGAAGGCGAGGAACAGCAGCTCCCTGGAGAACATGACGATGGTGGAGAACACCGCTCTGCGCATGGCCTGTATCATCGACGTACCGAGCCTCATCAGTCCGTTGAGAAGCGGAACGACACAGTAAATGCGAAGTGCCAGCACCATCTCGTCATGAAGCGGGGACATCCCCTCCGAATACGTGTAGATGCCTATCAGCAGGTCCGCAGAAACGAAGAGCAGCAATCCCGAGGCCACTCCCAAGATCGTGATGATCTTCGCTGAATACCTGAATGTCGATACCACCTTCTCCGGCTGCCTCTGTCCCATCTGTGCGGAGACCACCGGTATCAGAGCGGCGGCTATCGCGGTCGCCGGGATCAGTACAAGATCGATGAAGCTGAACGAGTTGATGTAGACCACCAGTCCGTCTGATCCCCCGCATGAAGCCACAAGACCCTGCTCGGGGGCGATCAGCAGCGAAGCCAGTACCGACTCCAACGCCAGAGGGATGCTGAGGATCCCCAAATCCCTCAGTATGGGAACGTCGAATCTGAATCCGCAGAATGCCGGGGTGACATAGGAACTGCCGTTGCGATACCATATCCATCCCGCCGCCGTGGCGGTTATGAACGATATGCATGTGGCCCAGGATGCTCCGACCACGCCCATGTCCAGACCGTAGATCATGATAGGATCCAGCACCATGTTGGTCAATGATGCGCTCACGGAGATGACCGTGGACTTCCTGGCTGCGCCCTCCCCGCGGAACAGTCCTGTCAGCAGCCCGTTGACCGTCAGGGGCAGGGTGCAGATGATGAAGGGCATGACATAATCCATCGTCAGACCGACGTTGTAACCGCCTCCGGACAGCGATATCACGAACGGAGCGGCCAGATAGA
>Ga0310696_10011564_pt1 | contig 10066 bp, 8 predicted proteins | sample AusTroGonzalo_MG_4_FD_203885 | JGI IMG/M metagenome (GOLD analysis project Ga0310696, IMG submission 203885) | Bovine rumen microbial communities from tropical cattle in Woodstock, Queensland, Australia - Gonzalo_02 (v2) (version 2) | ecosystem: Host-associated > Mammals > Digestive system >... | reverse complement strand
TTCTATAAACTTGTACGGCATATATAATCCTGTGAAGATTATAGGAAGGTTGCAAATCCATTTCCATATATATGACAAATAATACAAAGTCCATGAGTTTAATTTGCTTTGTGCTTGCCTAACGTGAATTGTTTCATGGCTCTTTAAGTCACTATCAACTTCATCAGTCTTATTTATCATTTGAACATCAAAGTTGCTTTGACAATATACAACACCAAATAGTGTTATTGCTCTAAACGCAGATGGTAGCAAAAATGCCTTTTTTGCTGTTACGACTTTAATTTTACTCGGTCTCATTTTCTTCGATTTTTTTATTAAGGTTATTTTTTTCTTCTTCGTTACAAAAATCCCAGAACTTTTGATAATTTATCTGTAATTCATAGTTGTACTTTTTCAAGTCCTTCATTTTATCAAACATGCAGCCATAATATTGCTCGAATTGATAATATCCTTTTTTTGTCAAGCATTTTACTATTGCCATGTCTCCGGCCGCTCTATTTATTATATAATCTCCTTTTTTGAATTTTGGTTCTATCATTATGCGTATTTTTTTAAAAAACTTATAATTCTATTATATTTCTAAATATTTATAAGTAATAAGTTTTATAAAATATTTTAAAAATATGTCTGATATAATTAATACAAGTACGCTTGAGTTTTATAACTATGGCGAATCTAACAGGTTAGAACCAGCTTTAGGGGCAACTTACAAAGTAAAAGTATCTGACAAAGATGGTAACATTATTACCATTGAAAAAGATGGCGCTTTGTTTGCTATGGTTGGCTTACAGTTCGATGGCGATACCGGTATTCTACAATTAGTAGACGTTGCTCACGACAATTCAGTTTTAGCAGAAATTGAAATGCCTAACGCAGATTATATCTACAATTGCAGATTTGACGAAGAAACTAACTCAATCCTATTTGATGTTAAGTCTCTTTATGGAAGCGAACAAAGTACAATAACACTCGATGTAGAGAGTCTTGTTGAACTTTACGAAGCAGGTCAAGGTATTGAAATCGGAGAGAAAGACGAAGAAACTGGAAGAAAGCCTATCAGCATTAAACTTGCTGAAGGCGAAACTCTTTTACAGTTGAGCGATGATGGTCTTGGTCTTGACGATGATGTTGTCACACAAGATGAATTAGATGCTGCTATCAGTGGCAAGGCTGACGTTGAATATGTTAACAACATTTTCAGCGCAATTACTGGTTTCTCTGGTGACGTAACAGAAATCTTGGAAGAGATTGAGAAAATCAAGGATGTCATCGGTACAGAAGAAGATGACCCTAACCTAGACGAAAGAATTGATTCAAAGGCTGATTTGGACGAATTTAACGATTTGGAAAATGAAGTTGGAGAATTACAGGCACAAGTCGCTACAATCAGCGGTGATGTAGAATCCCTACAAGATGCTGTAGATGGGCTTGTTGTTTCAATTGAATCAAACTATGGTACTGGTGATGAGCCTGACATTTTCAACTTTAAGCAAGGAGAAAATTATATCGGTACAATAGAAATTCAGAAAGAGAAGTACATCGAATCTGCTAAGATTGTAAATGACGCGCAAGGTGTTCCTAATCTTGTTCTTGTAATGAACGATGGAAGAACAATTGCAGTTAAACTAACAAAGGTATTTGATGATTACTTTGCAGGTAATGGAATTGGAATTGAGAATCATGTTGTTAGTATCAAACTTGCAGACGATAGAGAGAATTATTTAGCAGTTGACGAGAATGGCTTAGTAACTACTGGTATCACAGAAGCAATTGCTGCTGAAGCAGAAAGAGCAAGAGAAGTTGAAGAACAACTTTGGGGTGGCATCAACGCAGAAGCAACAAGAGCGCAAGATGTTGAAGCACAACTTTGGGGAGGCATCAACGGAGAGGCTGCTAGAGCTCAAGAAGTTGAAGGACAACTTTGGAGTGCAATTGGCGCAGAAGGCTCAAGAGCCCAGGAAGTTGAAGCACAACTTTGGAACGCAGTAACAGCAGAGTCAGAAGCAAGACAAGGTGCTGACCAAGCTTTACAAGCCGCAATCGACAACGAAGCAGTATTAAGAGCAGCAGCAGATGATGAACTTGCACAAGCACTTGAAACTGAAACAGGAGCAAGAGAAAACGCTGATGAACAACTAGGAAATAGAATTGATGCTGAAGCAGCAGCACGTGAAGAAGGTGATGCAGCAATTGCCGCTTCAATTGATGCTAAAGTACAAGCAGAAAGAGAAAGAGCAGAGCAGAAAGAGGCTGAATTGAATGATGCAATTACAGCAGAAACAAGAGCAAGAGAAAACGCTGATGAAGCATTACAAACTGCTATTGAAGGAGAGGTTGCAAGAGCTCAGGAAGTTGAACAAGCATTAAACGATAATCTTAACACTCTTAGTGGAAAGGTTGAAGGCTTTGAAGCAGCACTAGCAGACGAAACTGAAGCTAGAATGAATAAGGATGCTGAGATAGATGATGCATTGGCTGACATTAGAAACACATATGCAACAGTAGAATATGTTGATACAAAGGATGCTGATGTTAAACAAGAAGCCATTACTGAGTCTGAGGCTTACGCTAAAGATTACACAGATAATGAAGTTGAAGCATTAGAAAACTCTTTGAAGCAATATGTTGACGAGCAAGACGATGAAATAAAGGTTGATGTTGATAAGAACGCAACAAAGATTAATGTTATTTCAAATCTTCTTGGTGTTGTAGATGGCGATGCCAGCAATTATGATGACAGTGGAAATGGCATCTTAGATGTTCTTCACAAAGAGTTCCACAGTTTAACTGATGGTATTAGTGCTGCTGATTTGAATGGATTGTTAGCTAATCTTATCTCCAGAATAGAAGCATTAGAGAGCAGAATTTAAAGTTGTATAATAAAATTTTAAAATAAGAATAAAATATATGGCTAATAAGAGAACAAGAATGTATGAACCTTGGGGCTTTAGAGAGGAAAATGACTATATAAGCAATAGCGATAGACTCATTACCGACCTAGATAAGTTTTTTGCAAAGGTAGAGTACAATGATGAAGACAAAAAGATTCATTTTTATAACAAAGATGATGAAGAAAAAGGCTCTGTTGATGTAACTGAGTTTGCTTCAACCGTAGTAGAAAGTGCCACATATGATAGCGAAACTAAAATTCTAACTATTACTTTTAGCAATGGAGACGTTGTAGAAATAAACCTAGCGCAGTTAATAGACGAATCAGAATTTGGTGATGGCTTACAAGTAAATGATGGCGTTGTATCTGTTAAGATAGACGAAGAGAGCGAAGACTTTATCTCGGTTAGCGAAAATGGCGTTAAACTTGCTGGTATTGCAACAGCAATAGCAGAAGCCGTTAACGCTGAAAAAGAACGCGCAGAAGCAGCAGAAGAGGCATTAAGCGATAGAATTGGTCAGAACTCTGATGCTATTGCCCAGAATGCAGACGCTATTAGACAGAATATTGAAGCAATTAGAATAAACGCTGAAAATATTGCTAATGAAATAACACGTTCTACTAACAAAGATAATGACCATGACACTCAGTTAAATCTTCTTGACCAGAGAGTTGATTACTTGGAAACAGCGCTTCCAGCAGAGGTTGAAAGAGCAAAGGCAGCAGAAGCAGCACTTAGTGGAGCAATAGACACATTATCAGCAGAAGTTGAAACTTTCGATGAAAGAATCACCAAGAACACTGAGGACATTGAAAATCTATCAGGTGAAGTTTCAACTAAATTTGGTTACGCTAATAGCCTATATGACCCAGAAGGACAAGCAGGTCCAACACAGAGGTCATTGGTATTTTGGCCAAGCCAAGAGCAGTCAGACCCACAAGGAAGCCCTGCTTTGTGCCAAGTTGTAGTTAACGATTTGTTACCTAACACTAACGCAATTCTTAACGCAGTTTATAACGCTAACGAGAAGCAGATTGAGTTTAAAAATGGTGACACTGTATTGGCTACAATAGACACAACTCAGTTCTTACACGATGATGGTATGCTTGAAAACGTTGAAATTAAAGACGTTGACAATGTTAAGTCTATCGTATTTGAATTTAACCAAGCATCTGGCAAGGATGATATTGTAATTCCAACAAGTGAAATATTCAATCCAGAAAATTATTTTACCAAGGAAGAAACAACTGCAAAGTTAAATACAAAATTTGATGATGCTGAATACGCTGACAAGAAGTTTAAGTTCTATGCAACAAACGAAGGAGAAAAAACTTTACTTAAAGAAATTAGTATTTCTGGAATAGTAGATGACATTCAGACAGAGTTTGACTTTTTCGATGAAGTTAACTATGTAAAGAACGATAAGAAAATCTATTTCTACAATGGTTCAGAAGTAAAAGGAGAAGTTAGCACAGAAGATTTCGTTGTTGACGGGATGCTTGATAACGTTGAAGTCAAGACTATCCAAAGTGGAGACCCAGCAGTTGATGTAAAAGTATTAGCATTTGAATTCAATGCTGACAGTGGTAAAGAGGAAATAGACATTCCTATGAGCGAATTTGGCGACCTTGATGACTACTATACAAAACAAGAAGTAGATGCATTGATTCTAGCAGAAGAGAACCGTGCAAAAGCAGAGGAAGAGAGAATTGATGAAGAGGTTGCGCATAACGAAGAAGTTACATCAGCAGCGTTAAATAGTTTGAATGACAGACTTACAAACTTAATAGTTGAGTTTGAAGAGTTTATGAGCCTATTTGAGTTTGATGAACAAGGTAACGTTGTTTTAAATGCTGGTGACTATAATGATTAATAATAAATTAATAAAAAACATAAACAATGGCAAAGTTTAGATACCAACACATTAACAGTTCAGTAGAAAATAAAGCTCCTGGCGTAGAACAAATTAAGGACGCTGAAATCGCTGTGAATACCTATCCTGGTAAGGAAAAACTTTTTATTAAAAATGCAGCAGCTGAACCTGAAATTGTTGCTTTTATTAGCGAAAATCAGGTAAAGGCTTTGATTAACAATGTTAGTGGCGATGTTACAACAATCATCAATACTATTAGTGGTGATGTTATTACAATCAGTGGTGATGTAACTACTATTAGCGGTGACGTAATCACTATTAGTGGTGATGTTGATACTTTAAAGGCTACCAAGTTTGGCGCAGTAAAATATGATTCAACAGCAAAGAAGATTTATTTCTACGCAAATAGCACTGGAGAAACAGCACTTGCAGAAGTAGATGCAACTGATTTCATCAAGGATGGAATGGTTGAGAATGTTGAAGTTAAAGATATTGAAGTTAGTGGCGAAACTGTTACTGTTCTTGCCGTAACTTTCAATACTGATGCAGGTAAGGAAGAAATAGACATTCCTCTAACTGACATATTTGACCCAGATAATTATGTCAAGGTTGAAGATTATGAGGAAGACCAGGCTGTTATTTCAGCGGCTTTGAATGACCTAAATGAAACAAAATTTAGTAAAGCAGAGTGGGAAGAAGAAGAAGTTATTATATCTGCTGCTTTAAATGACCTAAATGAAACAAAGGTTGGAAAAGAAGAGTTTAGGCAGACAATTGAGGAAGAAGAGGCTGTTATATCTGCTGCTTTGAACGACTTGGAAGTAAGAAAGGCTGATAAAGTTCATACACACGTTGTAGATGATATTACAGACTTAGAAAAAGATGAAAATGGAAATGTTATATTAAGAGCAGGAACATTTTAATTAAAAATACCAAGGTGATGGTTGAAATATTTACTATCACCTTTTAAATAATAATAATAGAATTTTTATTCAAATAAAATTATGCCACAAGGAAAAAATTTTAGATATATTCACTTATTAAGTAGTGTATCTGACAACGAACCACAGCCAGAAGATTTGAAGTATGGAGAACTTGCAATTAACAACTATGCTGGTGATGAAAAGTTATTCATAAAGAACTCTGATGGCTATATTGTATCATTTTCAAAAAAAGACAATGATATTCAGAGTTTGTATGCTTCCTCAGAAGAAAAATATATCTATTTAACTTTTGAAAGCGGAAGAGAAAGTTTGACTGCTGATTGTAGCTCTTGGTTTAGCGGTTTACAGTCACGAATATCCAGCATGTCTTATGATAGTGACTACAATTATCTTTATTTGTATTTCGAAAATGGAGAAAACGTAAGTTGCAGTTTAGATGGTATATGCAGCGGTATAAACGATATACCAGTAATAACTGATTTATATCATCGTGATTCTGGTTCTTATGAATATGTGATAGGGTTATCGTATCATTATTTAAATGACTCGCAAACAACTTATACCATTGAAGATGATATATCAGACTGGTTGTCAGGTTGTGTTAGGTCGTTATCGGCTAGCGTTGATACTGGCTATCCTCAGCACAAGGAGTTAGGTCAAGGACGCTATCTTTTGAGAAAATATTCTGATACTGAACATGGTAGTGAACTATTTTTTGCTGAACAAGTAGATGACTGGTTCTTAGATTTCTATGACAATTATGTCGCAGCATCAGCTTATACAAATGGAACAACCATTGAATTTTATACATCGGGTGGTACATATTTGTTCTCAGCAGAGTATACAGACACCAATGATAATGACTTTGTAACCGATTTCTACTATTCAAATGACAGTGGGAAGACATTAACTCTTGAAGCTACAAATGGAACATGGACTGCCTCTTTGGATAACTTGGCATTGGATTGTGACATTACAAGTGGTGTTACGGCTTATACTAGCTATGGTGACAATGAGTACCTTATGTTCTATAGAAATTGCGGCAAAGCTTATTCAGCAGATGTAAGTTCGTGGTTTGATTATTATGTGAATAGTGGGTATGTTGGTTCAAATTATACAATCTATTTGTCAAACAGCCATACTGATAGTCACGTTTTTGTGCCTCTTGATTTGAGTTCATGGTTTATGGGATGGGCACGTCAGAATGATGTTGAAACTTTGTCATCACAACTTAGTAGTGTATCTGGTGATGTATCTAACCTGTCATATGCGTTTAATACGCATTCAGGAGATACTTGCGCACACGTTACATGTAGCAAACAGCAATATTGGGATAGCAAAATGGGCTATGAGGACATATCTGGTTTCGCTAAGTGTGTAGAATATGTTTCTGCATATACTAGTGGGTCTACTACTGTTCCAGCGCTGGTTTTCCATAACACAGAATACCCACAAAACAACAGTGTAGTATACGCTTTAGATGCTACTCCTTTGGTTAAAGATGGAATGGTAAATACCGTTCAAGTAACAAATATAGATGGAGTAGATTATTTGGAAATAACGTTTAATACTGATGCTGGAAAACAGCCGATATTAATTCCATTATCATCTATATTTAACCCAGATAATTTCTACAACAAGACACAGGCTGATAGCAGATTTGTTACCGGCATAACAACAGGAAGTAATACATACGATATTACTTACTATGATGGCACTGGACTTAGCCACACATTCTCTTTAACTGGAATCAGCGGTGATGTTTATTCAGTTAGTAGCGCGTTTATGTCACACTCAGCAGATACCTGCCTACACGTAACATGCCAAGACCAACAGAATTGGAACGACACTTACAGTACAGTTTTGAATAATAGCCAAAATTGGAATGATGCGTACAGCACTGTAACAGGCAATAGTTCTAATTGGGATTATGCATATAGTGCGGTAACTGCTAATAGTTCAACTTGGGATTGGGCAGCAAATGCAGTTAATAGTGGCACTTCTAATTGGAATTATGCGTATAGCACTGTAACAGGCAATAGTTCTAATTGGGATTATGCATACACTGCGGTAACTGCTAATAGTTCTAATTGGGATTCAGCATATAGCACTGTAAATAGCCATACTGGAGATTCTACGATACACGTAACATCTAATGATAAATTGTATTGGAACAATAAAACTGATGAGAGTGCATTTACAGCGCATACAGCAGACACAACAATTCACTTTACTGCTGATGACCTTATCAACTCAGGATTTGTAACAACTCAGTATACAGCTTATACGGAAGTTACAGATACCATTGCTGACAATGATATGAGTCCAATCACAAGTAATGCAGTGCATGATGTACTTGATGGATTAAAATTGAAGAAAATAAGTCAAAGTGATTATGATGATTTAGTTGATGCGGGAACAGTTGATGCTAACACTTTGTACGTTATAATTAATTAAATAAAATGGGTAAACTAATGATGGGAAACATAAACGTTGGTGGTGTCAAATTAGGCACTGCCGACGCTAAAGTCTACCTAGGAACAGAACTTGTTTATCCTTTGTACAAGGCAAAAATAAAACTGTCATCTGATGAAACGGTTTATGTTCCTTATGACGGTAGTAGCACACTATTAACAAGGCAAGAGGTTTCCGATGCAGTAAGCAGTCAGACATTTACCGGAATATCTGAAATTGAAATCCTTTTTCCAACAACTGAACTTGCAGGAGGTTGCTTTACAGATTCTATTAATTGCAGCGCGTTGACAATTTCAAATTCTTTGCGAATTGTAGGCAGTGGAGCATTTGCAGGGCTTGCGGTTGAACATTTGGTGGTGCCAGATGGCGTACAAAAATTGGAAAGCGGCGCATTTGCTGATTCACATGCAATGAGAACTGCTGTATTAGGTAGTGGAATTACTGAGGTTGGAAGCGCATTGTTTGGGAGCAGCTACAACGTTAATACGGTTGAAAGCATTACTTTCAAATCGGTTGTACCACCAACGCCAACAGCAGGTGACACATTCTTGGATTATACTGATGATTGTATGATTTATGTTCCAAGTGGTTCTGTAGAGGATTATAAGACAGTGTGGTTTAATTATGCAACAAGAATACAAGCAATACAGTAAAAACAATAATAAAAAATATTTATATAAAGAAACAACAAATAAACATTTTAAAAAAAATTAAAAAATTATGGGTAAGTATTTAAAACATTTCAACAGCGACTACGAGTATCAACAGTTTTTAAATTCTGGAGGCTTTGTAACACCAAACGTATCAGCAATCGGATACATTAGCGATGGAAGCGGTAATGGTAGTATGACAATTGACGCTGTGCATTATACTGCTGATTTTGGTTCTTCTTACGGTGGTTAATTAAGGACTAAAAAGGATTAAAAAGTTCGCCTGCTATTAGTTTGGCGAACTTTTGTTTTTATGGAACTATATATATTTATAAAAAAGTTACGTAGTATGGAAGAGTTAGCAAATTATTTGAATGAACACGATGTTGCTAAGTTACAAATTGGGTGTGGCAAATATCCTCTAAATGGGTGGTTCAACACCGATATTTCTAAAAACATATGTAAAAATGGAATTGTATATATGGATGCAGGAAAGCCATTTCCAATGAAAGATGATTCTTTTAATTATATTTTTTCTGAACATTTGTTTGAACATTTAACATACGAACAAGCAAGAAATATGCTTAAAGAGTGTTATAGAATTCTTAAAAAAGATGGTACAATGCGTTTAGCAACGCCAAATCTTCATTTCCTAATAGACCTGTATTTAAACCCGCAAAAAGAAATAAATAAAGCATATATAGAGTTTGATTCTAAAAGAAGCAATCTTCCAGCTAATCCAGTATATGCTATAAATCGTTTTCATACATCGTGGGGTCATCAAATAATATATGACCCTTATACTCTTGAAAGTTTGTTGTTAGAGTTTAATTTTAAAAATGTACATATGTGTGAAGTTGGAAAAAGTGAGCATTCTCATTTAAATAATATTGAAAGGCATTACAATAGTTTTAAAAAGCATTGTGCTGATAAAGATTACAATCTATTACAAACTATGGTGTTTGAAGCCACAAAATAATTGTTTATAAAATGTTATGTATGACATCTTGTATTTTTACTGTTATAAAAAACGAACAAGAATATCTAGATGAATGGATTAAATATCATTTAGATTTGGGCATAGACCATATTTTTATATTTGAAGATATGGATAGTGGCTCTCATAAAAAAATAACTGATAAGTATTGTGATAAAGTTTCGTTAAATAGCATTTTTGCCATTTTAAACGAACAAGCGGCAAAAAAAGCAATAGCGTTAAAAGCATCTAAAAAT
>Ga0310696_10011563_pt1 | contig 10066 bp, 9 predicted proteins | sample AusTroGonzalo_MG_4_FD_203885 | JGI IMG/M metagenome (GOLD analysis project Ga0310696, IMG submission 203885) | Bovine rumen microbial communities from tropical cattle in Woodstock, Queensland, Australia - Gonzalo_02 (v2) (version 2) | ecosystem: Host-associated > Mammals > Digestive system >... | reverse complement strand
GTAGCCGAATAATAATCAAAAATGACCTTTGATGGTCATTTTTACCTTAATGAAATCTGAAAATTGACGGTTTCCGCAATTTTCAGTTGATTCCCTCGCTTGGAGAGGCGAGGGGCTGGGGAGTGGTCGAAGCCCCTTCTTATGAAGAAGGGGTTGGGGTTGATAGAGGATTACAGGGTGTTGCCCTGTTAAAAGGACGTAATGCTTCGCTAAAGGCTGTTCTTTTTGGTGAAAAGGATGGAAAAATCCTTTTAAATAAGTTTAAAAGGTTTGGTGGGATTGAAAAAAATGTCTACCTTTGCACGGTTAAAAACGCGTCAGAGGGGCTAAAAAGTGCCTTAAACGCGAAAATCGTCAAATTGTAAATAGTAAAATAGTAAAATAAATAATGGATCAGAACTTCGACAACGACAGAATTATTAAGATCAACATCGAGGAAGAGATGAAATCCAGTTACATTGACTACTCTATGTCAGTCATTGTGGCCCGTGCCCTTCCCGATGTACGCGACGGTTTCAAACCCGTACACCGCCGTATCCTATACGGTATGATGAACATCAACAACGTCAGTACACAACCTTATAAGAAATGTGCGCGTGTCGTAGGTGAAGTGCTTGGTAAGTACCATCCCCACGGCGACAGTTCCGTCTATGGTGCCCTCGTTCGTATGGCCCAGGAGTGGAATATGCGTTATACCCTTGTTGACGGACAGGGTAACTTCGGTTCTGTGGACGGTGACTCGCCTGCAGCCATGCGTTACACGGAGTGCCGTCTCTCGAAGATGGGTGAGCATATCATGGACGACCTCGACAAGGAGACCGTTGATATGGCCAACAACTTCGACGACTCCCTTCAGGAGCCTACCGTGATGCCTACCAAGGTGCCAAACCTGTTGGTAAATGGTGGTAACGGTATTGCCGTAGGTATGGCTACCAATATGCCTACCCATAATCTGGGTGAGGTCATCGACGGCTGCTGTGCCTATATCGACAATCCTGATATCGACACAGACGGTCTGATGCAGTTTATCCCAGGCCCAGACTTCCCCACGGGAGCCTATATCTATGGCTTGCAGGGTGTGCGTGATGCCTATGAGACAGGTCGTGGCCGTATCGTGATGCGTGCTAAGGCTGAGATTGAGAGTGGTGAGACCCACGATAAGATTGTGGTTACGGAGATTCCATACGGTGTGAACAAGGCTGACCTTGTCGCCTATATCGCCGACCTCGCCAACCAGCACAAGATTGAGGGTGTGGCCAATGTCAATGATGAGTCAGGCCGTCAGGGTATGCGTATCGTCGTTGACGTGAAGCGTGACGCCAATGCCAATGTGCTGCTCAACAAACTCTTCAAGATGACTGCCTTGCAGAGTTCGTTCTCTGTCAATAATATCGCATTGGTAAAGGGTCGTCCCCGTCTGCTCAATCTCAAGGAGTGTGTGAAATACTTCGTTGAGCACCGTCATGATGTGACTATCCGTCGCACGAAGTATGACCTGCGCAAGGCTCAGGAACGTGCCCATATCCTCGAAGGCTTGATTATCGCCGTCAATAATATCGACGAGGTGGTACACATTATTAGAAATAGTAAGACCCCGACAGATGCCCAGCGCAATTTGGAGGCTCGTTTCGAACTCGACGAACTCCAGTCGAAGGCTATTGTCGATATGCGTCTGGCACAGTTGACAGGTCTGCGTGTGGATCAACTCCATCAGGAGTTTGACGACTTGCAGAAACTCATTGCCGACTTGCAGGAGATCCTCGACAACCCAGAGCGCTGTAAGGAGGTGATGAAGAATGACCTGCTGGAGGTGAAGGAGAAGTATGGTGACGAGCGTCGTACGGAGATTATCCCCTTCGACCACGAGTTTAATGCTGAGGACTTCTATCCCGATGATCCTGTGGTTATCACCATCAGTCACATGGGCTATATCAAGCGTACTCATCTTGGTGAGTTCCATGAGCAGGGTAGAGGAGGTGTTGGCGCCAAGGCAGCCCGCCATCGTGACAACGACTTCACCGAGTATATCTATCCCGCCACGATGCATAACACGTTGCTCTTCTTCACCCAGAAGGGTCGCTGCTACTGGCAGAAGTGCTATGAGATTCCTGAGGGCGACAAGAACTCGAAGGGTCGTGCCATCCAAAACATGCTCAATATCGAGCCGGATGATTCCATCAATGCCGTGCTACGCATCAAGAACTTCAACGACGAGGAGTTCCTTCAGTCGCACTATGTGGTATTCGCCACCAAGCAGGGTATCATCAAGAAGACCCGTCTCGACGCCTATAAGAACGTACGTGCCGCTGGTGTCATCGCTATCAACGTCAACGAGGGCGATGAGGTGGTAGGCGTTCGCTTGACCAATGGTCACAACGAACTGTTGCTGGCTAACCGTAATGGTCGTGCTGTCCGCTTCGACGAGAACGACGTGCGTACCATGGGACGTGTGGCTACCGGTGTCATCGGCATGCGTCTTGACGGTGGCGACGACGAGGTGGTAGGCATGGTCTGCGTCAACGATCCGGAGACAGAGACCATCATGGTGGTTTCTGAAAACGGCTACGGTAAGCGCTCGGAGATTGAGGACTACCGTAAGACCCTGCGTGGAGCGAAGGGCGTGAAGACCCTCGCCATCACTGAGAAGACGGGTCGTCTGGTGGCTATCAAGGTCGTCACTGACGAGAACGACCTGATGATCATCAACAAGAGCGGCATCCTGATCCGCCTGAAGGTGGCAGATGTCCGTGTCATGGGTCGTAACACCCAGGGTGTGCGACTGATCAATCTCACGAAGAAGAACGACACCATCGCCAGTGTGTGCAAGGTGACGTCGAGTCAGGAAGAAGATGTAGAGGAAGCAGAGGTACTGAATGAAGAAGAACTGCCCGCCGACACGAGTGTCAATGCTGCTTTCGAAACAGATAATAATAATGAATAATAACAATTAAACCAAATTTTTAAAAGGCTTATGAAAAAGTTTATGATGATGGCAATGTTCATGGTAGCCAGCGCTACCGCATTTGCCGGTGACAGTGATGCTTTGAAGGCTATCCTCAAGGCAAAAACCTATGAAGAGGCTGAAGCCCTGCTGAAGAGCGGTCTGAGTCAACTCGCCGACAATCAGGAGAAGGCAAAGGCTTACAACAAACTTGTCGACCTTGCATACGCAAAGTATAAGAAGGAAGACGACACTCGTATTACCAATCAGGCTCTGCAGAAGAATGATCCGATAGACACCGATGGTATGATCAAGGCTGGTATCGACGCTCTCAACTATGCTAGTGAGTGCGACAAATATGATATCCTTCCCAATGCTAAAGGACAGGTGAAGCCTGCCTTCCAGAAGAAGAATCAGGATCGCTTGCAGAGTGTGCTCAAGGGCTTGTATGATAATGGTTGTAACTTTGCTGAGAACACAAAGAACAACGAAGCATTCCAGTGCCTTGACGCATTCATGAAGGCTTGTAATACGCCTCTTTTCAGTGTGCTCCCTTCTGTTCAGAATGACCCGAATCGTGGTATCGCTGCCTACTATGCAGGTCGTGCTGCCATGCAGTTGGAAAAGACGGATCGTGCCATCGAACTTCTGAAGGTCGGTGCAGGCGATACCATCCAGCAGGTTCGCGACTTTAGTATCGACCTTCTCCTGTATACGATGGGTAAGAACCGTTCCACGAAGGAAGACTCTCTCAAGTTCATCAGCGACGTAAAGGAGTTGTATGCTCAGTATCCTGAGAACGAGAAGATTTATTCCTATATGTGCGACGCTATGATTCTCAACAACGACGAGGCTGCTGTTATGAAGATTGGTGAGGAGCACCTGGCTAAGTACCCCAACTCAGTGCTTCCTCATATCTACAAGGCTTTCCTGTTGCAGAACCAGAAGAAGTATGCTGAGGCTGTTGCCCAGTGGGACCTCATCCCTGAGACACAACCCAACTATGTGCAGTTCGCCTACTATCGTGCCGTCTGTAAGTATAATATTGCAGTAGAGTTCAATGAGGCTAATGCCGACGCCCGTACAGGTCGTCTGACACCTGAGAACGAGAAGAAGTTTAAGGATATGCTTGCCAATGCCCAGGTAGACTTCGAGAAGTGTCAGCAGTTGGATGCAGATCAGAATACTGTAAAGTGGAAGTATCTGTTGCATAACATCTACACTCAACTTGGTCTTACAGACAAGGCTGCTGCTCTGGAATAAAGGCAGTCTTTCAGTCAAGAATATGTTAATTATCCCCAAAGGACTCAGAGCCTTTGGGGATTTTTTCGTACCTTTGTCCCGCAATACATAAAATTAAGGTGAAAATGTTGATCAGCCGGCTGGTTATCGTGTTTTGTTGTATCTTCGTTTTGACAACGTCGGTTTCCGCCCAGCGGAAGCAGATAGGTGAGGCTCGCACCTATCTGAAGAGCGGCAAGAACTTCGACAAGGCGGAGAAACTGATGACTGACTTGCTGAAGGATTCTGCCAACCTGGACAACAAGCGCATCTATGAGATATGGCTACAGAGCGTGCAGAAGCAGTATGAACAGGCCAACGAGCGGTTCTACATGCGGAAGCAGCAGGACACGGCACAGTTCTTCTCGTTGGTGCGCCGTATGTTCTCCATCGCCTTCTGCATGGACTCCCTCGACATGAGGCCAGACAAGAAGGGGAGGGTAGATCCTGAACTCCGAAAGGACGTGGCGAGGGATATGATCGGCTACAGGCCGAACCTCTTCTATGGTGGCGCCTATCTTGTCAGGAAGAATGATTTCAGGAAAGCCTACGACTATTTCGAGACTTATCTCGACTGTACCCGTCAGCCCCTCTTTACCGGCTATGACCCTATCTTTGTGGAGGATTCGCGTATGGTGGACGCTTCTTACTGGGCCTGTTATTGCGGTTACAGGATGAACGACCCCCTGTTGGCGCTTCGTCATAGGGAACTGGCGCTCCGCGACTCGTCGAAGCGTGACATGACTTTCCAGTATATTGCCGAGTCGTGGAAGACCCTGAAGGACGACTCCATGTATGTGGCCACGCTCCAACAGGGATTCCTGGAATATCCCACATCGAATTATTTCTTCCCCCGTCTGATGGATCACCTTACGCAGACAGGACAATTAAGAAAGGCCCTCGGTGTCGTGGAGATCGCATTGGATGCCGACTCGCTCAACGAACTGTATCTCTATGCCAAGTCGAACGTGCTGATGCAGTTGGAGAAGTATGCTGAGAGCCTGGCCGTCACCGACAAGTTGCTGACACTCAACGACAAAATGGCCGATGCCTATTATAACGGCGGTTCCGCCTATCTCAATATCGCCCTGCGCATGGACCCCCAGCGCCACAAGAAACAGGTAAGGGAGATCTATCAGAAGGCCATGCCATATATGGAGAGATACCGTGCGCTGGCTCCCCAGCAGACGCAGAAGTGGGGCCCTGCGCTCTATCGCATCTACTTCAACCTGAACATGGGGAAACAGTTTGATGAGATAGATAAAATCTTAAAGAAATAAAAAAAACAGCACACTTTGATATACCTTATCGGATTTATTTGTACTTTTGTAGGATAGAATAATATTCAATCTAAAACAAATAAAACGTAAGGACTATGGCAGAAAATGCTCAGTTGATTGCCCAGTGCGAGGCAGTCGCAAAAGAATGGCTCTCTCCGGCCTTTGACGAGGAGACACGTAAGGAAGTTCAGGCCATGCTTGACAACCCTGATAAGACGGCTCTTATCGATGCTTTCTATCAGAATCTGGAGTTTGGTACAGGTGGCTTGCGCGGTATCATGGGCGCAGGTACGAACCGTATGAACAAGTACATTGTGGGTATGGCTACCCAGGGTTTCGCCAACTACATCAACAAGGCCTTCCCTGGTAAGCAGTGCTCGGTGGTGGTGGGTCATGACTGCCGTAACAACGGACGTATGTTCGCTGAGACCGTAGCCGACATCTTCTCCGCCAACGGCATCAAGGTATATCTCTTTGAGAGCCTCCGTCCCACACCGGAAATCTCGTTTGCCATCCGTCAACTCGGCAGTCAGGCTGGTGTGAACGTCACCGCTTCTCATAACCCCCGTGAGTACAACGGCTACAAGGCTTATTGGGACGACGGTGCACAGGTGCTGGCTCCACACGACAAGGGTATCATCGACGAGGTGAACAAGGTGAAGATTCAGGATGTGAAGTTCGAGGGCAACAAGGATCTCATCAGCATCATCGGCGGTGAGATGGATTGGGACTATATCGAGGCTGTGAAGGAGGCTATGGTGGATCAGGATGTCATCATGCGCCAGAAAGACCTCAACATCGTCTATTCGCCCATGCACGGCACAGGTCGCGTGATTGTTCCGATGGCCTTGCGTTCATGGGGTTTCCAGAATATCCACGTGGTGCCCGAGCAGATGGTTGTCGATGGTAACTTCCCAACGGTGATCAGCCCGAATCCAGAGAATGCCGAGGCTATGACCTTAGGTATGAAACTCGGAACGAAACTGAATGCCGACCTGGTGATTGCTTCTGACCCCGATGCTGACCGCCTGGCTATCGTCTGCCGCAACCCGAAGGGCGAGTGGGAGATACTGAACGGTAACCAGACCGCTATGATGTTCTCGTGGTACATCATCGCCAACAAGAAGAAACTCGGCCAGTTGAAGGGTAACGAGTTCCTCGTGAAGACTATCGTGACCACCGAGGTCATCGCCGAGATAGCCAAGAAGAACGGTGTGGAGTATATGGACTGCTACACGGGCTTCAAGTGGATTGCCAACGAGATTCGCATCAACGAGGGCAAGAAGAAGTACATCGGTGGTGGTGAGGAGTCGTTCGGCTTCCTGCCGTTTGATAAGGTGCGTGACAAGGACTCCCCAGCCTCTATCTGTCTGATCTGTGAAATTGCAGCGTGGGCCCGTGACAACGGTATGACCCTCTACGACCTGCTGATGAATATCTATAAGGAGTACGGTTTCTCGAAGGAGATCACCATCAACGTGGTGCGTCCGGGTAAGACCGGTGCCGACGAGATCAAGCAGATGATGACCAACTTCCGTGAGAACCCGCCGAAGTCACTGGGTGGCTCGAAGGTCTGCGTGTGGAAGGATTACAAGTCATTAGAGGCTAAGGATGCTCAGGGCAATGTGACGAAACTCAACATGCCTGACACCAGCAACGTGCTGCAGTGGTTCTGCGAGGATGGCACAAAGGTCTCTGTCCGTCCTTCCGGCACAGAGCCGAAGATCAAGTTCTACACGGAGGTTAAGAATCCTTCCTTCAAGGGTGCTGCCGACTATGAGCCCTGCTCTAAGGCTGCCGATGTGAAGATCGAGGCCCTCAAGAAAGACTTGAATCTCTAAGAGATGGCTTTTGAATACATGTCACAGGAGGGCTACGACAAACTCGTCGCTGAACTGCATCAGTTGGAGAGTGTCGAACTGCCCCAGGTACGAGAAGCAATCGCTGAGGCTCGCGACAAAGGCGACCTCAGCGAAAACTTCGAGTATCATGCTGCCAAGCGTGAACAGTCGCGGTTGCTTGGCAGGATACGTTTCAAACAAAGGGTACTGGCCAATGCACGGGTCATCGATATGTCGCGTCTGGGTAACGGCAGTGTGCAGTTGCTCAGTCAGGTGGAGATGACCAATCTGGCCAACAATGCCAGAATGACCTACACGATTGCCAGTCCGAACGAGGCCAATCTCCGTGAAGGGAAGATCTCTATCAAGTCGCCTATCGCGCAGGCCCTGCTCAATAAGAAGGTGGGGGATGTTGTGGAGGTGCGCGTCCCTGCCGGCCTGCTCAAACTCCGTATCGAGAGTGTAAAATAAAAGAACCCTTGCAGATTTGCAAGGGTTTCTTTTGGTAGTCGATAGGGGAATCGAACCCCTATGCCAAGATTGAGAATCTTGTATCCTAACCATTAGATGAATCGACCATCCTGTTAGTTGCTCTCGTAGAGAAATCCCCTCGGTGCGGAAGGAGGGGGATTCGAACCCCCGGTACGGGAACCCGTACGGCAGTTTAGCAAACTGCTGGTTTCAGCCACTCACCCATCCTTCCAAAAGGACCCTGAAGTGCGAAACCGTGGGGTTATCTCCTTGATTGCGGGTGCAAAGGTACTACAATTTTCCGAATCCTCCAAATCTTTCTGCAACTTTTTTCAAAAAAAGTTATTTGAAGGCGACGATACCTGTCAAATCCTTGTCGAAATAAAAGGTGCGCGACTGTTCGAGGGTATCGCCAGGCAGTTGGTAGCGCATGCGGATGTAGAGTAGGGTAGTCGATAGGGGAATCGAACCCAGTTTCACATCCTTAAAGAACGTGTCTTTTTCTGCCCGTTGCCTCATCTCTTGTAGCAGCGAGTCGCTGATCACCTTCGTGGAGTCGAGGTCGGAGAAACTGCTGATGTCTATTTCCTCTGTTGCATGCTCCTTCACAAAGTCCTTGACGAGTTGCTTGGCCTGATACCGCTGTCCGCACGAGGCGAACAGCAGCAGAGCCAACACACCTATTATTATCGCGCGCGAACGTCTCATTTCTGGGGGATGTTTTTGAGTACGTCGAGCAGGTGATCCCACACCATCTGTACGGTGGGGATGTGCAGACGCTCGTCGGGCGTGTGTACAAAGCGCAGGGTGGGACCGAAACTCACCATGTCGAGGTTGGGGTAACGCTCTGAGAAGAGGCCACACTCCAGACCTGCATGAATGCCACGCATGATAGGCTCCTTGCCAAAGAGACGTATATAGGAGTCCCACACGATCTTCTGCAGTTCGCTGTTGGAGCGCATCTTCCAGGCAGGATAACCGTCGCTGCTCTTGGCTTCTGCGCCAGCCAGTTCGAAGACGGCCTGGATGGTGGCACACATATTGTCGAGGTTCGACATCACGTTGGAGCGCTGACTGCTGAGGATGTCGATAGTGGTCTCTGTGGTGTGGATGCTGGCGATGTTGCTTGATGTCTCCACCAAACCACCGAGGGCCTCGTCCTGGCAGATGGCGTAGATACCATTATCAACGGCCTGCACAGCCCAAACGAAATTCTTGGCAATGGCGGGAGTAATCACTGGCTCTGCGTCGGTACTCTCCATGTTCCATACCATCTGCGTATCCGTCACATGGAACTCATCCTCTACCTCTGAGGCGAAGATATTCCAGTCGGCACGGACATTCTCTTTCAGGTCATTGGGCACGGCAATCACAAAATAGCCGTCGCGAGGGATGGCGTTGTGCAGTTTACCGCTATGGAACTGTGCCAACAGGATGCCTTCATAGCGTTTCATCTCCTGGAACAGGAAACGACCCAGCAGTTTGATGGCATTGGCGCGCTTCTTGTTGATGTCGTCGCCAGAATGTCCGCCTAAGAGTCCCTTCAGCGAACCCTTCATGAAGAAGGAACCTGCGGGGGCTGCCTCGCGCTCGAAGGTAAACTTCGCCAGGGTGTTACGGCCTCCTGCACAGGATACAAAGATCTCGCCCTCATCCTCTGAGTCGAGGTTGATGAGATAGTCGCCAGTCATAAAACCAGCCTTCATCCCTTCAGCACCTGTCAGACCCGTTTCTTCGTCGCGTGTGAAGACGCACTCGATGGGGCCATGTTCTACGTCGTCGGAAGCCAGGATAGCCAATTCAATGGCACAGCCGATACCGTCGTCAGCGCCTAATGTCGTGCCTTCTGCTTTCAACCACTCACCGTCTATGTAGGTTTTGATGGCATCTTTGTCGAAATCGAACTCCACATCCACCAGTTTGTCGCACACCATATCCATGTGGCTCTGCAGAATAGTAGTATGTCGGTTCTCCATGCCCTTGGTGGCTGGTTTGCGGATAATCACATTGCCCGCCTCATCCACATTGGTATCGAGCCCGTGACTCTCACCCCAATTCTTCAAGTAGGCAATCATCTTCTCTTCGCGCTTCGAAGGGCGCGGTATTTCGTTAATCTTCGCAAATTCGGCGAAGACAACAGCCGGTTTTAAGTCGTTTTTATTCATTATTAATGCTATTTTTGATTTTATTTTTGGTATATTGCGCTCTTATTCGTACCTTTGCAGCCGAATTGCAACTGCAAAAGTACAAAA
>Ga0310696_10011562_pt1 | contig 10069 bp, 12 predicted proteins | sample AusTroGonzalo_MG_4_FD_203885 | JGI IMG/M metagenome (GOLD analysis project Ga0310696, IMG submission 203885) | Bovine rumen microbial communities from tropical cattle in Woodstock, Queensland, Australia - Gonzalo_02 (v2) (version 2) | ecosystem: Host-associated > Mammals > Digestive system >... | reverse complement strand
AAGGCAGAAAGTGAGGATAAGGAATGAGTGATTGCAGATATTGTGTAAATGCTGATATATGTCAGTATATTATAGCCCCCGATGATTGCGAAGATTTTGAAGAAACCTTTGAACATCATTGGGAAATGATGGATGATATTGAAAGAGAAGAATACAATGCACTATGGTCAGAAAGTGAGGGTAAAGAATGAAGATAACACAGGCACAAGGAAACGGACAAGGACAGTGCGCTTTATGTAAAAAACGTGGTAAATGGAATGTTCAATGGATGTGTTTTCTTTACAAGGTCGAGGGTAAAGAGGGCGTTTACTGTAAGAATTGTGCCGATGAATTAGCAGTAGGAGATATCGTCCAGACCAGCGCTAAGATCGACAGGGAAATTGAAGAAGCTTACCGGATAGCCGGGGAAAGGATGTAAACATGGAGACTACAAGAATTATAAACGCAAAGCTGACATTCATTATCAAGGATCAGGAGCCGACAGAAAAGGGCGATATCAGGGCTGAGCTGATGGAACTTACCGGGGCGGATGACGTCGAGATCGTCAGGGTGCAGGATTTCATCAACGATGAGGATGAGCCGGAAGACTCACCGCTGGGCGTGAACCCGTATCAGGAATAGGAGGTAATACATGGGCAAACTGAGCAAGGAAGAGCTGGCACGGTATTCCGGGGCGGGCTGGGCAATACGCCTGGCTGAGACAAAGGGTATCGAGGCGGCAAAGGATGAGCTGAAGCAGCGGGGAGCTTTAAATATCCCGCTGGGGGTCAAGAAGACCGATCTGGATCAGTTCTGCGAGTCGGAAAAGACTAACACCCTGGTCACGGTTATGATGATGACGGTCGTGACGCTGCGTGATGAGTTCGGATTCGGTGCGGAACGCATACACCGGTTTATTGACCGGTTCAACACGAAAACAAAATGTCTGGTCGAGAATTATGTGAACTGGGAGGAACTTCGCGACCAGCTGGCGGAAGAGACCGGCATCAGGATAGAATTGCCGGAGGTATTTTTAGAGAAAGGGGCATGAGGAAATGGATATCACGAAAGCAACGGAATTATTGAAGGCGGTGGGGGACAACATCGACAAGATGGCACAGGCAAAGATCAGGCTGGAAAGGGCGCTGAATGCTATCGATTATCTGGCAAACGGGTCTACGTACAGGGTGAAAATCTCAATGCCCGGGGAAACGAATTATTATCACATGGACATCACAAGCCTGCTGCCTGACATGACAGATCACATCAAAAAGCAGCTGGAACAGATCGTTGAGGATGAGTACAAGGTTCTTGACCAGTGGGATACGATCGATCTTGAAAATGAACGCGCTGAAGCTGACAGACTGCTCAAGGCTGAACCGACGATGGATGATCTGCTGGATGAGCTGCTGGAGGGTGCCGGACAGAAAAACTTTATCCCGGCAGAGGTCAAAGAGCGGGAACCGGAGCCTGAGTATGTTACGTTCAAGCCTAAGAAGGCGGCTCCCGGGACGAAGTCGGTGCCGATAGATGAAGCGCTGTTGAAGGTGCTGTATGAGGATCAGGGCAAGAAAGTCAACCAGATCTGCAAGGAACAGAACTGGAATTCATCAAGCGTATACAATGCCATTAAAAGGATCGGTTTAAAAAGATCCGGGAGGTCGGCCTGTTGACGCTGTTGACCCCGAGGATCCGTATGACATACGGAAAAAGAAACTGTTTTCGGTCAGGGCGTGCGACCAGTGCGGAACGATGTTCTCGTATTCCTGCCAGCTGAACGAGTGGGCGTACAAAGACAAAAAACGCGGCAAGGCTGGGACAAGGGCGTATTTCTGTTCATGGGGCTGTCTGTGCAGGTACCGGAACGAAAGGACGGTGGCAAAATGACACGGAAAGATTTCGAGAGCATTTACTGGCTCAGGAAGAACATTCGAAGATGGGAACACAAGCTTGAAGAGCTGGACTTGTCATCCGGCATCAAGTCTGCATCGAACTACAGCGCGGCACCGGCCTACGGTACGAACGCGACATCGGACAAGGTCGGTCAGGTCGCGCAGAAAAGGGCGGAATATTCCGACACGATAAAAAGGCTCATGGACGCGGCGGAACGCAAAGCTGAAGAAATTTATCAGTACATCGAGCAGATAAATGTTGACGAACCATATATCGCGGCCGTGATCGAAGAGCGCTGCATAAATTGCAGGCCGTGGGAAGAGGTCGCGGATGTCCTGGGCGGAAGCGGGGAGGCTCACCGAAAGGCATACTGCCGTTATATTGACAAAAACTTCGGGACAGAAACGGAGGTATTGGAAGTGTTTTGAAATTTGTCCGACATGTCCGTTCACTATGTGCTAATATGGTATCATGAAACAGACGGCAAGGGGCATGTTTAATTCTCCTTTCATTGTTCCACAATACACACACTCACGCATGAAGACACGGACTGATCACCGTGTCTTTTTGCGTTGGGGCTTGAAACGGCTGCTCTGATTCACCCATTACATACTTTCTTCAGGGGCTCACGGTTCCGGCTGTGGGCTCCAGCCCTTTTTTAATAATATTCGGGGGAATATAACATGGGCAAGATTGAAAACATTACACAGGTCGAGCTGTTGAAGCTGGTGCCGTATGTCAACAACGCGAAGAAACACAGCGACGACCAAATCACAAAGATCATGGCAAGCATTCGGGAGTTTGGGTTTCTGAACCCCGTGCTGATAGACAAGGACTTTAACATCATAGCGGGTCACGGGCGCGTTATGGCGGCTCGTAGGCTGGGTTTAAATGATGTACCCTGCGTATTTATCGAGGGACTTTCAGAAGCCCAGCGCAAGGCGTATATTTTGGCTGACAACAGGTTAGGGGAACTGGCTGAGTGGGACATGGAGCTGGTCGATCTGGAGCTGAAAGGTTTGGCTGATCTCGATTTCGATATTGATCTGACTGGGTTTGAGCTTCCGGCGCTGGATGAGTGGAAACCGGGGCAGGATGATGAAGAGGATGAGTTCGACGATATTGAGAAGCTTGAAAAGCATTATGGTGTTCCGTACCAGGGCAACAAGTCACGGATCGCTGATATCATCATAAGCCTGTTGCCTTCCGGGGAGCGGCTCGTAGATTTATTCGGGGGGGGGGCGGTGCAATTACTCACTGCGCCATGCTTTCCGGCAAATGGAATGCGTTTTTGTATAACGACATAAACCCGATGATCACCGGGCTTTTCATGGATGCGGTACACGGCAAGTATCACGATGAGCGGCGGGTGATCACAAGAGAGGATTTCGACGCGCTGAAGGATGAGGATGCGTATGTAAAATACATCTGGTCTTTCGGCAACAACGGCCTTGCTTATTTATGGGGCAAGGATATTGAGGAAATGAAGTGCGCTGCTTGTCATTCAATACAAGATGAATTATTGAACGATAGACGGATGGCATATGTGAAGTTTGCAAAATGTATTAAGCAAAAATTGACGCCTGAACAGATACGGCTTGAATCAATCGAGCGCTTGCAATCACTTGAACACCTCGAAGCCCTCCAGAGGCTCGAAGCCCTCCAGAGGCTCGAAGTTACAAATATAAGCTATCAGGATTATGAGTACAAGGACGGCGATATAGTTTACTGTGATGTGCCATATGAGCAGATCGACAAGACCGGCTGTGATGATTATGGACTCGATTTTGACAGCCTGGCATTTTACGAATGGGTGAAGGCTCAGCCGTACCAGGTGTTTTTTAGCAGCTATGAGATATCCGATACGAGTTTCCACAAGAAGAAGATCAAGGCCGTGCAGAGTCTGATCGGCGCGAAGACGAACGGTCAGTATCGCACTGAGTATTTATACAGCAACCGGCCGATCAAGACGAAGGAGGCAGACTGATGCACTATTGAAAGGGGGTGCCGCGATGGGCACGGGAAAGCCAACCGGCAGACCGAAAAAAGTCATAGATCAAAAGACCTTTGAACAGCTATGCGGCATTCAGTGCACAGAGCAAGAAATTAGCGCGTTTTTCGATGTTTCAGATAGGACGCTGGAAAAGTGGTGCAAGGATACATACGGAACCACTTTTTTCGACATTTTTCAACAAAAAAGAGGGCTGGGCAAAATAAGTCTGAGACGGACTCAATGGAAACTTGCTGAGAAGAGCAACGCCATGGCAATCTGGCTGGGCAAGCAATACCTCGACCAGCGAGAGCCCGGCGTGAAGGTCGACATAAACGCGGATGATGATCAGGTCAGGCAGTTCCTCGATGCGCTGAAGGGCGGCGATAGTGATTGATCGCTTTAACGGATAAACAGAAGGAATACACCCGGAAGGCTACGGCTCGCTGGAACATCAAGAGCGGCGCGGTCAGGTCGGGCAAGTCATTCGTTGATACAGCGTGGGTCATTCCGCAGCGCATACTCGATCGCAAGGGCAAGGCCGGCATATCGGTTATCCTGGGCGTCAGCAAGTCGACCATTGAGCGAAACGTGCTGTTGCCCATGCGGGAGATATACGGGGCGCGGCGGATCGGTCAGATCAATTCGGAAAACATAGCCGTTGTATTTGGTGAGCGGGTCTACTGCTTAGGCGCTGAGAAGATCAGCCAGGTCGCAAAGGTTCAGGGCGCGTCTTTCAAGTATTGCTACGGCGATGAGGTCGCGAAGTGGAACGAGGAAGTGTTCAACATGGTCAAGAGCCGTCTGGATAAGCCTTATTCGTGCTTTGACGGTTCGCTGAACCCTGAGAACCCCGGCCACTTTGTGAAGCGGTTCATTGATTCCGATGCGGATATATACTTGCAAGAGTACACGCTGTTTGACAATCCGTATCTGTCAAAGGATTTTGTTGAGAACCTGTGCAAGGAATACGCAGGGACGGTTTATTATGACCGGCTGGTCATGGGGCTGTGGACGCGGGCGGAGGGTCTGATCTATCAGAGCTTCACAGACGCGAACACATATACGGACGAAACGCGGCCGTTGGGTCTGGAACGCATCAGCTCCAGAACGATAGCCTGCGACTATGGAACGACGAACCCGTGCGTGTTTCTGGATATATACGACACCGGCGATACGGTCTATATCGACCGGGAATACAGATGGGACAGCCGAAGCGACGCGGCAAAGCGTACCGGCAATCCGCAAAAGACTGACGCGCAATACGGTGAAGACATGACCGTGTTTATGGGCAGTGTTCCCGAATTCATATGCGGGATCATAGTTGACCCGTCGGCGGCGTCATTCATTCAGGAATTGAGAGGGCGGGGGTTTGTGGTAACACCGGCGGACAATGATGTGCTTGACGGGATCAGGAAAACGTCAAGCCTTTTTGCATTGAAAAAGATCATGGTCAACACCCGCTGCGAGGGGCTCATTGATGAGCTCCATTCGTACGTATGGGATGACCGGGCGGCGATGATTGGGGAAGACAAACCGGTCAAGGAACGAGACCACGGTCCTGATGCGCTGAGATATTACATAAACAGCTTGCCGTCATGGCGATTTTATAAATAGGAGGCTAGGCAATGAGCCAAAAGAAAAAGAACAAGGCAACGGCCTCCGAGGTCGTAAACGATACCGCAGTCGTGACTGACACAGTCACTACGGACGCGTTCAGCAATCCGGCGGCACGGACGGGAGCAGGCACGCTTGCCGTGATGAACGGCACGGACTACCCGCTGACCCGGCTGTCGGAAAACTACGCGCTGTTAACCAGTCTGTACCGCTCCAACTGGATCGTGCAGAACATCGTCCAGCTGGTTCCGCAGGATATCATGCGGAAGTGGTTCACCTTAAAGACCGCGGCGGACAACGAATACATAGACCAGTTCGAGCGCGTGGTGCGCAAGACGCACCTGAGAGCCAAGATGACCGACGGCATGTGTTGGGGCAGGCTCTACGGCGGCGCAATCGGGCTGATACTGATCCGGGGGCAGGATGATCTGTCCCAGCCGCTGGACATAGAAACGATCCTTCCCGGAACATTCCAGGGCGTGCATATACTCGACCGGTGGAGCGGCGTGTTCCCTGAAGGTTCGATAGTCAAAGATCCGGATGATCCCGATTTCGGGCTCCCGGAATATTACACGGTGCGCGGGGCAAACGAGGAATTCATTGCCAACGTGCATCATTCTCGCGTGGTGCGGTTCACAGGGCGTGCGCTTCCATGGCAGGAAGCCGTGACAGAGCTGTACTGGGGCGAGTCTGAGATCGAGTCAATATATGACGAGGTCGTACGGCGCGACAACGTGGCTGCGAACATCGCAGAACTGACCTTCCGCGCAAACGTGGAATACAGGGAGGTCGAAGGTCTTGACCAGCTGCTCGGGATCGGCAACAAGGAAATGCAGCGCCGGTTCTGGAACATGATGCAGGCTCAGGCGATCATGCGAAGCAACCAGGGTATAAGCCTGATAAACAAAGGTGACGCGGTACACACAGAGCAGTACACCTTTGCGGGGCTGGCTGATATATACGACCGCGTCATGATGGACGTGTCAGGCGCGTCAAGGATACCTGTTACAAAACTGTTCGGGCGGTCGCCGGCGGGCATGAATGCCACCGGCGAGTCTGATCTGATCAACTACTATGATTACATAGACGGCATCAGGGAAAACACCTTCCGGCCGGTTCTGGAAAAGCTGCTGCCGATAATCTGCATGTCATGCTGGGGCATGGTGCCGGATGATCTGGATATCGACTTCCCGCCGATGCAGACCCCGGACGAAGAAAAGAACGCAACCATCGCAGAAAAGAAAGCCGGAACGATCATCACGGCATTCAATGCCAACCTGATCGACAAGGAAACGGCCGACAAAGAGCTTCAGGCAATCGATGGTATATTTGATAAGATCACCGATGAGATGGCGGAAGAAGGGCGCGGCGTGAACGCGGTTGACCTTCTGGCCATGCGTGACCCCATGGCGGGACTGATGGGCGGTGAGATAAATGCCGATTATTAGAAAACCCGCACCGGGACAGCTCAAAGCTGACCGCATGCGGATGATATATCTGAGGGCTGAGCAACAGATCCTCAAAGAGATCACCCGCAAGAGGAACCTGGGACTGGTCGATTACAGCGACGTCGCGGCACTACAAAGGGTGCAACAGATTCTCAGAAATATGACCACCGAGGCGGAAGAGTACGCGCCGGTCATGATCAAGATGCAGTTTTACGGACAGGAAGACTTCCCGTCTGCACCGATGGGCTACGAGAACGCGGGGATGCTGACAACGGCCCAGACGTCCATCGTGGAGCGGCTGACCGAGAATCTCATGGTCGATATCGAGACCGCGGCGGCCACAGCCTACGAAAGCGCTGAGAACTTCATTGCTTTAGGCCGCAAAGAGGCTGACCGCTTCCGCATGCTGACCCTTGAAGAGGTCGCAAGGCTTGAAGCGGAAGGCAAGGGCTGGAACACCATACAGAGAGAGATGGCGGCAAAGCTTCAGGCGCAGGGGATAACCTCATTCGTTGATAAGATGGGGCGTAAATGGGGACTGACACAGTATTGTTCCATGGCTACCCGCACCACCCAACGACAGGCTCAGGTTGCGGCGGCGCTGACCGCTGATGACTGGGATCTGTGGCAGATCAGCAAGATCGGTTCGACCTGCCCGCTGTGCTCAACGTATGAGGGCAGGGTGTACAGTAAATCCGGCACTGATCCCGACTATCCGCCGCTGACAATGGCATTCGGTAAGATGGATCCGGCGGGGATGAACGATCTGTCAAACAGCTACTTAAACATTCATCCGAACTGTCTGCACTCGCTGGTTCGGTACACCACCGCCGGCAAGACCGACGAACAGATCCAGCGCGACAAGGACTTCTCGAGCTTCGAGAAGCGCCCGGCGAATGTGGACTACCGTACGAAAAAGCAACAGGAAGCCTACCGGAAGAAGGAAGCAGAGCGGGCGGCATTCCGGCGCGACATGAAGCAGTTCAACAAGTACAAGGCGGCGCTGGGCAAGGACTTCCCGAAGACCTTCGAGACCTTTGAAAAGCACAAGAAGGCCGGGGATGATGTTTACAAGGAATGGGAGCGGAAGTACAGAGAGCTGGGCAAGAAAGCATCTGATATCGTGAAGGTGGAACAGGCGGCTCAGCCCACGCAGATAATCGATCCCATTACACCGCAACCGCCAAAGATTCAGTTTGTTCCTGCTCAAACGATGCAGGAGGCGCAATCATATGCGGGAAAATATATAAAGCCCCAATTTATGGATAAAACCTTTAAGGGGCAGGCTGATTTTAAGGGAATATCTCTTGAGCACGCAAACGATATCAACAAAGCGTTGACCAATGTGTTCGAGCAGTTCTCGGATCTTGACAAAATATCCGGTGTAAAGGTTGTATCGCCAAAGTCATCCATTGGCAAAAAGGCGTTCAAGAGCGGAGGAGACGCTTTATTTTCTTATGATCCGATACAGCATGGTATTTATGTCAATGGCGATATCTTAAAGAATTCGGATGCATTATCGGCATATGTACAGAGAGCCAAGGAGGCATGGAACATAGTAGCAAATAATCTTGAAAAGTTATCTCCGGCTCAAAGGGCTGTAGCTGAAAAATATATAGCAGCTGGACGTTCACTTGTAGATGGAAATACTGCCGAAGGGCTCTTCACTCATGAGCTGGGGCATCATGTCGAATGGACATTGCTTGACGCTAAAACCAACAACGAAATTGGACGCAGGATGCATGAGTATGCGCCGAAGATATCAGGCTATGCAACGGCAAGTAAATCCGAGTACCTGGCTGAAAGCTTCGCCGCTTATATGAAGGGGGAAAGAGATATTCTTGACCCGGATTTCGTAAAGTATTTGGATTTAAAACTGAAGAGGTGACAGGATGATTTCATATTATGGCTACACGATAAGCCCTAACCAGTTAGAGACCGGTGAGGGCTTTTTAATTTGCAGGAACGTGCCTATAGCCAGAACCGGCACGCAGGAATACCTGGGCAATGAGATCGGCATGGAGACCGACGAAGTGATCCAGGTTAACCGACCCGAGGAAGAAGTCTTCAGCGCGGCGGCTATGGCGTCGTTTGAGGGCAAGCCCGTGACGGATGACCACCCTTCCGAGATGGTCACGCCCGACAATGTGGCATTGTACGAGAAAGGCCACGCCCAGAACGTGCGGCGCGGGACGGGTGAGTTTGCGGATTATCTGGTTGCTGATCTGCACATCCATGACGCGGAACTGATCAAACAGATCCGGGAAGGCAAGCGTCAGATATCCTGCGGCTATGAATGCGAGTATGTCGAGACCGATTCCGGCATACAGCAAACCAAAATCAGAGGAAACCATGTGGCAGTCGTTGACGAAGGCAGAGCCGGCGCGAAGGCTGCGATCATGGACTCAATAAAAAAACAGCCTGAAAAGGCAGAAAGGAACAAAAGAATGAGCAAGAAAAGCACATTACTGAAGCTCTTCGGAATCGCCGCTTCCGGCAAGACCGAAGAGGAAGTCGCAAAGCTTGCACTCGATACCGCGGATGCCCTTGAAGAGCAGATCGAGGAGAAAGTCGAGGAAAAGGCTGAGCTCCCCGCCGGGGACGCAGAACCCGAGCTGAGCGCAAAGGAACAGGCACAGGTTGAGGAAAAGGTTGCCGATGAGATCACCCTTGCTGATCTGGCAGGCAAACTCGACCAGCTCATCACTCTTTTGTCACCGAAGGCGGAGCCTGAAAAGGCTGATGTTGAGGTCGAGACAAAAGAGGATATCGACAGCGCCTTGAAGGAGCTGGGCGATGAGACCGGTGAGGAGTCTGTTGTCGTTTCCGCGGAGGAAATGGACGAAGAAGCCACCGAAGAGGTCGCAGCTACCGAAGAGGTCAAGACGGATGCATGCGGCGCAAAGGATACCGCACTCGATGCGGCTATGCAGCGTGCGATCCTGAAGACTGTCCGTGATGCGGTCGCAGGCATCAAGGATGAGACCGAGCGCAAGTCAGTCACTGATGCGGTTCTGAAGGCCGTACGCACCAAGAAGAGCGATCTGGAGGGAATACTTGAGAGAAAGTATACCCCTAAGACCAATGATTCAAACGAGGATATTCAGGCGCGTTATAACGCCATGAACCCTCACAAACACTA
>Ga0310696_10011561_pt1 | contig 10070 bp, 5 predicted proteins | sample AusTroGonzalo_MG_4_FD_203885 | JGI IMG/M metagenome (GOLD analysis project Ga0310696, IMG submission 203885) | Bovine rumen microbial communities from tropical cattle in Woodstock, Queensland, Australia - Gonzalo_02 (v2) (version 2) | ecosystem: Host-associated > Mammals > Digestive system >... | reverse complement strand
ATAGCCGATTTATTTAGCCGTGTAGAACATGTAGATCGTGCAGAGTTTCTACATGTTCTGCATGTTCTACATGGTTACATGTCTCAAAACGAATTCATATTCAATTCATTTTTCTTTCTCCGGAATATGATATGATGACTCCGTGAACAGGAGTCCGTCAATTGCACATGGGTTCGAATGGCTCGCTCTCTGCGCATCTCTTGCGCTGGGCGAGGCGTGCGCTTTCGGCGCATCGATCCTCTCGCCTATCTGGCCGCTCGCGGTGTTCTCCGCAGTGGTCGCTTTCGTCGTATGCCTTGCGTTAGCGTCGCGTGTTTCGCGTCTTGTCTTGTCTTTTGCAATCGGCTTTGCCGTCGCACTTTTCGCCGCGCAATCGAGGAAGGAGGTCTTGGACGATGCGCATGTCCTCGGTTGCGGCCGGCCTTTCGTGCGCGAGTTGTGCGTAGAGGGTGGAGTACGCGCGACGCGTGGCGCGGACGGCATGCGCTGGGCGTCGTTCGCGAGCTCCGCGGGGGCGCTCAAAGTTCGTGTGATCTTCCCGCTCGATGATGCAGTTCCCTTGCCGCAGGTCGGCGAGATGTGGGAGTGCGCGGGTTGGCTCGAGCGCACGAAGGTCGACGACATCTCCCTTCGCCGCAAGCTCTGGATCAAGGGGAAGGGGACGTTCGCCCACTGCGTCGAGCGCGGCAAATGTGCCGCGCTCCTCGCCGCGCTCCGCGAAGACCTCTCGCGGCGCATGGGAATCGGGCTTCCGCAAAACTGCGTAGCCGCAGACTTGAACCGGGCGATACTCTTAGGAGAACGCGCGCGCATGCGAAGGGCCGACCGCGACGCATTTGCCGCGGCCGGCACGATTCACGTCTTTGCGATATCTGGACTCCATGTCATGCTCGTCGCGCATGCGTTCGCGTTTGTCCTCGCGCTTGTGGGATGTCCATTCCGCTTTCGCGGCGTCGTCCTCGTTCCTGCGCTTTGGGTCTATGTTGCGATGACAGGCGCGAGCCCGAGCGCCGTAAGGGCTGCGTCGATGGCGAGCTTGTATTTCGCCGCGCCGTTCTTCTTGCGAAAGCCCGATGCGCTCGTCGCGTGGTCGCTGACATTTCTCGTCGTCTACGGAACCGATCCTATGAAACTCTTCGACACGGGATGTGCGCTTTCGTTCGCGGTGATGCTCGGGATTTTCTTCTGGGGGCGGTTCGTGGCCGAGCGAGTCCGCGGCAGATTTGCCGCGACGCTCGTAATGACCTTCGCGGCGTGGGCAGTCGGGACGCCGATTGCAGCACATGCGTTTGGCCGCGTGACGCCAGGCGGGATTGCAGCGAACCTGCTTCTCCTTCCGGCGGCGGGCGCGAGCGTCAAGGCGGGAATTGCGGGGATTGTGGCGAGCTTTGCCTCCGACCGGCTTGCCGCGCACGTCAACAATTTCGCCGCGCTTCTTGCAGGGACGATGGCCGATGTCTCGCGTCTCGTCGCCGCGATTCCCGGCGCCAACTTCACCGTCGAGCCCTGGCCAGTTTCCGTCTGCGCCGCGTGGTATCTCGCCCTCGCGCTTCTCCTTTGGCTGCTTCAGAGAAGGAGGAAGACGGTTTAAAGCTGAATGGCAATTTTAGCCTAAAAACGGCAGTTCATTTTTTTAACGCAGAGGCGCAGAGACGCAAAGTGCGCAGAGAATGAAATTTGCTGTAAAAATGCTGAATTCCAAACTCTGTCCGAGAGCATGAGCCATCACCAATTGGGTGAATGATGTTGTCAGCACCTACAAGGAGATATCTTCCCAAAATGCATAAAACTCTCCGCGTTCTCTGCGTCTCTGCGACTCTGCGTTAAACGCTTCCCCACCCAACTGCCGAATATAGGTTTAGCCACAAAGGACAGGAGGGACAGGAGAGCAGAGTAGTAGCTAGGAGGGAGTAAGCCACAAAGAGCAGGAGTAGCAGGAGAATAGCAGTTGGGATGGATAACAGCCAACCCCACTCCTGATTCTCCTGTACTTTGTGGCTAAACCCCGACAAACGCAGACACCACCAACTCCCCTCCTGCTTCTCCTGTACTTTGTGGCTAAAACCGACAAGCGAAATTTACGTTAAAGTAGTCCTTTTTCACGTAGTGAGTCGAGTGTTTCCGCAAGGCGCTCGCGCTTGAGCCGCGTCTCGTCTTCGGGGTTCGCGAAAAGCGACGGCGCGTCGTCGCCAGGCAAGTCCTGGATGTTCGTCACGCCAAAGCCGATGAGCCGTATCGTCTTCGGCTTGCGATTTGCCGGCCACTCGCGGTCGAAGAGCCCAAGCGCCGCCTCGCGGAACGCGATGTCGTCGCGCGCCGGGTGCGCGAAGGGCGATTGCCTCGTGATCGTGTTGAAGTTTGCGTCGCGGATCTTGATCTTTGCGGTCTTCGCCCACCGCGTCGCGCGGCGAAAGCGAAGCCCTACGTCCGTCACGAGTTCGAGGAGCGTCTCGCGCACTGCCTCGCGGTCGTGAGTGTCCTCGTCGAAAGTGTGTTCGCGCGACACCGACTTTTCTTCGCCCGGTTCCCAGTACACCTTGTCGTCGGAAATTCCGAAAGCCATGTCTATGAGATCGTCTGAGACGAGCGGGTTGCCGCGCCAGAGTCGCTGCAGGTCGCCGCATGTCGCGATGCCGTAGGGCTTAAGCGATTCGACCGTCTTCTTTCCCGCGCCCCAGAGGACGCCTATCGGCTTGTCGCTTAAGAATGCCGCGATCTCGTCTGGTTCAAACGGCATGAGAGTGAAGCCGTCCGGCTTGTTCTGCTCTGAGCCAATCTTCGCGAGAAGGCGGTTTGGCGCAATTCCCACCGAACACGTCACTCCGCAGACGCGGCGTATCTCCGCGCGCAACGCCTCGCCGAGCGCCCTCGCGCGCGCGCGTGTGGGCGCGTTTTTATCTCCATAGAGATGAAGCGAGCCCGTTATGTCGAGAAACGCCTCGTCCACCGAGACTCCCTCGACATACGGCGTGTAGTGCGAGAACACCTCGAACGCCTTGTCCGAGACTTCTTGGTACGCCTCCATGTGAGGCCTTACGAAAATCGCATGCGGGCAGAGCTGGTAGGCCGTCCTCGATGGCATGGCGCTTCTGATGCCAAACTTTCGCGCCTCGTAGGAACACGTCGAAACAACTCCGCGCTCATGCGGTCCCGAGCCGACGACAAGCGGCTTCCCGCGCCATTCCGGGTGCGAGAGCAGCTCTACCGACGCGAAGAACGCATCCATGTCGACATGTAGGATCACGGCCATGCGACGATTATAGCATATAATGGTATAATATCCGCGATGAAACGTCCGGAGATTCTCGCCCCCGCCGGGGACTTCACTTGCCTTAAGGCCGCGATCGACGCAGGCGCCGATGCCGTATATTTCGGGCTCGGCACCTTCAACATGCGCGCGCGGAGCGGCGTCAACTTCAAGGAATCCGATCTTCCCGAGATCGCGCGCCGCTGTGGAAAGGTGCGTCGCTACCTCGCCCTCAACGCGATCATGTTCGAGGACGAGATGGAAATGGTCGAGAAGACGATCATTGCCGCGAAGCCGCATGTCGACGCTTTCATCGTCTCGGACTGGGGCGTCGTCTCGCTTTGCAAAAAGCATGGCGCGCCCTTCCACGTCTCTACGCAGATGTCGACGTCGAATTCCGAAGCTGTGAAATTTCTCGTCTCGCAGGGCGCGTCGCGAGTTGTCCTCGCGCGCGAATGCACTCTCGCCGAGGTGAAGCGCATCTGCTCGTCATCACCAGTAGAGATTGAGTGCTTTGTCCACGGTGCGCAGTGCGTCGCTGAATCTGGACGCTGCTTCATGAGCCACGACGTCTTCGGGAAAAGCGCGTGCCGCGGCGAGTGCGTCCAGCCGTGTCGCCGCCGCTTCCTCGTAAAGGCCGTCGATCTCTACGAAGATGCCGACGGAAATCCTGTGCATACTGATGCAAAGGCGCAGTATATCGTCGAGCCGCACACTGTCCTTTCCGCGAAGGATCTCTGCTCTCTCGGTTTCGTCGACAAGTTGATCGATGCCGGAATCGCCTCTTTCAAGATCGAGGGTCGCGCGCGTAATGCCAATTACGTTATGACGACTGTGCGTTGCTACCGCCGCGCCGTTGAGGCGGTTCTCTCTGGGACTTACACGCCCGAGTTAGTGCAGGAGCTGACCGAGGAAGTAAAGACGGTGTTCCATCGCGAGTTTGCCGACGGTCTTTATTTTGGTCGCCCCGGCGTACACCAGTTCGCGGACAGTGAAGACTCTCTCGCTACGACGGTGAAGCGGCATGTCGGCATAGTGATCGACTACTTCCTCAAGGCGGGGATCGCCCAGGTGAAGATCCAGGACCACGCGATCCGTCCGGGCGATGCGCTCCAGATACACGGTCCCACCACCGGCGTCGTCGAACTGACGCTTGGCGAGCTGCGCCGTGACGACGAGACGCCTGCCGTGGGCGAGAAGGGAACGTGGGTCACTTTCAAATGCCCGCGTTGCCGCGTCGGTGATAAGGTATTTTTCATCGAGCGGCGGATTGACGTGAAGTGACAATTGACTCGCCGCCCTTAAAAATGATATAGTTCACTTTGTCATGAGCCATATATATTGTGACGCGGGGGGAATTTTGTCTAAGATTCTTTCTGTAGTGCTCTTTCTTGCGGTTGTCTTTTCCGCAGGAACGGTGTCCGCGCAGACATCTAAGGGCGTCTGGTGGTGGCGCGGAGAGGATGCGGCGCGGCCCGACGAGGCGGCGCGGCGGATGGAGTTTCTTAAAAAACATGCCGTCACCGAGATTTACTTTTGCGCAGAGCTGAAGCGGGCGCGCCATGATGACATTCGCCGTTTCGTCAAGGCGGCGCGCGGTCACGGCATGCGCGTTGCGTGCCTCAATGGCGATGTGTCGTGGATACGTCCCGGGAATCGCGGCTTTGCCGAGACGCTTGCCCTTTACCTCGCCTACCAGAAGGCGGCCGCTCCCGACGAGAAGTTCTACGCGCTTCATCTCGATGTCGAGCCGCATCAGGACGGCAAGCTTTCCGATGCGCGCAAATGGCAGCTCTACGCCGACTTCGTCCTTCGCGCCGCGTCGGACGTACATGCCGCCGGCGAGAAGATCGAGTGGGATATTCCGTTTTGGCTCGATGACAAGCGCGTCGCATACGGCGATCGCGAGGATGCGCCGCTTCTCGATGTAATAACGGAAAATTCCGATTGCATTACCCTCATGTCCTACCGCGACACGGCCGCGGCGATGCTCGACGTCTCGAAGACGGAAATCGCAATGGCGGCCAAGGGCAAGGTTCGCGTCGTGCTCGGCGCCGAGACGGGCGAGACCGGCGAGGGCAGCATAGTCACATTCTTCGAGGAGGGCGCGGCGAAGATGGACGCCGAACTCGCCAAGGTCACCGAGGCGCTTGAGGCGGCGAAAGTTCCCTCCGGCGCCGGCATCGCCGTCCACCATCTCGGCAGTTGGGAAAAACTTGTTGGAAAGGAAAAAGTAAAATGAAAAAGCTATTCACTCTCGTATTCTGTGCATTGGCTATCGGTTTTTTGCAGGCCGCGCCACTCGATGTCTCCGGGTTCGCGAAATCGATTGTGATTACTGTTCCGTCGACTTCCATCGCGCAAGGCATTTCGCTCGCTGATTTTCCAGTGCTCGTCCGCCTCTCGACGGCCATCGATGGCTTCAGCTATTCAGATTTCCAGCAGCAGGACGGCGCGGATCTTGCGTTTTTAGATGCGCGTGGAAATGTACTCGCCCACGAAATTGACACTTGGAACACCTCTGGCGAGTCGCTTGTCTGGGTCAAGATTCGATCCTTTACGCGTAGCACGCGAATCTACATGGTCTACGGCAACTCATCCTATTCTAGCAGCGTTGCGGCGACTGAAACATGGAGCGGTTTCACTGGCGTCTGGCACATGAAGGAGGCGAGCGGCACGGTTGCCGACGCCACCGGACATGGACTTACGGCAACGCCGTCGGGTTCCCGCGCTGCGTATAACATCGGGATTTCAGGCGGTGTAGTAGGCATGGCGCGCCAAAACGGCGGAAACGGGAATTTCGACGAAAAGGCCTATCTTTCCATCCCCAACTACGATTCGTACAATCTTGGCGATACGTTCACGGCCAGCGGATTCTTCCGTGTGACGGCGTCCGGCGGATGGTATCGTCTCTTCTCGCGCAAGACTTCGTCTGGCGGCTGGGGACAGGAGACACACAGCGAAAGAACCGAACAAGTCTATGCCTACGGTGCACCGGGTTCCATGCCGACAGTTGATGTCACTGGAATAGTAGGCAACTGGGTCCATCTTGCCTTTGTCTATTCCGGGGCGAGCTGCAAAGTCTACGCAAACGGCCAGCTGTTGAATACGCTTTCCATCACGCCGGCGAGCGACAACGGAGCGCCGCTTTCCATAGGATGTACGTCGGGTGGCGACGACTGGAGCTTATATGGTGACTATGACGAAGCCCGTCTCTGCGACGAGGAGCTTTCCGCAGACCGTATCGCAGCAGATTATGCTACGGCGACGGATGCCGGCTTCCTCTCCTACGGCGCGGCGGAAGACTGCACACTTGACTTTACGTCTGGTGACATCATCAATCCGTCCGACTTCGCGAAGTTCGTGCAGATTACGGCGTCTGCTTCTGCGGTTCCGGGTGGTGGGGTCGTTGAGGACTTCCCGGCGCTCGTTCGGCTTTCGGAGGGAATAAGCGGATTCCACAATTCAGACTTCATGGCGAATGGCGAGGATCTGGTCTTTGCCGATGCAGACGGCGTTGTGCTTTCCTCCGAAATCGACACGTGGAACACCTCTGGAGAGTCGCTTGTGTGGGTGAAGGTTCCGGCTTTTGAAAACGGCATGAGCATTTACGCCTATTGGGGCTCCGAGTCCGCTTCACCCGTCGTGTCGACGGACACCTGGAGCGATTTTACAGGCGTATGGCACATGAACGAAAGCGGCTCGACTGTCGAACCCGATGTTTCCGGCAATGGCCTTGACGCGACGCCCAATGGGACCACGTCTGAAATGGAATCCGTTTCCAGTGGCGCAGTTGGCAAAGCCCGCATCAACCAGTCGACACAAGGGAGAGATGTGGCGAACTGCCTGTATGTTCCGTCGTATCCGGCCCTTGGCGATACTTTTACGGCGTCCGGCTGGTTTAACGCATCCTACAAGGAGGGATGGCACCGGCTTCTTTCGCGCAAGACGGCATACGGTACGGATGGATGGGAAGTCGAGATGTGCAACGAATCTGACGAAATTGACGCGTATGGGTTTGGTACGCTCTGTGTTCGCACCGCGGTCTCTGATCTTCAGGGATCGTGGAACCATCTTGCGTTCGTCTATTGCGGCACCACGGTCTATGTCTATCAAAACGGCGTACAGATAGCCTCCGGAAGCATTACCGCCGTTGAAGACCTGAACGATCGTCTTTTGGGCATCGGCAACAACGCGGTCTGCGGCGAGCGTTCCTTTGTCGGCAAGTACGACGAGGTGCGGCTTGGTTCGGGGGCATTGCCGGCGCAACGCATAGCGGCCGACTATGCGACTGTTGCCAACGCTGCGTTCTTCTCGTACGGCGCGGTTGGTGTTCCAGCCGAAGATCCGCCGGCCTTTGATGCGCCGACAATTACGAACGACGCCGGAACGCTGAAGATTTCCGTGACAATGACATCCGGCACGGGTACGCCGTATGTTCGTTTCACAGCGGACTCTGGCTCTACGGATCTTGCGCTTTCGGAGACGGCGGTGACAGGACCGCAGTCCTATGTGGTTGCCGTTCCTGGCACGCTGGCGTCTGGCAAGACCTATTCGCTCGCGGCAGTCGGCGTGAATACCGCCGGTGGTGAGATCATCGTGCCTTGCGAAGACAATTTCTATGTTGGCTCGCTCGTTGCCGCAAAGGTTTCCGACGCGGCGGAGGATGGGCCGCGCGCGGGTTCGTTCTCGATCACTCGCGCCGACTCGCACGGCGATCTGGCGGTGAACTACGCGCTTTCGGGAAGTGCAGTTGCTGGAACAGACTATGTCGGCGCGGCGAGCGGCACAGTTACGATACCCGACGGCGAGACGTCGGCGATGGTTTCGATCAGGCCCAAGGTGAACGTTGCAGTCACTGCAGACACGACTGTCACACTTTCAATCTCGGAAGGTTTATATGATGCACAGGCGTCCACTGCGACAATGACGATCGCGAATCTCGCGCCGGTGACGAAGCAGGAATTCCTGAAGCGGATTGAGTTCACGTTCCCGGTGGAGTTCCTCGGCGAAGAGGAGGTGCTTACGAACTTCCCTGCGTTGATCAAGCTCTCAACATCCATTTCCGGCTTTTCGTATTCCGATTTCCAGATTGCAAACGGCGGCGACATGATGTTCACCGACTCTCGCGGCCAAGTCATTCCTTCTGAGGTCGACACTTGGGATGAGACTGGCACCTCTCTCGTATGGGTGTCAGTGCCGAAGCTGACGAAGGGAACGGTCATCAAGATGTACTACGGCAACGGCGCGAATCCGGCCGGCATCCCGCTTGCAAAATGGCCCGGCTACGTCGGCGTCTGGCACATGGACGAGGCGAGCGGCACGGCATGCGACTCGACGGCCAACGGGCTCAATGCAGAGCCAGTGTACAACAATCCCTGGGATGTGGATCAGACGGCCGTAGCCGACGGTGCAATAGGCAAGGGGCGCATTAACCAATGGGATTCTACGCGCTATTCCGTAGACTATAGAACTTACGGTTCGGATGAGGATGTCCGGGCAAGGTCTAAGCGCAGTTTTGCGCGTGTTGCAGACTACAGCAGTCTTGAGGTCGGCAGCAGCTTTACGTTCTCCGGATGGTTCAGGACGATTCATGGTGCGGAATGGACGGAATATCTGGCATGTCGCCGCGTGGATGGCAATTATTGGGGCTGGCACATCCAGCGGCTGGCAACTTACAACGAAATGGATTGTCGCGTTTCTGTTCAGGTGGCCGATGGCGGTGGTGATTTCACAATTCCCAATATGAGAAACAACTGGGTCCATCTCGTGTTTTCCTTCGATAAAATAAAGAACGACCAGAATGAGAGCATAGGCGAGGTGACGGTTTATGGTAATGGCGAGCTGGCGCCGCTCTATCAAGGTTCCGGTCGGGGTTCGACTTATGTCCACGACGTATCCCTGCCACTCACCTTCGGCAACTTGAACGATGCCGCGAATGGTGACGGATACAACGGTCAGTATGACGAACTGCGCCTCAGGCGCGGTACGTCTTCTGCATCATGGGCGAAGGCGGAGTACCTGACTGTCACTGACGCCTCGTTCGTTTCCGCTTCAGGTGTAATGTCTGCCGTTGGTGGCTTGATACTATTCGTCCGTTGATGGTTTTCAACCGTGCTTCAAAAATGTTAAACTGCGCAATGACGATGGCGCGGAGAGAACAAGTAGGAAGGAGTGTACCATGGCAATGAAGACTCTTGTCACAGCCGCAATGTGCCTTGCCTGCGCGTTTTTGCAGGTAGGCGTCGCGCAGTCGAATCCCGTGCGCGTATATCCGACGCCGAAGCGCCTTGAAATGACTGGGGGCGTGTCGAGCGCCAAGCTGAACGATGCAAAGGTTCGCAAGGTGGAAGGTCTCGGCGAAGAGGGCTATCGCATCGTTGTTGGGAAGGATGCCATCACCGTAGAGGCGAGTACAAAGGCCGGCGGCTTCTACGCATTCCAGACCCTGCGGCAGCTTGCTTCCTGTGGAGTCGTTCCCTGCTGCACCGTGGAAGACTCGCCGGACGTCCCTCTGCGCGGTGTCGTCGAAGGGTTCTACGGCCGGCCGTGGGGGACCGAAGGTCGACTCGACCTGATGGACTTCATGGGCGAATACAAGATGAACTGCTTCATCTACGGTCCGAAGGACGACCCCTACCACCAGGGCAGGTGGAAGGAGAAATATCCCGCCGACCGCATCGCAGATTTCCGCCGTCTTTTGGACGCGGCGCGTAAAAACCACGTGAAGTTCTACTGGGCCGTGCATCTCGGCGATGCTTTCAAGGACCCGGCGCCTGCCGCGCGCGAGGCCGAATACGCCGCTCTTTGGAGCAAGTTGGAT
>Ga0310696_10011560_pt1 | contig 10070 bp, 1 predicted proteins | sample AusTroGonzalo_MG_4_FD_203885 | JGI IMG/M metagenome (GOLD analysis project Ga0310696, IMG submission 203885) | Bovine rumen microbial communities from tropical cattle in Woodstock, Queensland, Australia - Gonzalo_02 (v2) (version 2) | ecosystem: Host-associated > Mammals > Digestive system >... | reverse complement strand
CGGTAAGAGCGGAATCCTGAGGTACTGTGAGTACTGTCTCGACGGATGCTGCGATGACACCGGTCGAAGCAGATTCCGTGGACTTGCCTATGGTGAACAGGTTCACGTCACCGGAGATTCCGGCGAAGATCTGGTTCTCGGCGGTGACCTTACCATCTACCGTGGTCCTGGTGATCCTTGTCTGTTCGATGACACCGTTCGTTATCTCAATGGTGCTCTTCTCAGTTACGACTTCAGTACCGTCCTCTTCGACCACGGTCTCTCTTTCAGGCTCCTTTATCCATGCTGCATACAGGGTGTGATCCTCTGTCACGGTCATGTCTTCCGTCACCGCATTGTTGTCCTCCAGGTTCTTGAACCATCCGTAGAAGATATAGCCCTCCCTGGCTGCTGTGGGCAGATCGCCGTACGGCAGATTCTTACCGACAGTCATCGTCTGGATGTTGACGGTTCCGCCCATGGCATCGAAGGTCACGGTGTAGATCGTCTCTTCGATGTCTGTGACGAAGAGGCTTCCGTCAACGGGCGTCAGAATGTAGTTGTCCTTGAGGGGGTCCTTGAGGGTGATGTCGGCAATGGAGACCATTATTGCATAATAGCCAGGTCCCGAGGAGGTCGGGCTGTATATGCAGAAGAAGCCAGGTTCTCCGTTGTAGTAGTCACCCCACACATCGCCGTACTTCCATCCGGAGATAGTGCATGTGTATACCGGCGTATCTCCCTCGACGATCGTCAAATTGTCCGCAGTAATGTTCAGTTTGGCCTTCTCGATGACGAAGGTGGTTACAGCTTCTGTTGCGTTATAGAGGTCGGATGCTGCTACTGAGGCCTTCACATAGTATGTACCGGCATCGGTCGGGACATCCGCCTCATACGGTCCATCTTCTGCGGTGGAGTATGTGAACACGGGTGTTCCGTCTATGGCCGTAGCAACAGGTTCATTGGACACATCGCCGTAGGTCCATCCTTCGATATCGAGTGATGTTATTGAGTTGTCGGCCTTGACGATGGTCAGGGTCGTTGCGTATGTCGTGAGGCCTGTGCTGAATACGTAGTTTTCGTCGATGAGGGTGACCGTCACATCGTAGGTTCCAGGCACAACAACATCGTCTATTTCGGGGTCCTGGGGGACAACGGTCACACTGAAATCGGCCCCTATGGAGAGATCCCCGACGGTTCCCGAGACGTTCTTTATGTGACCGTCGTACTTGTTGGTGCCAATCCATGAAACAGCGACCTCGCCGACATCTATCTCCGCCTGTGAGACGGTGAACTCCTCGGAGTAGGTGAATCTGTTGTAGTCTACATCATCGTAGTTCACTGCCGCGTACATGGCGGTCACGTAGTATGTTCCTGCAGGCAGGCTGCCTGAAGGTACCACCTGTATGCCGGTCGCATATTCGGTGTAAACGAATACGGGCTGGATGTGAGCCGGGTGGTCTGCTGGCGCGCCGTGGTTGAGGACGTACGGCTTATCTGCCACGGCATCATATTGTCCGTAGACCCACCCCATCGTCTCATAAGCATCTCCGACCTTCTTCCTGATGCTGAGTTCATCGGACATGCCGAAGGGTGCGATACCCGAGACCAGTTTGTCGTAGTTGGTGACGTACGGCTTGAGACGGTCGGGAAGGGCACTGTATGCATCCTTTGCAGCCTTTATCTGTTCGGCTGTCGGTTCCAGCGGCAGATCATCGATCATGTCGATGACCGCCTGCACCAGACTCTGATCGAACAGGTTCTGATACATTACTTCAGCATCGAGGAGGACCTGGTAATTGGTGACCAGTGCCTTCCTCGTATCGTTGAGGGCATCGTATGCGGCTCTTGCAGCATCGATCTTATTCTTGCTGTCTATCGTCAGCTCCACAGTTCCTATGCCGTTGATGAGCTTGGTGACATTGTTGGCCGCTGTGTAATCGGCTTCAAGCTCTGCATACTTTGTCTCGGCCGCAGTGAGTACTGCATAGTTGGAGACCGATGTCTTCCTTTCAGCTGAGAGCGCTTCATATGATGCCCTAGCATTAAGAATCCTCTGGTGACAGTCGTTGTTATACTCGACTGTGCCGATTGCATCGATGAGAGACTCCGTCTGCTTCACGATGTTAGTGCAGGTCACCACGAATACTCCATTGACCTCCGAGATGCTGACATCATAATCATTGCTGTTCGTGATCGTCGCATTTATGGTGTAGATTGCAGAATCCATCGATGTGATGGTGAACGAGTGTTTCAGCTGTCCTGCGACAATAAGTTTCTCGTTGGTCTTGACGCCGTTCTTGAGGAGATCAACTCTCACAACTGCTGATTTCGGGTTTTCATCGGACCATGCGATTTCGATATCGACGCTGGTAACGTTCGCCTTACCGATTGCCGCTTCATTTCCGCTGAGGTATGCGAGATATCCGAAGTTCGCCTTGAAGAACTGCGATGGTGCTTTACCGGCGTTGTATGTATTGTAACCGCTGGTGAATACACCCTGACCACTCTCCATGTTGACCTTCACGCTGGAACCGCTCGTCATCGCACCGTTGATGGTGATCTTCTTGCCGGAGCAGAGATAGACATCCTTTCCGTCATAGGCTACGTTGCCTTCGATGATGGCCTTTCCTTTCATCCTGAGGGTGTTGTTGTCGCCCCCGTCATATATGGCACCGCCCTTACTGCCGGCAGAGTTGTGGGTGAAGTTACATCCGTTTATATCGACGGTACCGCCGTCGTTGATGTAGATGGCACCGCCGTTGTTTCTGGCAACGTTGTTGACCATGGTGACGTTAGTGATACCTACCCAACCGGTGTATGCACGTACCGCACCACCGTTGTTGTAGGCATAGTTACCAACCATCATTCCTCCCGACATGGAGAAATTGGCGGCGTTGTAGACCGCACCTCCCTGTCCGTTGGTGGAGTTGTACATCACGTAGCAGTTGTTCAGGACCATGTCGCCGTTCCAGTTCTCGATGGCACCTCCGGTCCTGCCGGATGTGTTACCGATGATGCGGACGCTGTTCATCGTCAGGTTCCTGCCCGATGAATCCATACTGATGGCACCGCCGTCTTCATCGCCCTGTGATATGTTGGCGATGATTACGCAGTTCTGCATCGTCATCTTATCCTCCATGTCGATGATCCTGATTGCGCCTCCGCCGTTTCCGGTGCAGGTGTTGTGGGATATGATCACATTACTCAACGAGTATACGATTCCGGAATCTTCCCACACGTGGATTCCGCCTCCCGCACCGCTGGTCCAGTTATTGCAGATGGAACCTCCATCCATGTTGAGGACACCTTTGACGAGGATACCCCCTCCGTCACCAGCATTGTTGCCGGTGATGAGTCCACCGTGGATGTAGAGTGTCGCATCACCTCCGATGTTGATTCCTCCGCCGTTGTTGGCGTATCCTCCGGTGATCCTACCGGTACCGACACTGTCATGGATGTGCATAATGGTCGATCCGGCCAACCACAGGGTGTGACCATCGCTGTCCTTGGACGTGCGGTTTCTGTTCATTGTGAAACCATTGAGGTCGAGTTCAACATTTTTCTTGTTATTCACCTTGATGTACTGGTTGGAGTTCTTGTTGGCGGTACAGTCAGCCATCAGAACTACTTTATCACCGTCTTCAAGGGCATCTTCCAGTTGGTCCCAGTTGTAGACCGCGACCCATCCCGGACGCGGGTTGGTGAACGATACACGAAGGTTGGATCCGTTGAGGGCCAGGTTTCCGCCCATGTACGAGAACTTCGACACATCGCCGGAACTGACGCTCTGCGCAAGTATCTGGTTGTCAGCGGAACCGCTTCTGGCCACGTTCTCACGGGTGAGATCCAGCTTCGCGTTGGCACCCAGCGGGGATGTTACCTGGATCTTGATCGTTGAGCGGAGGACTATGTTGTATCCGTATCCGGCTTTGTTGTTGTTGACAACGGGTGAACCCTGTGCGTTCACCGATCCGGAACTGATGACGATTCCTCCTCCCTGCATACCGGCCCAGTTGCCTGTGATAGTTCCTCCGTTGAGGTTGAGGGTACCGGCGACAAAGATACCGCCTGCGTCACCGCCGGCCATGTTGCCTGTGATGGTACCGCCGGTGATGGTGAGGCTGCCTCCGTTGACACGGATGGCACCTCCGGTGTTGTAGGCACTGTTATCTGAGATGGTACCTCCGGAGATCGTCGTCGTACCGAGTGTCTGTATCGCACCTCCCTCATTCATGGCGTAGCCGAGTCTTATCGAACCGCCGCTGAAGTTGAGCGTAGCAGTGGATGCGACGAAGATTCCTCCTCCGTTCGAAGAGGCCCTGTTCATGTAGAGATCTCCGCCCTGGTAGTTCAGTGTGGCACCGGATGCGACATAGATACCGCCTCCGTTGGTGGCGTAACCTCCTGTTATGACGGCTCCGCCCTTGCTGTCAGTGATCGTGAGGGATCCGGATGACACTTTCATGACATATCCGGTATCGCTGACAGAGTAGAGTTGCCTGTCGATGGTGTGGCCGTTGAGATCGATGGTGACAGTCCTCGTGGAGTTGAGGAAGCTTGCGCCGTATGCACGGATGTCGCTCTGAAGGACGATCTTGTTGACGGAAGCGTTGTTGAGGGCCTTCTGGAGACCGCTCCAGCTGTTGACCTCGTAGTTGTTGGGATCTCCATTGGCGGTCCACCTGGCATAGAGCGTCATGTTCCCGGACACCTTGTCGGTGTTGAAATCCCAGATCTCCGTGTATCCCTTGTCCTTGTACCATCCGTCGAACGTGTAACCGTCCCTGACGGGATCGGTAAGCTTGGGGATAGTGGTGCCGTTCTGGATGGTCTTTGCCGCATAGTATGTCTTGTATTCGGGGCCATACGTCAGATCGAAGAGGACCTGTCCGTAGGTTTTGCCGCTGCAATTCCATCCGTTGTCATCCGTAACCTCGTAGTAATAACCCCAGAGAGGCTCTCTGCCGCTGAAATTACCCCAATATTTGTTGTATTCCGTCCCATTCCTGATGTAGTTTTTGTTGGTGAAGAAATACGCATCTGCGAAAGTGATGTTGGGGCTGGTCCTCAGGACCTTTATCTTGTTCGATTCGTGGATGATGTTAGAACCCAGTCTGGTAACGGAATCGGACATGATGAAGGATTCCAGATTGGGACAGTATTGGAATGCACCCAACTCTATGGCTGTGACCGTGTTGGGCATCACGACGCCGGTGATATAGCCGCAGCCTCCGAAACTGTATTGGTCGATCTTTGTCACACCTTCGGGGATGACGACCACCCCTGTCGCATCCTTCTGGCAGAATTTGGCCCACCTTTCGCCGCTGGATTCCTCCACGATAACATCACCGTATACTTCGAACTGCTGGTTGTTGGGGCCGATGTTGATCCTGGTTATGTCGCAGCCTGTGAATGTAGTGAAATGGTTGACCCATTCGTCCCTGCTCGTGGTGTTGATGTTGATGGTATGGAAGTTGGAACAATTCCATATGCATTGCATGTACGCAGAGAACTTCTTCTCTATCGTTATCTCAGAAAGACGGTTGCATTTCTCGATGCACTGCTGATTGAGATTGGTCCTCTTCTTGAAGGTTATCGAGGTCATAGTGCAATTATCGAAAGCACCCCAGTTCAGTTCGAGTTCTCCTTTTCCATCGGGGAATGTTATGTTCCCCAGTTCGTTGTTGCCGAAGTCTTCGAAGACACCTGCTTTGACCTTAGTGAGGGATCCGGGCAGCGTTACCTGTCTGACGTTTGTACACTCGCGGAAAGCATTCTTTCCGAGTGTGGTGATGCCCTCGTTAACGGTGACGGTGGTTATGTCCATGCCCCACCAAGGGGTCTCACCATAACCGTAATCATAAGTGGCACCTGAACCTGATATGACCAGATTCCCTTGCTCATCCACTGTATATGTTGCCTTATTTCCGCAACTTCCGCTGGCGACGATGGCGGGATCGGAACTCACGTCTCCGTCTCCCTGCGCTAAGTAAATCATGCCGCCAAGCAGAAGGGCAAGCAGGACAGCGAAGGTGATGATGAGATTCCTGTGCTTGAATCCTGATTGCCTCTTGGTGTCGTTCTTCTTGTTATTCATGGCCTCACGTCCATAAAGATGAGTGGATACTCACTTGCAATAATATAAACCTATTTGATCGAGCGCGCGCAAGTACGTTCTTTAGGTTGTCTTGCGGTCCATCATCTTCCGGACGGAATCCATCACCGCTCCGTTGGTCTCCTTCCAGGCATCCACTTCGTGATATGGTGCGATATCGGTGGAACTACCCTGGTAGTCGCCGTCGCCCGCTATGCCTTCGAGATCCCCTTCGAGGACGAGGTAGTTATCCTTGAGCTTCTTCAAGATCTCCGGATCGGCATTCCAGAATCCTCTCTCGGATGCTTCGAGCAGTCTGCGCCCGATCTCCTCACCGGCATGGGGGTTGTTCTCCCTGAAGAACCTCATCATCTCGGGATCGTTGATGAACGTCTCCGCTATCTCGTCGAACACCTTGTCGTCGACAGATTTTGTAGTTGCGCCGTAACCGTACACGGCATTGGATCTCTTCATCAGCTCTGCCGCACCCTGGTATCCGTTCTCCTTCATGCCCTCGATCCATTGGGGGTTGAGCAGAACGGATCTCACTGTCCTGCGGACCTCGTCCTTCAGGGTGTGCACTCCGGCGGCACCTGCGACGCGGGTGTCCCCGAAGTATTCCTTCACATCCTTCCCCGTGATGGCCCTGCTCACGACGGACAGACCGCCGATGTTGCCGAAGTATCCTGATGATCCGAGGATGTTGTATTCCGTCGTCCCCATCTTCACATATGTCACTGATGAAGTCGAAAGGGAATTCATGAACTGCTGATGGAGCGGTTTACCGTTCCTGTCGTTGCCGTAGGCGTAACCGTTCGTCGCTATGTAGATGTCCGCAAGGTCCCTCTCGGTGCGCCACGCATTCGCATAGACCGCCACGGCAATTCCCGAACCGGTCGCTCCGGGTGCCGAGGAGAACAGTCTTGCTGTAGCATCATCGAAGGGGATGCCGTCCTCGACGGATTCCAATGTGTGCTTCCTGACGAAATTCATCTCTTCGGGTTCGTCCAGAGAACAGACCCTCACTATGGCGGAATCCACCAGATCCAGGCATCCAGGGAACGTGCTCATTAGTATTCCCGATGTGCGTATGGCCACATCGATCCTCGGTCTGCCCAATTCTTCCAGCGGGATGATCTCGAAATCCTCGATCTCCCCGCCCTTTGCCCATACGGGTCTAGCGCCTATCAAATAGAGAATCTGGCACATCATCTCTCCGCCCTCGTTGACGAGGTCGGACGAGGTCCAGAACATGGATATAGTCTCGGGCATCCCCCCGGTATCTTCCCTGTATTTCTCGATGGTCTTGTCAGCCAGGATCACACCTGTTTTCCAGGCCACCTTTGAAGGTATCTGGCGCGGGTCTATGCCGAAAGGATTCCTTCCGGTCGGCAGCACTTCCTTGCGGCCCCTTGTGATCAGTCCGCAGGGTCCCGGGGGGACGAACCCTCCGTTCAGGGAGTTCATGAACGCGCCCAGTTCATCGGAATCATCTATCCTCTTCAATATGTCCAAGATGCTTTCGCGGACTGAATCGCCCAGAGGACATTCCTTTCCGGAGAGCACTTCTTCCACTATCCTCAGACATTCGTCGTAGATCTCCGAGACGATCATGGCATTGGATCTTCCGGTGGTCTTATCGAAACCGTCAGGTTCCGCTTCCGCCGCCGCGTAATCCATCCCTCTGGACGATGCCAACTGACAGCAGATTGATCCGTTCCCGTATGACAGGATTGCCGTGATTATCGAAGCCTTGCTGTGGACGTCCAATTCCGTACCCAAGGTATGCATCCCTACGTTTATCCTGGAGTTGGCGACTCTCGAATATTCCTCCGTACAGAGTTTCACGATCTCGGTCAGGCTCTTCTCGTCACCCAGGTCCTCTGCATCGATACCCGCGTCGATCCCGGCCTTTACCAGGATCTTACGGTACTCTTCTGCACGCAATGCATCGTTCTTCGAAGTCTCATACTGTTCCAATGCCAGACGCAATTCTTCCACTGGACCGTATGGTTTGACGCGTTCCATCGCAGGGGGCAGATGGTCTATCAGCGTCGCATAGGATCTGCGTTTTGCCGGAGTGGCAGGAGGCATAGAGCCAGCATCGAAGATGTAGAGATGGGGCATTGTGCCTATGCATATGTCAGGATAGCAATCGGCCGTGAGTCCCGTGCTCTTTCCCGGAAGGTTCTCCACGTTGCCGTGGGTACCTGTATGAACAATCGCATCCACCTTGAATATCGAATCCAACCAGTGGTATGTCGCCAGATACTGGTGCGTGGGCGGACAGACAGGATCGTGGAGTATGCGGCAGACCGTACCGTCGCACTTGGGACCGTAGCATCCGCGTTTGGGCTGGACCATGATGAGTGCATTGCCCATCCTTATCCCGGTGATCAGTATGTTGTCGTCCCTGACCATGGATTGTCCGGGGGGTTCACCCCAGACCCTGATCATATCATCTTTAACTTTCTGCGACAGTGTATCGAACCATCCGCGGTATTCCTCCGCGGACATGTGATAGAGCACCCCTCCGCACCTTTCGATCTCATAGGAGTCTGTCCATCTGAAGTCGGAGAGGGCCTTGTGCTCCATTATCCTGTCCATTATCTCCTTGCCGTCTGCGGGGACCTCTACGTCGTACCCTTCGTCATGCATCCTCGAGAGTATGTTCGCGAGACTGTCCATGACGTTCAGGTTGCGGGCCTCCCCCACATTGGCATCGGCATTGGCGCAGGGGTAGTTGTTGAGTATGAACGCCACTTTCTTTTCGCTGTTGGGTTTTCTTCCGAGCTCTATCCTTCTGATAACGCGATCAACCAGATGCTCCACCCTTCCGGGTATGGATGTGCGGCAGGTCTCGCTCATCACATCCTCCCTGGAGAATCCTATCAGTATGGGTTCTATGACGCCTTCGAACTCCTGGAATGTTATGCTGAACGAAACGTCGGATTTCAGACCGCTGGATTCTTCGAACACCTTCCTCGGCATCGAGGATGCGATGACAGGCTGGAATACAGGTATGTTCAGTTCCTTCAGCAGGTCAACTGGATGTTCCTTTCCGAGTGACTTCGCCTCTCCGAAGGGTACCACCGAGCATTTCACGATGGCAGAGGGGAGGTATCTCCCGTCTCTGCGCATGTATCTCTGGACGGTGTCGGCCTGATTCAGAAGATCCTGTTCAGGAGAGGTCCTGGGCGAGGCATACACCATTATCGGATTGATCCCCCTTTCCCTGAAGGTCCTGGCGATATCGCATTCCACCTGGCAGTTCTCGTTCACCCAGGATGCCCTTGATACGATGATGCCCACCCAGGGTGCGTCAGGTATCGGAGGATATTCTATCAAATAATCATCAAGGGAACCGAACCTTTTTCCGTGCTCGTCTATGATGCCGTGCCCTGGAATCCTTTTGACATCTGGCACATTGACATCCATGCCGAAATAGTTCTTCATGAGATAGAGAAGGATACCTTCGCAGTTCTCCCTCCCGTTGTACTCCAGATATTCGATGCAGCCCAGAGCGATTTCCTTGGGACCGGTGGTGTAGGAGAACGCCATGGGGTCTTTGCCTACGGACAGGACCTTGACGTTTTCTGGAAGTCTCTCCAGCATCCCGTTGATAGGTTCGGGGATGGAAGCGCTCATCAGATGGATGAGTACGAGATCGGATTCCTTCATGGAATCCTCGATCTGTCCGCTGATGTCAGATCCGTCGGAAAGCATCACGCGGGAGAAGGTACGTACATCCAGGCCCAATTTCTTCCCTGCTTCCGCTAGTATTCTGGAATAATTGTCCCAAACGAATGCGGTGATGACAGGGACCTTCATGGATACCTCGCATCAGTGGATTATATATCCATATCTGCAGAGGGATTATAACCGTTTGTCGAAAGTTAAGTGTTAACTGTAATTCTGCGGTTTAATACAAAACTCCCCAGTGATATCAATCATGATATCATTCAAGGAACTGATAGCCAAGGATGTACCCGTC
>Ga0310696_10011558_pt1 | contig 10071 bp, 12 predicted proteins | sample AusTroGonzalo_MG_4_FD_203885 | JGI IMG/M metagenome (GOLD analysis project Ga0310696, IMG submission 203885) | Bovine rumen microbial communities from tropical cattle in Woodstock, Queensland, Australia - Gonzalo_02 (v2) (version 2) | ecosystem: Host-associated > Mammals > Digestive system >... | reverse complement strand
TAAGAATGTGAATACAGGAAACTAAATGAAGTGATAAGTGAAAAGTGAAACATTTTGTTTTATAGACTATATAGATTATTGATAGCTATTAGTTAGTAACGGGGAGGGCAGTTCGTGATGAATAGCCCTCTTCCTTGTTTTTACGGCTGACTCTCACCTTCCACGTATTCTTCAAGGAACATGTGTTCACCATCGTAGACGGCGTAGGTGAACTGACTGATCCAGTCGCCCAGAATCATCATGCGGGCCTTGTGTCCTTCTGCTTCTGCCGGACGGGCCAACTTGATGTCAAGCTCTATATGGCGATGTCCGAAGATGAAGTAGTCGATATTGGGATGCTCTTGGATATATTGCTTGGCAAAGAGCACCAGGTGTTCCTTGTCCTCGCCCAGATAGACGGGATCGTCTTTCTCCTTATGGCTGATATAACTGTGCTTGGCCCACGTGAGTCCGAAGCTGATGCCCCAGCGTGGGTGGAGGGCAGAGAAGAGCCATTGGCACACCTTATTATGGAAGATGGCACGAATGACCTTGAACGACTTGTTGGGGTCGCCCATGCCGTCGCCGTGGGCCAGGAAGAACTCATGACCATAAATTTCCGTCGTTTCTGGCTGCTTATGAAGAATGACGCCACACTCCTTGGCCAGATACTCGTAGGCCCAGATGTCGTGGTTGCCCGTGAAATAATGCACCTCGACACCCATATCCGTCAGTTCCGACAGCTTGCCCAAGAAACGGGTGAAGCCTTTGGGCACCACGTACTTGTATTCGTACCAGAAGTCGAACATATCACCTAGCAGGTAGATGGCTGCCGCCTTCTCCTTGATGCTGTCGAGGAAACGCACCAAGCGACGCTCCTGCATGCGTTGGTGCGGAACGGCCAATGACCCAAGGTGGGCATCAGAAAGGAAATAGACGTTCTTCATATTTTTCACTATTCACTTTTCACTATTCACTAGTCGAACCCTAGTTCGACGCGTGCCTCTTCGCTCATCATCGACTGGTCCCAGGCGGGCTCGAAGACCAGGTTGACATTGGCACCCTTGATGCCTTCGACCGACTCGACCTTCGTGCGCACATCTTCTAATATAAAGTCGGCAGCAGGGCAGTTGGGAGCCGTAAAGGTCATATCGAGATCGACGGAAGAGTCGTCCTGGACATCAATCTTGTAGATCATGCCCAGGTCGTAGATATTGACAGGAATCTCAGGGTCGTAGACGGTTTTCAGTACGTCGACGATTCTTTCTTCCAATTGTGTCTTTTCTTCCTGCGTCATTTGTCGTGCGGTAGCAAATTTTTCACTTTTCACTATTCACTTTTCACTAGCTGCGTTTACGCAGCGCAAAATGGTGTCAACCACGGTTTGCGTCTGTTCCTTACGACCCAGCGTGATGCGGAGGCAGGACTCCAGCCCCTTGTCGGACATAAACTTAATCTTATAGTCCTGAATCTTCAGGGCCTGCATCAACGCATCCTTGATTTCCAAAGGATACTTGATGAGGATGAAGTTGGCCACGCTCTTGTACACCTTGAAACCAGGCAGCGAGCCCAGTTCCTTCTTATACAACTGACGTCCCCACTCCATATCATCGGCCACATGGCGATAGTGCTCATCGCTGTCGAGAGCTGCCAATGCGACGGCCTCAGAGAAACGGTTATAGCCTAAGTACTTGTTGACGTAGCTCAGGAACTGGTCGTGACCCTTGCCAATAAAGCCGAAACCGCAGCGCAGGCCAGGCAGTCCGTAGAACTTCGAGAGTGTACGCGAGATAATCAGGTTCGAGTATTTGTTGACCAGCGGAGCAATGTAAGCAGTATCAGTAGAGATGAAGCTGGCATAAGCCTCATCTATCAGTACCATTGTATCGCTTGGAATATTCTCCATGATACGGCCCGTCTCCTCAGGCGTCAAGCCATTACCTGTGGGGTTGTTGGGTGAAGCCAGCAACAGCATACGGGGATGTACACGGTTGGTATACTCGATGACCTCGTCGACATCGTATGCGAAGGTGTCCTCCATCTCGTGTAGGGGATACATCTCGAACGTACCACCACACTCAGAAGCTACACGGTTGTAGTACCACCATGAGAACTCAGGAATCAGAATCTTGGTGTTAGGCTCTGTCGCTCCCTCCTGGCTGTTAATGCTGAGGAAGTAGTGGATAGCGTTTTTCAGCATATCCTCACCACCATATGTCAACAACACCTGCTCCTCAGGTACATTGTAGATTTCGCTTAAACGTACGCTAATAACACTCTTCTTACCTTCGTCATAGATGCGGGTATAGAAACACAGCGTCTTGGGGTCAAAATTCTTAATAGCGTCAACCACCTTCTGGCTGGGCTCAAAGTTAAACTCGTTTCTGTCGAGAAAATTCATTTGTTTTTCCATAAATATATATCTTAATTTTTCACTTTTCACTATTCACTAGCATAGCGCCTCTAGCGTAAACGCATCAACCCGATGCCCACGATAATCCAGATGATTTCGCGTACACGGCAGATAATGCTGACGAAGATGCCTAACGCAGCCGACAAACCCAGGGCAGCAATAGAGAGCACGAAACCACCCTCCTGAACTCCCAACTGCATGGGCAGGAAACCTATCAGATTGGCAAACAGCGTGGTAAAGGCCACAATGAGGATGGAGTGCAGATAGGTAATGATGATACCATCGATGCCTCCGCCATTGTCGATGCCAAAGAGCAGCAACATAAACAGCACCTCTGAACTCTGTAACACACGCGACAGATATTCGAGAATCAGACTCTTATAGAAAGCGCCCTTGTCCTGTCCGTGTAAAGAGGCTATCTGCTTGTCGATATTCTCGATGGCCTCAGCATGACGGGCCCAAAAACGCAACGTCCACTTCTTAAGACCAGGAATATTGGCCACAACACCTAACACATATTTCACCAGTCCGTTGCGGTAGCCCTTCGAAAACAGGTAGAAAGCCAAGAGGCAGAACACCACTATGACGCTCAATACCGTTCCGATGAATGCATTGATGGGCAGATCACCTACAGCGACCAATGCCAGATAGATGAAGATGCTGATAAACCAGAACCAGAAGTGGGCAAAAAAATGCATCATGGCATAGAGGATGACACTCGATGTAGCATGCTCCTTATCGATATCCTTAGACAACTCCATAATACGATAGGGTTCACCACCCAGCCCGCCTACAGGTGTAGCATAGTTCAATGCATAACCAGTGATGGTAAGACGATAGATTCGCCAAAAGGACACAGGTGCCTTACCACCCAAATTACCTTCTATTGTTGCCTGCCAAGCCAACGCATTCAGTCCATAGACCAAGAACCACACGCCAATAATCGGTATCAGCCAGTAGCCAGCATGACACAGGTGCTGCCACAATTCGACGAAACTCACGTCGAACGTAAACAGCATCACCACCACAGCCACTACGCCGATGATGAAGAACAGATTATTGAGTCGTTGCTTCGTCCAAGTCATATTGGGCTATTATAGTTTGTCAGCGATACGCTTGCAGAATGATTCATGACGATGTCTGACATAGGTATAGAGCAATCCCATACCTACAATCTCCCATACGAAATACATAATGGGCACGTCGAGCAGACAAAACAGGAACAACCAAAACGAACGGAAGTTGAAAGTCAACAAACCATTCCATTTGATAACGGGCAGGGAAGCATCATGGAACTCCTGACGCACAGATTCCGGCATATTGTCAGAAGTGCCGAACTTCTCTCGGATTTTCTGCATCAGGCGTTGGAACTGAGGTGTGGAAGCCTCCTGCTTCTTGGTATAGTCGATGTAAGTCTTCTGGAAATAACGCTCCACGGCAGGCGTTTCAGCTGTCATCTGGTCATAAATCTCCTGCTGGCGCTTCGAGTTATCCAGCTCGGCACCCTTCTCACCTTTCAAGAAGAAGAGGTGAATCTGAATGTAATAGTCAGCCAAACGTTGCTGTCCACCCGTTCCCATGATACCGCCAATAAGGCCTAACGCATAGGCTACGCCTGTGGCTATCAGCACATTCTCTGGGGTGTTGTCAATGCCCAACCACTGGAACTCCAAGTCATGGTGCAAGTAGAAACGGTACACCATTGCATGATAGATGGGAATGAACCAGGCAAAGCCGGCTACGCCATCAAGGATACGGCCCAAACGGCTCTTCTTTCCTGTCATACGAGCTAGCTGTCCGTCTGTACAGTCAAAGATGTCTGCCAGACAAAGCAACAGAATGGCAATGACATTCATCATCAAGCCCCAAGTGCCAGAGTAATAGAAGCTGGCACAACCAAAGAAGATGGCACTGACAGCACCAATAATCATGGAGAGAATGGTCACCGTATTTGGATGAATGTCAAGCTTGGCAAAGAGCACTGCCCAATAGTAACAGAAAGGGCGCACCACATGTAAATCGAGCCAGTCTTCTGTCTCGACAGACTTCAACGTCTTATTTAAATTTTCGTTCATTTTACTTTGTTAATTGCGATTCAACCTGCAAAGGTACGCAAAAAACTACACTTATCGGCTGTTTTAAAGTTAAAAACATCAAAACAAGGCATTTAGAGGCTATTTCTTATAGAAATAACGGAAAAACAGACCATAAACGACAGCTAAAGTGACACCCGTGCTATTGGCAGCCAAGTCGAGCCACTCGCCTCCGCGATAGGTGGTACAATACTCTTGTAGCAGTTCTATCACAGCACTCATCATGATGGGCAACAGCCACGCATAGAAAAAGAGTTTTTCAGTGTCCAGAGTCAAGTGTTTACGAATATACTCCGTCCATATTACGCCACACGTACCCCCATACATGACGATGTGTGTCCACTTATCGACAAACGGCACGTCCTCTAAGGATTCCATCTCTGGGAAAGGCAGGAACGATAGTATCCATATCAGCACGACACAACAAATGCTAAAGGGGTATTTCTTGACTATTTGCACTGTTTTTTGCAGAATATCTTTCATTTCGGTTGCAAAAGTAAGAATTATTTTATACTTTTGCAAGCGATTATGAGAAAATCTGAGATTGCTAAACTAGAAAGAGCGAATTTTGGCAGCAAACTTGGGGTGATATTAGCCACTGCGGGTAGTGCTGTCGGACTGGGTAACGTATGGCGTTTCCCCTATATGACGGGCGAGAATGGTGGTGCTGTTTTTATCATCATCTATGTTGCCTGTGTCCTGCTATTGGGCATTCCCTGTATGATTAGTGAGTTTATCATCGGACGTAGCGGACGCGCAAATACGGCACGTGCCTACAGGAAATTAGCAGGCAACAAGCCTTGGGCCTTTATCGGCTATATGGGTGTACTCACAGGATTTCTTATCACAGGCTATTATGCAGTGGTAGCAGGTTGGTGTTTGCAGTATATTTGGGCTTCGCTGATAGGTCATATGTCTGGCTCACCAGAATACTTCCAACAGTATTTTACCTCATTGGCATCCGACCCCGTGAAACCCGTTCTTTGGACGGTTATCATTCTGGGAATCACCTACCTGATTATCGAACACGGGGTACGTGATGGTATTGAACGGGCCTCGAAACTCATGATGCCCACCTTGTTTATATTGCTGCTCGTCATTGTGGTGGCAGCATGTATGTTGCCTGGCGCAGACAAGGGCATCAACTTCCTCTTCAAGCCCGACTTCTCGAAGATCAACAGCGACGTATTTCTGGCAGCATTGGGCCAGTCGTTCTATTCGCTCAGCATTGCGATGGGATGTCTGTGTACCTACGCCAGCTACTTCTCCAAGCAAACCAACCTGACCAATTCAGCTGTGCAGATTGCCGTCATCGACTGTCTGGTAGCCATTCTGGCCGGCCTCATGATATTCCCTGCAGCCTTTTCTGTTGGGGTCAATCCAGACTCAGGTCCGTCGCTCATCTTCATCACACTGCCTAACGTGTTCCAGCAGGCTTTCGGCACAATGCCAATCGTGGGTTATGTCGTCTCGCTGCTGTTTTTCGTCCTACTGTCATTGGCAGCCCTGACGTCGTTGATGTCACTTCACGAGGTGTCAACCGCATTCTTTCAAGAGGAGATGCTTATTACCCGCAAGAAGGCAGCACTCATTGTCACCGTATCAACATCTATCATCGGCGTCTTCTGCTCGCTGTCGTTAGGAGCAGTTAACTGCTTTGAGTTCTTTGGAAAAACTTTATTTGATTGGTTCGACTTCATCACAGGACAGATTTTCCTACCCGTCGTAGGTTTCCTGACATGTATCTTCATTGGATGGTTCCTACCCCACAAATTGGTTCGCGATGAGTTTACCAACTGGGGCACCCTGCGTGGACGCTTTTTCCACTTCTATCTATTCTTGATAAAGTATGTCTGCCCGTTAGCCATTTTGTTCATATTCCTTCATCAATTAGGTCTTTTAAAGTAACATGAGTAACGAACGAGGAAATTTTGGCAGTAAGATAGGCATTGTGCTAGCGACGGCAGGCAGTGCCGTTGGACTGGGCAACGTATGGCGCTTCCCCTACATGGTGGGCGAAGATGGTGGTGCCGCCTTTATTCTGGTATATATCATCTGTATTCTGTTGCTTGGACTGCCAGGCATGATATGCGAATTCATTGTTGGTCGTCATGCACAAGCGAATGCCGCTGCTGCCTACGATAAGCTGTCTGGTGGACGACCTTGGAAACTGGTAGGCTATCTTGGCATACTGACCTCAACCATCATTCTAGGTTTCTATGCAGTGGTAGCAGGCTGGTGTCTACAGTATCTGTATGCCGCATTGGTTGGACAGCTGAGTGGCGATGCCAACTATGTGAAAGACTATTTCGTCAGCTTCTCGAGCAGTCCCATCCGCCCAGTCCTGTTTGGCATAGCATTTATCCTGATTACCCATCTGGTAGTGGTAAAAGGTGTGCGAGGCGGTATTGAACGGGCCTCCAAAACGCTCATGCCTATCTTGTTTCTCCTACTGCTCATATTGGTGGTCGCTTCCTGTCTCTTGCCTGGTGCTATGGAAGGGGTGCGCTTCCTGTTCCAGCCCGACTTCAGCAAGTTGTCCAGCAATGTAATGCTGGATGCCTTAGGACAGGCCTTTTTCTCGCTGTCGTTAGGTACGGCCTGCCTATGTACCTACGCCAGCTACTTTTCACGCGATACCAACCTGTTGGCTTCGGCAGGACAGATAGCCTTGCTTGATACGATGATAGCCATTCTGTCAGGTTTGATGATATTCCCTGCTGCTGCATCGGTAGGCATCAGTCCAGACTCTGGTCCGTCGCTCATCTTCATCACCCTACCCAATGTTTTCCAGCAGGCCTTTGCCGCTATGCCTATCGCGGGCTATGTCGTTAGTGTCATGTTCTTTGCCCTATTGGTGTTTGCCGCTCTCACTTCTACCATCTCGATGCACGAGATCGGCACAGCCTTCTTTACGGAAGAGTGGAACATGCCGCGTCGCCGTTCTGCATGGGTCATCACAGTGGTGGCCTCGCTCATCTGCATGGTTTGTTCGCTGTCCGTAGGTGCTATGGACGAACTAAAACTATTAGGCATCTCTGTGATGGATTTCTGCGACCAGTTGACAGCCAACTTCATGCTGCCCATAGGTGCGTTGTTAGCTTGTCTGTTTGTGGGCTGGTATATCCCACGTCAGCTGGCTTACGACGAGTTTACCAACTGGGGCACGCACGGACAACGCATCTTCCCCGTATTCCTCTTTGCTGTGCGTTACGTCTGTCCGCTCTGCATCGTCCTTGTCTTCCTTCATCAGCTAGGTATTATATGATTCGCAACGACCGTAAGATAGCTATCGCACTCCTATTGCTGGCTGTGGCCTTTGCAGCCTTCTTCTGGAAGTTTGGCGACTACAAGGCCGAGCCTCAGCAAATGGTTTCCGACAGCATCTTCAGTCATCAGAAAAATACTCGCAGCAAACGTCCCACACAGTATTATGCCACTGAATCGCGAAAGGTGGAACGTTTCCCTTTCGATCCCAATACGGCAGACAGCACTCAGCTGTTGCGTCTTGGACTGCAACCTTGGCAGGTACGCAACATCTATAAATACAGGGCACATGGGGGCATCTATCGTCAAAAGGAGGATTTTGCTCGCCTTTACGGTCTGACTGTCAAACAATATCGCGAACTGGAACCCTATATCCGCATCTCCAGCGACTATCTGCCTGCCTCCACGTTGGTTGGCAAGCGTCAGTCCATAGAGCGTGATACTCTACGCTATCCCGTCAAGATACAGGAGAACGAGCATGTGGTACTGAATACGGCCGACACCACACAACTGAAGAAGGTCCCTGGCATCGGCTCCTACTATGCCAGCGAGATTATCCGTCATGGTCAGCGTTTGGGTGGATTTGTCAACGTTGACCAACTGGATGAGATAGAAAATTTTCCCAAAGATGCCAAACAGTACTTTGTGATAGCCAATGCCCATCCCAAACGCATGAATATCAACAGACTGACGCTACAGCAACTGCGTCGTCATCCGTATATCAACTTCTATCAGGCTAAAGCCATCACCGACTATCGCCGACTGCATGGTGATATCAAGAGCATCGATGAGTTACGTCTCAGCAAGGACTTCACGGACGAAGCGATTCATCGACTGGAACCTTATATAGAGTATTGACCATGACAGCATTCAAGCGATGGCTCGTCTGGTTGAGCCGCATTCACAAGTGCCAGGGATTTGGCATCCAGTCGCCTACCGACTTCGATTTCGTGCGCACAGTGGTCAACGAACACAGCCCCTACTATGCCTACGACCATATCAAGGCATCATGCTGGCATCAACGCCATCTAGGACAACTCTATCTGCGCATAGCCAACTGGCGCCAGCCATCTACCATTCTTACTGATGACTATCTGCTTTGGTTCCAAGCTGGTTGTCGTTCTGCTCGCATTCTTTCCAACTTAGGCAACGAACCACTGCAACTAGCTCGTATCGAGATAGAACAACATGCACAACTAGAGCAGTTTTATACGCATTGTAACCAGCAGTCCGTCATCATCGTCGAAGGCATCTTCCGTGATTGGGAAGCCTGGCATGCTATCGAACATGATGAGCGTACAGGTACCACCTTCGACCTCTATTATTGTGGCATCGTCTTCGTCGACACCCAACGTTTCAAACATAACTATCGCATCAATTTCTAAACACAAACCTATATGAAGATTACAAAAGTATACACCCGTACAGGCGACAAAGGACTAACCTCACTGGTTGGTGGCCAACGTGTATCAAAAGCCAGCACCCGTCTGGAGGCCTATGGCACCGTCGACGAACTCAGTTCACACCTAGGACTCTTGGCATCACTGCTACCTGCCGACAGTCATGAATACCAGATGGTCGTGCGTATTCAGACCTGCCTCTTCAATGTTTGCACCAATCTTGCTACCGATCAGTCGCAGACACCCCTATATCCTTCAGCCCATCTGCCAGAGGGCGAGATAGAGCTCTTGGAACAAGATGTCGACACCATCATGCACGAGTTGCCAGAACCTCAAGGTTTCATTCTTCCTGGTGGATGTCATGAGGCTGCCCAGGCCCATGTCTGTCGCACCGTTTGTCGACGTGCTGAGCGTTGCATCGTGGCTCTCTCAGAAGATGCTGTTGTGTCACCAGAAGTGCAGCAATATATCAACCGTTTGAGTGATTATTTGTTCGTTTTGGCCAAAAAGTTGAATTTTCTTCGAGGAATAGAAGAAAAAATATGGCAGAACGTTTGTAAATAGGAAAAAAAATATTACTTTTGCGGGCAAATTCAGAAACTATAATAATTAAAACTATGTATTGGACACTAGAATTAGCTTCAAAATTGGAAGATGCTCCCTGGCCCGCAACCAAGGACGAACTGATAGATTACGCTATCCGCTCTGGCGCTCCCCTCGAGGTGCTGGAGAATTTACAGGAGATTGAAGACGAGGGCGATATCTACGAGAGTATCGAGGAGATTTGGCCCGACTATCCCACAAAAGAAGACTTCCTATTCAACGAGGATGAGTATTAACAAAAACAAGCGATGTAGCTCACGGGCACAGCGCTTGTTTTTTGACATACACCTCCCATATCCCTATAAGAGGCTCAAAT
>Ga0310696_10011557_pt1 | contig 10071 bp, 16 predicted proteins | sample AusTroGonzalo_MG_4_FD_203885 | JGI IMG/M metagenome (GOLD analysis project Ga0310696, IMG submission 203885) | Bovine rumen microbial communities from tropical cattle in Woodstock, Queensland, Australia - Gonzalo_02 (v2) (version 2) | ecosystem: Host-associated > Mammals > Digestive system >... | reverse complement strand
TTTTACGAGGTTCTTGCGAGGTTCAAGTTACGTATGAGACTTGATATAAATTTATGTAAAATATTTGGTATTAATATTTTATGTAAAATAAAGGTAAAATCTGGGGCGTTTTTTTGGGGCATTTTTTCATCGGAAAAATTTGTCACAACCGGTACCGGAGGCCTGTAGTATATTTGCACAAAACACTACACAAAGAAGACAACATGACACGTGATGCACTTAACCTTGGATTGCTTTCATCTGTAAACTATCTGAACGATGCTGAGCTGCCGCAAGTGAGAACCGACACTGTGAATCCGGTTGTTTTGTCCTATACCGATGATCTGATTCCGTTCAACCGGGCGAAGACCTGCCGGAGATGGGACGTAGGCGTGCATTTCTTTATCGACGACTACCAGTTTGAGCGGGTATGGAAGTCTCCACAGCTGTATGTGAACATGCTGGGCAGATACCGCTTCGTGTGTGCCCCTGATTTCAGTCTGTATTTGGATGTGCCGGCAGCGGTGAAGATATGGAATGTGTATCGCAGCCGCCTGCTCACTGCCTACTGGCAGAAGTGTGGTTTGAATGTGATACCCACTCTGCAGTGGGCTGAACCCAAGACATGGCAGTTCTGTTTTAAGGGGATAGCGCCAGGAGGAACCGTGGCGGTAAGTACCTTGGGTGCTGCCAAGCACAAACTATCTCGCCAGATCTGGACTGCCGGAATGAGAGAGGCCATCAAGCAGCTGCATCCGGACACTATAATATTATATGGTACACCCATTGATTTCGACTTCGGCCAAATCGATGTGATCCATTATTCCAATGAGGTGATAGAAAGGAGGATGAGTTATGGGCGGTAGAGGGGCATACGGAAATCTAACACCGCAGCAGCATGCGACAATCATTATGACCTTGATTGTTACACCGAAAACGGACAAACTTGCATTTAGGCAGATGCAGAGAGAAACATTAAGTAAAATGCAAAGCATGGATGACGTAGAAATAAAAGGTGACAATATATATACCAAACGGCTTTACTATGGTTATGAAGAGAAAAACAGTATTGTGAGACACTGCTATGAACCTGATGAATTGCGTGCAGCCAAAGATTTACAGAATAGATTGCCAGACTTGAAGAATGGAGTATATGAGCCAATCAACATGAGTCGGAAAAATGCTAAAAAGAAAATAAAAAAAGGTACCAAGTATTTTGTAAAGTATGAGTACCAGTTTGAGGGGAATGATTATGTACTGAAGTGTGCTGCAAGACGAGAAGAAAGTGTAAGAAATGGACAGCTATGGGAATATCCGTATTCATTGAAAAAAAAGAAAAAGTAAAGAAGCAGACTATTGGGTAAAGCTTCCCGGTCGGCACATCTCCTTTACTTTCCATCGTCCGAAAACGACACTGCAAAAATACAAAAATTTAATATATGACAAATATGGAAATTGAACTTGACAGCAAATACATGGATTGTCAGCGGCAAGGCTGGAACCAAGCCTGTCTTCAGGCTGGCATTCCTGCATTGAGCGAGGATACTTGCGCACGAATACTTGCGGTGTTGAGCCTTCACGACAATGAGCAGTTTGCCTTTAGCGGCAAATTTGCCGCCGACATGGAGTACATACAGAACAGGTTCCACATTCATGGTGCAGGGAAGCCAGATGCGGGTTTTGTGAAGAAGATGATGTACTACATCTACGAACTGGAGGAGTATGCAAAAACTCACATTGATGAATCTGTTCAAAACGGACTCTTCCCTGCTAAACCTCAATGGGCAATAGATATGTTTGAGATAATGTATGGTATTAAAATATGAGCCGGTACGATTCTTCAACATGGTTCCGATGGACGGAGGAACGGTTGTGCTATCTTTGCGAGCATTACCCCACTGAAACGAACAAGAGCATTGCGGATGCGTTAGGCTGCAGTGTGTCCAAAGTGGAAAACAAGAGACGTAAACTGGGATTGAAAAAAAACAAAGTATGGTTGTCAGCTCTTCATTCAAAAAATTTGATACCTGGTCAATATAAGCCAGAAAAAGGTCGTAAACTGACAGCTGAAACAAGGGCCAAAATTTCGGACACTCGCCGGAAACTGTTTAAAATTGAAAGAATAAGGTTGAAATACGGTCTTTGGCAACGGACAAAATTAAAAATCACAAATATTTACTGATATGATTTACGGATATTTACGTGTGTCGTCCGACGAACAGGACGTGAACAGCCAGAAACAAGGTGTGGAGGCTTTTGCTGAGCAGCATGGCTGGAAAATTGAGAAATTCATTTCCGACGAAGGTGTTAGTGGTGGTAAGGATCCCGATAAGCGAAACCTTGGACCCATGCTGAAAAAACTGATGAAAGGTGATATTGTCATAGCCTCTGAGATTAGTCGAATCGGACGTGACCTTTACATGGTGATGGATATCCTACATTTCTGCATGAAACAGGAAGTGGTTATTTATACAGTGAAAGACCGATTTGTCCTCGGTGACGACATCCAAAGCAAGGTACTGGCATTCGCATTCGGTCTCGCCGCTGAGATTGAGAGACAGATGATACGGCAACGTACCAAGGAGGGGCTTAGACTGCGTATGAAAATGGGCGTGCTTGTTGGAAGATGTCCAGGATCACCTTCGGTGAATTCCAAGTTTCACAAAAAAATGGATGCAAAAAAAACAATGATACTGAATGCTTTGGATATGGGATTTTCACAACGCAAGATAGCCAAGAAAATGGGTATCGACAGGAACACATTAAGTCGTAATCTTGCCAGGTGGAGACATGAGGATAATGGTTGCGACGAGACTTATGTCAGGATGGTTGAATCGCAACGGAACTATGTTGATAAGCGCAGGAAATGCTCTTATAAAGACACTCCATATCGTGTTGTTGATTTGCCTCGTGAACAAGTCGTTGAAATGATCTTGAAAGACATGACGATACCAGAGATACACCAGGCATTGCCGCAGTTTACCTACGAGGAGGTTTATGACACATTCATCTGCGACAGGGAGTTTAACACACTATATCGCCAGCATGCGCAAAATAAACTGAGAAAGAAAAAATATTAAAATGTCTATGAACGAATTACAATCCTGGCTTAATAACCCCAACCACGATTACGCTGAAGGCGTGGCCATGTTCGCCCTGTATAGCAAAAACAAAGCCCTGGTGCGCTATTTCCAGACCGGTACCGCACGATTCAGGATGGGCAAACTGGTGTATGAGATGGGGAAATTGGCGAAAACGGCAGCGGTGGCGAAACCGGTTCCACAATCACCAGTAGAGACGCACCGTGACACATCTCTACAACAACGGACACCGCAACAACACCCTACAACCAGTTCTCCAGCAACTGCGGGGACGCAGTTGCCTACTTTCATTCTTGCCGCCAAGAAGGAAATTTCCACTTTATACTCCCTTATCGACAAAAAACACCGGGAACTGTATGACCTTGGCACCTCCAATGCCGATGATGTGGTCCGTCATCGGAAACGCATCCTCGATGACCGCAAACCTGCTATCGAGAGTGCAGACCGCCTATACCAACTGAAGGAAGAATGGTTTGCCCTGGAGGATGGCCCCGGCCGGGAACGTGTGGCCAAGGATATCCGGGAAATGCTGGCGGCACCATTGGAAGTTGAAAATTCAGAATTGAAAGTTAAAAATCGTGAATCGGTTAAGGGAATGACGGATATGCAACTGTCCAAACGCCGCACCCAACTGCGAAGCTCTATTTCCAAGACACAGAACATGCTTCAGTACCAGAGCATACGCAAGGCCGCTGCGCCTACCCCAATGCCACCGGGACCGAAACGAGATGAATACGAGCTGAAACTGAAGAAACTAAAAGCCGAACTGACCATGGTAACTGCGGAAATTGACCGAAGAACTAAAAATTGAAAATTATGAAAGACAAGATTCCAATGCCGTTGAGCAAGCAGCCCAATAACAATGAACTGACCGTCTATGAGGATGTCTCCCTGGCCGTTGCCCAAGGTCGTAGTGAGCAGCTGAACGAACGGCAGCGGGTGGTCCTGGAACGTACCAAAGATGCCTACCGTATCATCTGTGACTTGCCGAACAAAAGGCTGGCAGTGAATAAATTGAAGGAGTTATACCCTGATTTGAGTGAAGCGCAACTGTACCGTGACATCAACTATGCCATCAGGATATGGAACCCGATGAATCGCATGGATAAGGACTTTCTCACTACCGTATTGCTCAATGGACTTGTCAACGAAATCTATAGCGATGACAGCGACGCGGCCTCACGTGCCAAAAACCTGGCCACGCTGGAACGTTTCCTGTCCAATATGGCTCAGGAACCCACCGACCCAGAGCTAATGGAGAAACACACCATCAACATCCAGCTCAACATCAACGGCAACACCATTACCGTCCCTGCCGACCAATGGGCACGGATCAAGGAAAACAAAATTATCGCTGCTGCTTTGGATCAGGAAATCACCGAGGCACAAGCGGTTGAAATCATGGAGGGGTAGAATGGAAATTTCCATTTTTGCCTGTTGATATTATTTGGAAATTTCCTTCCGACCGCTTTTGTTTTTACTGTATTTTTGCAGCATCAATTTCAAACGGTATGGAAACGGATTTCATCAGTAAGAAAAAAAACGGCATCTACGATATCAAAGTGTCTGTGGTCCAATTCAAAGAAGACGACGCTGTGATTGTTTATTGTCCCGCTTTGGATCTTTCCGGATACGGATATTCTGATGCGGAAGCCCAGGAGTCGTTTAAGACTGTGCTGCTTGAATTCATTCGCTACGCTTCCAACAAGGGCACCTTGGACCAGGATTTACAGGCTCACGGATGGTATAGATACCCCAAGAGAAACAGCGAAATGGTTCCCCCTTCCATGACTGACCTGCTGGCATCTAACGAGAACTTCCGCCAGATCTTTAACACACAACCATCATATCAGAAATATGACATTCCCATGATGCAGGTGGCAATGAGTTAGTGTTATGGGACAGAATCCGCTGAAAAACATTCCTCTTAAAACCTTTCGTGATTTTCTCACGTATATGGGCTTGAAACTCATACGAACTGAAGGCGGTCACGAAGTGTGGAGCCGTAAGGACATGCGTCGTCCTGTAACCATACAGTCCCATGTTGACCCAGTTCCGGAATTCATTGTAAAGAACTGCTTGCGAGACATGGCGGCTACCAAAGAAGATTACATCGAATTCCTGAAATCATAGTTGTCCCAAACCGGAAATTTTCATTTGATTATCTTTGCCGGAAAAACCTATTATGGAACCGGCAAAGGACATATTATTCCCATCTGATAACCTTTACGACATTCCCTGCCTGCGTCTTGACAGGCGTGCGGGACACCTTGAGCTGCCGTTCGTGCCGTATGGCACCGCATTCAAGATGAAAGCGGCGAAGACCTTGCACTATTTCATTGAAGATTACCGTTTTAACGCACTGTGGGAAAACCCTGCAAAAGTGTTGAAGTATAATATAACGCAGTCGGTTGAGCCGATCTGTTCCCTGTTCGATACCACACCTGTTGCACGCGGTTTGGAGCGGATCTATCGCAAAAGATGGATTTCCAGGTGGTGGCAGGAACATGGCATCGCCATCTATGCAGACCTAAATGTGAGTGCCAAATTCTATGAGTATAATTGCCTTGGCATCCCCGATGGTTATAATGCCTTTGCCACTCGTGGCTATCGTGGCAAACAGGAAGCCCTGAAGATGGAACACAGCATTGCGCAGCGCATATCTGGCTGTGATATTCCCAATATGATTGTGTATGGCGGTGGCCATGAAGTACACGAATACTGTATGAAGCACTCGTTGCTGTATGTTACCGACTTTATGACGGAGAAAGGAGAGCGTGACGATGGCTAAAGATTACGGAGCTGACAGAACTGTTGGGCAGAATACCGATGAATGGAAAGATCGTAAAAAGGAGGTGGAAGAAATGCAGGCTTCAGGTAATTATTCTGAAGTCTATTTTAGCGAAAAGGGAGGTGGTTATTATGCCATTGAAAAGAGTGATACAGACCATAAACCAGAGGAGATTGAGGCAGCGGAACACATGGCCAATGCTGGTTATAAGGTGATTCTTATAGACGAAGGTGGTAGTGGTGTGTCTGCGGATGGTACTGTGTTTAATTTTGTTTACGAGCAAGTAACCCCTAACCCAGAGAAAACTCCGAGGACAGATAAAACCTTAGCTTCATCTGTTAAAGATGCGTTAGAGCATGGTGTTGAAAAAGTAATAAAGGCGAAAAAGAGAGAACAGCCGTTTCAAATGGATGTTGCTGTGATTTATGACAAATATCACTCCTACCATGCCAATCATATAGAAGCGGGAATAAAGCAATTCGAGTCGTATGGGAAATTCCGCTACAAAAAGATAATCGTGATTTCAAAGTCAGGGAATGTGTATGAACACTATCACAACGATATTTAAGAAAGGGGCAGCCGCACCTGCTATCCTTTCACAACATGCTTTCCTTACCCCGGGGGGCATAGTGCGGATCTGCGCACCCCTGCCGTACTCGCATGTTGCTTATTGACCGCAAAAATACAAAAAAAATATGGATAAGAACCACTGTGGAAAATGCATCCATTTAAAACGAGCCAAGAAACCTACTATCTCTGATCACGGCAATAGGATTTCTGCCACATGTTTTTTTGCTGGTTATTACTATTGTCTATCTGGTGGACGATTTTGGAGTGAACGCCCTAAATTTGATTTCGACATCTGCGAGAACTTTGCCAAGCACCACTAATTTTCAATTTTCCATTCTCAATTATGAATTTGCAAGTTTCCGCCACCAAATCACAGCTGCTCGGGCTGATGCTCTGCCCGAAGTACCACGTCTCCGTCGAAGGGCGAGGTACCGGCAAGAGCTTCGACATCGGCTTCACCATGGATAAGATCGTGCGGGCGATGCCACGCTCCATCACCGCCATTACCGGCAAGACCTACGGCCAGCTACTCACCAACACGCTGCCTTCATCACTGAAGCTACTCGGCAAGATGGGCTATGTGAAGGACGGCAACTTTGTGGTGTGCAAACGTCCGCCCTCCTGGTTCAAGACCCCATACGAGCAGATTAACCGGTACGACAATATCATCAGCTTCAGCAACGGGGCGTGCTTCGCACTGGTGAGCCAGAGCGAGAAAGGCAGTGGCCGTGGTAAGAACATCGACTTCGAGATTATGGACGAAGCCCTTACCATCAATAAGGAACAGTACGACTATGAGGTTTCTCCAGCCAACCGTGGCAACAACGAGTATTTCGGTCCACATAGCGCGAACCCGGTAAGCTTCCACCACGGTTTCAAGTACTCCACCTCCATGCCGCCCACCAAGGCCGGCAGGTGGATTCTGGAATATGCCAAATACTACGAGGAGGAGAAAGGTGTGAACCTGTTCAGCGTGTGGAACCGCATCGTGAAGATGCAGATCGAGCTGCTGAAGCTGACGGATCCGCGCCTGTTCGCCGATGCCTGGAACGAGATTGTCCGCCTCAAGCACAAGATAGAACCATTCCTGAGCAAAGAAGGCCTATTGTTCACCTGCAGCAACGCCTTCGACAACTTAGAGAACCTTGGCCTCTCCTACATCCGAAGGGAGTACCAGAAGCAACCTTACCTCACCTTCCTCATCGAGGTGATGAACTACCTGTTCGATAAGGTGGAGGACTGCTTCTACAGCATCAACGAGGAGAAACAGATCTACTACGCCTCCGACCAAAGCCAGATGATTATGGCCATGGCCAAGGAGACCAACTTCGACTATAAACCTGAAGACATTCTCGGATCATCGGTCTATGACCGTGACTGCAACCCGTCCGTCCCCCTTGAGATTGTGCCGGACTGGGGCTCTGCCATCTGCCTGTTCAGCGTGAGCCAGACCAGGAACTACGACTTCGTAGCCGGCATGATTACACAGCAGGAAGTTCACAACATCATCAACGAGTTCTTTGTGAAACCCGACGGCAACAGCAACGTGCTCATCAAGGAGCTGTGCGCCAAGTTCAGCGACCACTACCGCAAGCACACCAACCGGGAACTGCATTTTTACAAGGACAAGTACGGCGATAGCCGCAACCCCAATATTGTGAAATCCAAGACCTACAACCAGTTGGCTGTGGAGTACCTGACCGCTGCCGGCTGGACGGTGATCGAGCACGAGCATCCTGGCATGGAGCCGCCACAATCTGACAAGTACGTGCTCATCAACAGTATCCTGAAGGAGGACAATCCGGATTTGCCGCTGTTCCGCATCAACGGCACCCGCTGCCGTTATACGCTCATCAGCATGAACAATGCCATGGTGAAGGAGTACGACGGCCAGCTGAAGAAGGACAAGAGTAGCGAGCGACGCGGCAGCGGGGTGCTGCCCGAGGAGGCTACCCACTTCTCTGATGCCGTCGATAAGATCCTGTGGACCAAGTACGGAACCGCCATCAAGCGCGATGGAGGCGACTTCGTGCCGGTGCGGATGGGCGGAAAGACGCTGTAAAAAAAATCCCCGTCGGTGTGGCGGGGATGGTGTTTTATATGTCATTTACTTTTTGAGTGCCTTGGTTTGTTTCTTATTTCCAAGCTCTGTTTGCTTTTTCATTTGTAGTACTCTGCCATCTGAAAAATCTATTTGCCCTGCAGCACTCCCATTGCTTTGTCCATCTCCAAGGAAAACATTTCTGACACTTCGTCAACGGACATGCTATTTTCCCTACCCAAACGCTTTAATATGTCAGTTATCTGGATGATTTGCTGTTGAGAAGGAGTGCCAGATGGAGCGGGTATGAGGTATTTGTCTTCATGAGTTTCCAATTCCTTGTCAAACTCGTCTTCCGATATGTCGCTCATCTCAAGAGACTGATTGAGCTCCATGAAATCGAGTTTACGGTATAGATTGCGCAATGCGCGAAGATAAAGTTCTTCTTTCCCCTCAGACAGACTAACTATTGATGCTTCTGATTTTATCATCCTTCATTTATTTATCTAAATAATGACCTCGGAGGGACATTATCGTGATTATCTGTTGTTCTTCATATACATAATATACAAGACGATTCTTTCTGTCTATACGTCGAGACCAATATCCTGTTAGATTCTTCTTTAATTGTTCGGGCTGGCCTATCCCTTTCTTGTAATCAATCAGTATGGCAGACAGTAACTGTGTGATTTTCTTCATGGATTTTTTATCCCCGGATTGTTTCCAGTACTCCAAATCCTTTAAGGCATCAGTAGTGAATTCTATTTCCATAAGTCATCAATAGCTATTTTAACACATCTGCCCATTTTGTGGTCTTCCATTCCACGTTCCATCTTTGCCACGAATTCAGGATTGTAGTGCGGCTCTTCCTCGTTGATGGTTACAACAGCCCCCAATTCTCTGATTGCTGAAATAAGCAGGTCTATTGCCTTACTGTTTTTGCTATATTCTATTGTTACTGTGCACATAATCTTATTTTTAGATTTACAAAAGTACAATATTTTTTGATAGGAGAATAAAAATTTATATCTTGAATATCAATTACTTATATATCAGTAGTGAATTTTTTGTGCGCTTTTTGTGTGCTTTTTGTGTATGGATTGAAATTTTTTGTATTTTTGCAGCACCAAACACATACAACAATGACTGATCAATCCAGTAAACACTATTTTAAAGAAGCCGATACGGTACTCCATTGGGAAACCTCTGGGGGCGAGGTATGTGTCGCGGTATCCCTACGTCGGCTTTTCATATTTACCAAACACATACAACCATGTTATCTAACATCAGAATCAGCCCAGCTCAGGCGGTAAAGGAGCAATCAAACCGTAAACTTCGCGCCATAGAGCGCGTGTTGGCCGGCGAGGCCTTCACCATCACCACCGACCGCCACCAGCGGGTCTATCACTTTGCCTTGCGCGATGACCTGTATTACCTGTTGTGCGGCGGTCTGGTGCTTGGCCGTTGCGACACCGGCGCCTTCTTCCCCAGCGGCTTCGTCGTCATGCTGCACATCCTCGGCAGCAGCACCAACCACTCGGTCCTCACCGAGCACATCCGCTTCGTGTCAGAACTCAACCAGAAAGGAG
>Ga0310696_10011556_pt1 | contig 10071 bp, 11 predicted proteins | sample AusTroGonzalo_MG_4_FD_203885 | JGI IMG/M metagenome (GOLD analysis project Ga0310696, IMG submission 203885) | Bovine rumen microbial communities from tropical cattle in Woodstock, Queensland, Australia - Gonzalo_02 (v2) (version 2) | ecosystem: Host-associated > Mammals > Digestive system >... | reverse complement strand
CCCTAATCAATGATGGACGGGGCAAGATGCATGAGATCTACTCGAAGCTGGTCGAGGAAAGAAAAGAAACATCCCTTCCGGTCAATCCTTACCTGCCTCCCAAAACAACGGAATCCAAAGTTACATCTTAACGGCACTCAAGGCCCGCCTGCTATGAGGCGTGAAAGGTGGCATGCGGGCCTGCCGTTATTCATTATCAATCATTTTGCCGACAAACCGGAGTTTCATGTCATATCCAGAGTACTACTTTGGGGTTGAGAAAACCGCACATAGCACTTAAAACGATCATTATTCAACGAGCTGATAAACAAAGAAATATGAGTACCCTTTTCTACATTATTCTTATTGCAATCATTGTTATTGCTGGCGCCATTCTCATTCCAAAGATGCGCTCTAACGGAGAGAAACTTGGAAATGAGAAAACAGAAGCAGCGGAGAAAATGGGTCGGGATCTAGATCCCCAAGACCCCGTAAATGTACCGTTCGAGAAAGCAACAATCCGCCAGGTATTGGAAATGGCATGGGATGCTTTCCAGGACACGCATACGGCAGATATCGTAGAGATCGACACAAACACAACTGGATGTCAACTATCCATGGAAAATGATAACGACACCCCCTGTGTAGTGGCAACGTATGTCTTTAAAGTTGGACTTGACCGACTAATGGTTCCAGACTACATCCGTGAGCGCTTTGAAGGTGATTTCGTTCAACTGAAGTACGCTTGGCCGGAAGAAAAAGAGCAACTCAGGAAACAGATACAGGAAGCACTTGGTGGAACGATAGATAGCTATGTGAGGTACCATTACTGGCATGCGTGATGGCGCAGCTGCTATCGGGTTGTGGAACGTTTCAATTCCTTTGAGGTTCTGAAAGGTTCTTGAGGAAGAAATCGACGAATAGTAACAACACATATTTCGGATATGGCATTTTTCACTCAGGAGTTGGCCATCGATTTGGGCACGGCCAACACAGTAATATTCAAGGACGACCAGGTCGTCCTTGACGAGCCCAGTATCATTGCGCTGGAGACGAAAACGAATAAACTTGTGGCCATCGGCAAGGAAGCGCAGCTAATGGAGGAGCATACCAATCCCCGTCTCTACACCATTCGGCCGCTGATGAACGGCGTCATCGCGGACTACGACGCGGCGGAGAAGATGCTCACCGGCTTCATCAAGCAAGCCTGCGGCAACAAACGGGCGGGGCTGTTCACGAAGAGTCTGAAGATCGTCATCGGTGTACCGGGCGGCGCGACGCAGGTTGATATGCGCTCCATTCGTGATTCCGCGGAGCACGCTGGCGCGCATGACCTATACTTGATTTATGAGCCGATGGCCTCGGCGCTCGGTATAGGACTGGACGTAACCGCACCGAATGGCAATATGGTCGTCGACATCGGCGGCGGCACCACGGAGATTGCCGTCATTTCTCTGGGCGGCATCGTGGAATCGTCCAGCATCCACGTGGCGGGCAATGAGCTCACGACGGACATCGTCGACTTCCTGGGCCAGCAGCACAATATCAGCATCGGCCGCACGACGGCCGAACAGATCAAGTTCGCCATCGGGTCCGTGGTTTCGGATTTGCCGGCTGAGGAAGAGGCGGAGAACTATGTCGTCGAGGGGAAGAATATCGCGACTGCACACCCGGTGACGGCAACGATTACCTATGGCGAAATCGCTTCCTGCATGGACAAAACCATCACAAAGATTGAGAGCGAAATCATTAAGGTCCTGCAGCGTACTCCCCCGGAGCTATACTCCAACATCGTGCGAAACGGCATCTGGCTCGCCGGTGGCGGGGCCCTGCTGCGCGGCATAGCCAAGCGTTTTTCCAACCGCGTGAACATCAAGTTCCAGGTAGCCGAGGATCCGCTCAAGGCGGTCGCCCGGGGCACTTGCCTGGCGCTGAAGAAGACGGAAGAGTATCCTTTCCTGATGCAGTAATGGATTCTCTCGAGCATCTAGACCATGTCCAGTTGATTCTCGAACAACTGAGTCTGAATCAACGTGTTATAGATAATAAGACGTTCATGATTTCAAATTATGGGCGTCAGTACACGGTGTTCCTGGAGAATCTTCCGAAAGTGAGAATTGAGCGTGCGGAACCGTTGGATTGCTTCGATTGTTACGAGAGCATCCAGTACGCAAAATGTGCGGCCTACTACTTCAACGATCAGACTTCCCCTACCGAAGTTCTTGTGGATGAACAAATGAATTCCGTCCTGTTCCGTAAGGAATTCCAGGCTCAGATCGGCTGGCCTTTGGGGGTACAATTCTACCAAGGCCTCGAGGATATTGACCAAACGGTGACGGCATTCAGGGAATCCTGCTCAATGGATGATGAGCTCTTCCAGATTCGGCTGGAAGAGCAAATCCAGCGAGAAATGGGAACCGACCAAGATGACGAATAGAAACTATGTATGAATTGATAAACTGGTACGCGCTGAAGGTGTTCTACAACCGCGTTCAGCACTTCAAGGAGACCTGGGTTGACCCGGCCGGCGTGCAGAGCTTTGTCCCGATGCACGTCGTGGAGCAGCATGCCCGGGGGCAGCTCACGTATGCTGAGAAGCAACTGATTCCTTCCTTGCTATTCGTCCGCTGTACGGAAGGATGGCTGGAGGCGCTCAAGGATGCACACCCGGATGATTTCCTCTTCTACCCCGATGCCCGGGGACGCAAACCCGGAGCCATTCCGGATGAGGAGATGAGCTCCTTCATGCTGGTGACCGCCGCGAACGGGAATCCGGGAGACCGGCATTTCATGGCCGATTTGCCCCAGTATCATACCGGGGACCGGGTTCGCGTGACGGACGGCATATACAAAGGCGCCGAAGGATATATCAAGCGCATCAAGAAGGACCGCAAGCTCATTGTATCCGTGACGGGTGTTGCAGTGGTGGCCGTCAGCAATATTCATCCAAGTTTTCTTGAAAAGATCTAAGCTGAAAGGAGTGATGTGATGAAAAGAACTGTTTATTTATTTGCTTTGGCAATGATGGCACTGCTTGTCGTCGCCTGTAAGAACAACACTCCTCCCAGCCGTGTTGAGTTCGATTATACGCCCGATGATCTGGAAGAGTTGCGAAACTCTCCGGAACACCTGGACTTGACGAAATATGAGGCCCCGGAAGAGGACCGGAATGCCATGATAACTCCAGCAGAGAAAGAAGCGGAAGAGAGAGATGATGTCATCAGTATTCGTTATGACGGGCTTATTAAGGGATATACCGTGACGGCCGATCTGTATGATAACTATTTCGCAGAGGTACACTTCAAGAAGGGGAACTCGGGTTTTTCCATCGAAATCACAGACTTCTATGAGAGGCAGCTTGACGATCCGGCAGTCGGTGAGAATGACGGAAAGGAGACAATCTTGCCTTATGTGCCTATCACATTCGGCACAAAGCTCTCGACCGAAGGCACTTTCGGATTCTTTGATGTTGATTTCGACGGGCAGGACGAATTGATCTACGTGGCTTACGGACAAGGATCTCATGGCTGTACCGCATTCCAGGTCTTTGAACTTGATGGGACAGAGCGGGAGGATGAACCGTTTGACTGGAGTGTTGATGAGTATTCTGAGTTTAACCGCAGCGAAAAAACCATAACCCTTCACCGGTATAGCGGCCTAATGGACGGAGGAGATATCGTGAAGTACAAGCGTCAACCCAATGGCTCATTCCAGGTAACGGATAGCACCGCTATCATTTACGGCACAAAAGGCAACATCATCACCGACAGCATCCGGCTTCATTACCACCGGCAAGGGGATGAGATGGTACTCGTGAAGAAGGAGGTGGTCAAATGAATAAGATTGTCTGGAAGTCCACCACAATAGCTGCGATTATTCTTGTCGTCTTTTCTTGCAATCCGCATGAAAGGAGGAGGATGGACATTGAGCAGCAGGCGACGCTGCGCAAAGATGCTTTAATCAGCACCTTAAGCCAGTATTCTAGCAACTTCGAGAAGAACTCCGCCGCGTCGGAAGCAACGAGATCCCTTGAGGATTCCGCTAAGGTGTACCAGGACAAGATCTGCTGCTCGCTTGATGAGAAGGCTCGCGCGGCATACGAAAAAGAGCGGGAGGCCTTTATGGCTTGGTACTCCTTTCAGGACAGCGTGTCATGGGGTGCTGTGTGTGACATATGGAATATGTTCGTTGGCGGAACCGCAGGCGCTGACTTATGTACAAGTTATTTGTATGACATTGCTAACGTGAATATCACGGAACAGCTAATCCTGCACGATGCTTTGTCTAAGCACTTGTTCGCGCCACGATCGGGAAGGAGCGCAACGATGGACGAACTCAGACGCTCCATGGAGCTGGTTATTAATGAGCTGAAACGGTGGGATTCTATCGTGGATGAAGACAGCTACCTACGGGAATACGTGGAGCATTCTCCGGACCAAATAAACGCCATCCTGGAGAAAGATATTGAACTATTTCAACGGTGGATCTCCGAACGGGACAGACTTGAGCGCTGCCTGCCGAAGAGAGTTCAAAATTTGTTCGCATCCTGCACTGATTATTGGGTTTACGTGCGCTTCATGTGTTATAGCGAAGGAATGATACATGAGCTTGGTTTTCTCAACTAACCTTGCGAGATTTTGGCAGTTTGAAGCAGTAGTTTTACCCTCAAATTCAACACAAAGACAATGACAGACGAAGAAATGATAGAGAGCATTGCCCCTAAGGACTGGGCGAACTCGGACGAGATAATCAAGGTACTCGGCGTGGGCGGAGGCGGCTGCAACGCAGTCAACTACATGTACACCCAGGGAATCAAGGGATGCACGTTCGTCGTGTGTAACTCGGATTCTCCGGCGCTATACGGCTGCTCGGTGCCGCTGAAGATTTCTATCGGCGACCTGGGCGCTGGGACGAATCCGGAGGTAGGGCGGAAGTATGCCGTCGAGCATATTGACCGCATCGCGAAGGTAGCACTGGATTCGCACACCAAGATGCTATTCCTCACCGCTGGGATGGGCGGCGGCACAGGGACCGGCGCGTCTCCGGTGATTGCGGAGATGGCGAAGAACCGGGGTATCCTGACCGTGGGCGTAGTGACGATTCCCTTCCTAAACGAGGGAGACGAGGCGATGACGCGAGCGATTGACGGCATCCACGAGCTGCAGAAGCACGTGGACAGCCTAATTATCATCAACAACGAGAAACTCCACGAATACTACGGGAACTTACTAATTCGGGATGCATTGCCAAAGGCAGACGAGGTGCTTGCGACCGCCGTTCGCAGCATTATCGAGATCATCAAGATGCGCGGCTACATCAACGTGGACTTCATGGACGTAGAGACGATGATGCGGAACAGCGGCCTCGCGCTGATGGGCTGTGGTGTGGGAAGGGGCGAGAACCGCGTGGAGGATGCGGTAAAGTCGGCGTTCGAGTCTCCCCTGCTGAACGATTTCGACTTGAAGACGGCACATAAGGTGCTGGTAAACATCTCCTGCAGCTCCGGCGATCAGGGGCTGACGATGGACGACATGAGCAAGATCAATAAGTTGATTGACGAGTACACGGGACGGGGGAATCGCTTCAAGCGCGGACTAATCTGGGATGATGATCCAGAGATGGGAGATACGGTCCGAATTACGTCCATCGTGACAGGGTTGCGCTTCGTAGATGTGTTGCGACCGCAGAACCTGGGAAACTATATTTCCATCGGACGTAACTTCGTGTATGACCGAGAGACGGTGGCCGGAGCGGAAGGCATTTCGCTGCCGGAGGACATCGGTACGCGGCGGGACTTCCGTACGGATAACATTCCAACGTTCAAACTGGACCCCGACAAGCGTCCTGTTCTGATGGTTTCGAGTCATCAGTCCCTCGCAGAGTTGGAGAATGTCCCGGCCATCCGCCGGGCGCGGGCACTGCCAACAACCGAGGGTTGATTGTTCATATCAATGAACATCTTTTACACCACATAACTGATTGACTTCCAGGGCGCACAAAATATATCAGAAACGTATCAACAAAGCCATTTTTGAGCTCTTTTATGGCCTATATTTGCCGTAGTTAATCACCATAATTATGTCTAAAGAATACAGCAAATACAGTCGGCGTCCGACCGGGGACGCCGTGAAGGCGGCAGCCGGAGAGATTGGCAATGTGCCGCCTCAAGCACCGGAAGTGGAGGCCGCCGTCATCGGCTCAATGATGGTAGATGAGGAATGCGTGTACAAGGCGATCGACTCTCTCAAAGAGAAGAGTTTCTACGACCCGAAGATGCGGCTCATCTTCAACGCTATCTTCTCGCTCTTCAAGGAGCGGACGGCCATCGACCTGGTGACCGTGACGAACCGGCTGCGCAAGGACGGGATGCTGGAAACGGTGGGCGGAACGACGCGCTTGACGCACCTGACCGAGGAGGTCGGGTCGGCGGCGCACATCGACTACTATATCCAGATCCTGCAGCAGAAGACCATCCAGCGCGACCTCATCGAGGCGGGCTACGGAATTCTCAAGAATGCTTTCGATGAGAGCTGCGAGGTGTCGCGGCTCATCGAAGAGTCGCAGTCGTCGGTGTTCAACGCCGTCCAGGGGAACATCTCTGGCGGGTACGTGGACATCGGGGATGCGGTCAACCGCTCGATGCAGCGCATCCAAGCGCAGCAGAAAGCGCAGGGGCTGACCGGCATACCCTCGGGCTTCCCCACCTTGGACGGCATCACGATGGGCTGGCAGCCGGGGAACCTGATCATCATCGGAGCGCGCCCCTCGCACGGCAAGACGGCCATCGGGCTGAACATGGCGCGCTTCGCCGCAGTGGAACAGGGAATCCCGACAGCGTTCTTCTCCCTGGAGATGACGGACATGGAGCTGGCGGACCGCTTGATCGCGACGGAGTCCGGACTCCCCTCCGACATGCTGAAGGGCAAGACCAAGATGAAGAAAGACGACTGGCAGTACCTGGAAGAATCCATCAGGAAATTGTCAAAGGCGCCCCTGTACATTGATGAGACCGGAGCGATCGGCATCACGGAGTTCACCTCAAAGGCGAAGCGGATGGTGATCGAGAAGGGGGTGAAGATCATATTCGTGGACTATCTGCAGCTAATGACAGCGCCCAACGTCAATGCCGCCTACCGGGAGCAGGTGGTATCGGAGGCGTCGCGGCAGCTGAAGGCGACGGCGAAGGAGCTGAAGATTCCGATCATCGCGATGGCGCAGCTCAACCGCAACATAGTGGTGCGGCAGGGGTCGTCGATGGGACGGCCGCAGCTGAGCGACCTGCGGGATTCCGGCTCCATCGAGCAGGATGCGGACATCGTGCTGTTCATCCACCGGCCCGGCTTGCTTGGACTAACGGAGGATCCGGACACTGCGGAGCTGATCATCGCCAAACACCGCGCTGGGCGGCTGGCGAACATCGACATGCATTTCCTCGGGGATCAGGTTCTGTTCGTGGAGGACGGAAGATCGCTGACCGATGTGGCTAAGGGGATGGGACAGGCGCCCGCCGCGGATGTTGCGCCGGTCTTGACGCAGGCAGCGCCAGGGTCAGATGTATCGTCCAGTCCGTTTGATGACTTTTTGAATATCAAGCCGTCGGAGTTTATACAATGATTTTGTAATTTTGGGAATATGTTAGGAGCACTTACCGGAGACACCGTGGGCTCGGCCTACGAGTTCTGCAACACAAAGGATTATGACTTCAGGCTCTTCCTGTCGGAGAGCGCGTACACGGACGACAGCGTCATGACGATGGCGGTGGCGGACTGGCTGCTGCGGGATCCGTCGCATAGCTATCAGGCGCTGGAGGATACGATGGTGGTATTCGCGAAGAACTGCCCTTGCCCGATGGGCGGGTACGGGACCGGGTTCTACCGGTGGCTCTTTGATCCGAAGGAGTTGTTTGTCTTCGACGACAAGTATGGCGCGCTCCCCTACGAGTCCCCCGCAGGGCGGCATCCCTACGGCTCCTGGGGCAACGGCTCCGCGATGCGCGTGAGCGCGGTGGGCTGGTTCTTCGACACGCTGGAGGAGACGGAGCGCGTAGCGAAGATCTCCGCCGAGATCACGCACAATCACCCGGAGGGAATCAAGGGCGCGCAGGCGACGGCGGCGGCCATCTTCCTCGCCCGGACGGGCAAATCGAAACAGGAGATCTGCGAGTATATCGAATCGCGCTTCGGCTACGACCTGCACAAGACCTGGGCGTACTGGCACCCCATATACGGATGGGAGAGCAGTTGCCAGGGGACGGTGCCGCAAGCGCTGATCTGCTTCCTGGATTCGACGGACTTCGAGGACGCCATCCGCAAGGCGGTGTCGTTGGGCGGCGATTCCGACACACTCGCCTGCATTACCGGCGGCGTGGCTGAAGCGTTCTACGGCGGCGTGCCCGCGGAGATGGCAGAACGAGTCCTGGCGAAAGTCCCGGTGGCCTTCAAGAAGGTTCTGGACGCCATGCGTCAAAACACCGCATACGGAAAACTTATTTTCCAGGCACGATAGAGGCCTGTTTTGTGCCCGGCATCCGCTTCCCGGGGACAAATAGTTGAAAAACAGGAGATTGCTCCTTCAAGGATGTGCGGCCTAATGACCGCGTAAACCATTATCTGCCCTCCCGCGCCAGGCGGATCTCCTCGTTAATCTCGTCCAGGGTGCGGCTGGGGATGTCGCCCTTCTCGACCCTGGCGCGAATCTCATCAAATGCGGCTTTCCCCCTGTCAATTACCTCTTCCTTGGCCGGAGCCTCAATGGTAAAAGGAATCCTGCGCTTGAGGACCACTGCGCGGGCAAAGATATTGAACGCCGTGTTGGTGCTCATGCCGAATTCATCGCAGAGCGCATCAAATTGCATCTTAAGGTCTTGATCCATTCGGATCGTCATTGCTGTCTGTGCCATAGTTCTTTTTGTCTTCTTGCTGCAAATATAATCATTATGATTCGTTTTGTAATCATCATGCAATCTTTTTACTATCTTATTTCAATCACCCTTGAAGTGCAGGAGATGGTATCTACTGCATTTTCGTCCGCCGGGTAGAGGTAGGCCGTGCACAAAAACGGCCTGTTTTGCGCACGAGAGACAAAAAAAACGCAATCCGTGCGTGGAAAGGGGCATTTTTGCGCACGGAAAACGAAATTCGCCGGCTGTAGGGCCGGCGAATGACGAGATTCCGGGTCAAACCCGGAATGACTATGACAGGTCGGGCATGACGTGCGGGAGATTACTCCACCGTCACAGACTTCGCGAGGTTGCGGGGCTGGTCGACGTCACGGCCCTTGGCGATGGCGACGTGGTAGGCCAGCAGCTGGAGCGGGACAATGGAGAGGATAGGCTCGAAGCACTCCTCCGTGTCCGGGATCTCGAAAGACCAGTCGGACAGCGCCTTGACATCGGTATCCCCTTCCGTGACCACGCTGATGATGCGGCCCTTGCGGGCCTTAACCTCCTGAATATTCGAAAGAATCTTCTCGTAATTACCGCGACGCGGCGCGATCACGACCACCGGCATCTCCTCGTCGATCAGGGCGATCGGGCCGTGCTTCATCTCCGCGGCCGGGTAGCCCTCGGCATGGATATAGGAAATCTCTTTAAGCTTCAGCGCACCCTCCAGGGCGACCGGATAATTGAAGCCGCGGCCCAGGTAGAGGAAGTTATGCGTATAGGTGAAGACCTTCGCCAGGTCGGCGATCTGCTGGTCGTGCTCGAGGATCTTGGCGATCTTGTCGGGAATGTTCTGCAGTTCCTGCACCAGGGCGGCGCGGCGCTCGTCGGAGACGGTGCCGAGCTGCTCGGCGAGGCTCATCGCGAGCAAGAAGAGCGTCGTCACCTGGGCGGTGAACGCCTTGGTGGAAGCGACTCCGATCTCCGGACCGATGTGCGTATAGCAGCCGGTGTCCGTGGCGCGGGCGATGGAAGAACCCACCACGTTGCAGATGCCGAACAGGAAGGCGCCCGCCTCGCGGGCCAGGTTCACGGCGGCCAGCGTGTCGGCCGTCTCGCCGGACTGCGAGATGGCGATCACGACGTCCGTCGGGAAGATGACCGGACGGCGGTAGCGGAACTCGGACGCGTACTCCACCTCAACGGGCTTG
>Ga0310696_10011555_pt1 | contig 10071 bp, 10 predicted proteins | sample AusTroGonzalo_MG_4_FD_203885 | JGI IMG/M metagenome (GOLD analysis project Ga0310696, IMG submission 203885) | Bovine rumen microbial communities from tropical cattle in Woodstock, Queensland, Australia - Gonzalo_02 (v2) (version 2) | ecosystem: Host-associated > Mammals > Digestive system >... | reverse complement strand
CCAGGATGTACAAGGAAGGTACCAGCGGAGATATGTCCGACAACACCATCGTCTGGATCTGCGTCGGCATAGTCGTTGCGATCGTAGCGTTGGCTGCGGTGGCACAGATCCTGAGGTCCAAGAGATCCAAGAATCAGTGAAAGGAGGGACAGGATGGAGATTGCAAAGGATTCGGCCCGCTTTAAGCTGACTGTGATGTTGGCAGCACTGCTGATGGCAATATCGGCAGTGGCCTTCGTACCTGCCGATATGTCGGATGCCGACGGCGATTTTATATCGGTGTCCACGTGGGACGAGCTCAAGGATGCGGCCGAGGACGGCCCCGATGAAGTATACATCATACTGAAAAACGACATAGAAGTCGATGACGACGCCATCGAGATCGGCAACGAACGCTATGTCGAGATCAATCTGGCCGGCTTTAAGATAGACGGATGCGGCGACGAGCGCCTGTTCGAGATATCCGGAGATGAAACCACGGTGGTGTGTATCTATAACGGAACGCTGACCGGAGGGCGCGGTGATGACGGTGGATGCATATACATCGACACGGCCAAGGAAGTCCACCTCGAGAATGTGAACCTGATCGGGAACTACTCGGACGATGACGGCGGCGCCATCTATGCCGAAGATGAAACGTTAATTAGAATCACCGGCGGGAAGATTGCCGACAACGCCTGCGACGGCGACGGGGGCGCCATCTATGCAGAGGACGACTGCTCCGTCAAACTGAAGGATGTGGAGATCTATGGGAACCATGCGGACGATGGCTGCGGCGGAGTTCTGTACTCTGAGTACAGCGCCTTAGAGATCGTAGGATGCAACATCCACGACAATTACTGCAGCGAGGACGGAGGCGCCATCTATGCCGAGGGAGTCACCCAATACTTCATCCCATATGGTATCATCAGCGGCACCACCTTCTCAGGAAATCACACCGAGGATGATGATGACAGCGACGGAGGCGCAATCCGCCTGTATCTCACCAATCTGAGGATGGATAGCAGCACATTCGACGGCAATCACTGCGGCTGCGACGGAGGCGCCATCTATGCCGAAGAAAGCGAGCTGAGGATCAATTCCTCTACGACGTTCAAGAACAACAGCGCCCCGGAGTCCGGAGGGGGCCTTCGTCTCCGCTGTGGCTTGACTGTTCTGACCGATACGGTCTTCGAGAACAATCATGCAGATGCCAACGGCGGAGCGATATACGCCAACAACGGCGCCAGACTTTGGATCACGAACATCACGATGACAGGAAACAACGTCCTGGGAGACGGGGGAGGCCTGCTGATGGGCGCCGATAAGAGTGACAGCGGTAGTGACAACGAATACAAGTTCGACGGCTTGGTCATCATCAAGGACAACACCGCGAAAGGGAACGGGTCGAACGTGTTCATCCGTTCAGGCCAGAAGATCGTTTGCGGCGAGTTTGAGGAAGGCACAGCGATCGGCATCGAGTTGGCCAAGGGGACCGGCAAATTCACCGAAAAATACTCCTATTGGAATGAGGGCATCGACCCTGCCAAGATCTTCTTCTCTGACGATTCCAAATACTACGTCGCACTGGATCCCGACAGCGGCGATGCGAAGATGTACAAGGAAGGTACAGGCGGCGACATGTCCAATGACATCAACATTTGGATTATCGTCGGAATAATAGTAGCTGTTATCGTTATAGGAACGGCTGTTTACTTCTTCGTAGTCAGGAAACCTTGAAACGATTTCAACCAAGGGGCTAAGATCCCCTGAATCTATTTTTTTTCGTCTCTCTGAGTTCAAAGGTGGAAAGCAATCGATGATGACTATGGCCGACAGCGATAACGCTACTGCCATGATGTATATAGCGAGCGTTGCACTATCTGTGAGCATTGTGAATGTCGTCAGTTTCATGTCCTTCTCCCTTTCATGTGATAAACGACTATGTCCTCCAGAGATGCATCGTCGATCAACATTTCCGGATGTGACTCGGAGAACGCCTTTCTATTCTTTATCAAGCCGTTTTGCCAAATTCTCCTTCCGACGTTCCTATGATGAACCCGTCACCTATCGCACAGTCACAGCTGACTTTCAAGATACCGTATTCCTCCAGTAGAGACACCCTGTCCTGACATAGCATGACCTTTCCATCTATCATCAGTACAATCTCGTCGGCTATCTTTTCCAAATCCGATGTCATATGAGATGAGATCACGACTGTATGCTCCTCGTCAGAAACATAATCCCTTAATAGCCCAAGGAACTCTTCCCTGGCCTCTGGATCCAGGCCCGAAGTGGGTTCGTCGAGGATCAGATAATCCGTCCCGTGCGAGAGCATGACTGCGATCTGCAAACTCATCCTCCTTCCGCGAGAAAGTGTTCCTACCCTGGAGGACATGTTGATTCCATACTTTTTGCATAGATTCTCGAACCTGATCGCATCCCAATCATCAAAGATCTTGTTCATAGTCCTCGAGAGAGCATCGACCTTCATCATTGGGGGGTACGGACATTCATCGAATACCACACCTATACGGCCGTACTGCTTCAGTACTCCGAATTTGATAACGCCGGAATCAGGGACGTATGATCCCGTTATGCATTTCAGCAGACTTGTCTTTCCGGCACCGTTGTTGCCTATTATAGCTGTGATATATCCTCTGGGTATCTCTACGTTGATATTATGGAGCCTGAATTTACCGAATAATTTATTCAGAAACTTTACAGAGATCCCTCTGGTCATTCCGATTCCTCCTGATAGATCATCGAGAGTATATCCTGCATCTCCTCCAACTCCACTTTGCATAGCCTGGCCTGCTTCACAGCATTACGCAGGTTCTCTTCCATCTCTTTCAACTTGTATTCCGAAAGTAATCTGAGGTCATTGGAAGAAACGAAGCTGCCTTTTCCTACAGCCGTGATTATGAATCCCTCGGATTCCAGATCCTGATAGGCACGTTTTGTTGTAATCAGACTGATCTTCAGTTCCTTCGCTAGATCACGCATGCTGGGGAGGGCGTAGCCTGGTTCAAGCTCTCCTGAGATGATCTTGTCCTTGATCTGCTCCTTAAGCTGCTCATAGATGGGCTTTCCGGATGAAGTGCTGATAATCAGGTCCATTTGCAATAGATAATTGACCGCCCGATATTTAATTGTATATATGTGATATACTCATTAATATACAAATGTAGATGGGTTTTAGGACAGGTGGATCGATCATATTCGAAATCTACGATTTTGATAACCTTCATCTCACTTCACTTATCATTATTCTATCACTATTCTTGTTCAGTTTTAACTCAGGTTATCTCTATCAAGTCGTGGTCCGAATCCCGCATCGCTTCGCTCGCGTGATTCGTCCCGGGTCGGGCCGGCGCCTCGGCAGGGCCTACGGCGCCCGATCCTTCAATGCAGAACAATCGTCTCGCTTCTTGAATATGGCCAGACCGCGACCGTGCCCGCGGCCTTCGGCCGCCCGGGCAACGGCCGTCGGCCTGTCCTGCCTGCTTGGATATGCACTAAGTATGACGGAAGCGGCGTCAGCGGAAAAGGCCCCCGACCCTTTCGATGATGCCCTGTTTCCTGCCGATGGGTTGATGATAGAAAGACGGAGGATGCTGCTGATGTGATTGGGGTTCCTCATCTTCAGATTTCATCTGCCTGTATAGACGCTGGCAGATGCGATAGTCGAATTTCTTGCCTATGATCTTCTCTACGAGCTTCTTCATGCTCCTGATGTCCTCGGGGCTGGCGAAATCGAAGAGCGGGTTATTTGAAGGGAAGAAGGGCCTCTTTGAGAAACCATGCAGCTTCAGATCTAGCGGAGGATCCTTGACATAACGGCTGACCACGGGCATCCTGTCCAGATCGAGCTCCAAACGGATCTTCTGGCCGTAGTCGTCGATGTACTCTATGAAGTGATCCATCACGCATCCTGCGTACGGTCCGGGGACGTAGTAGGCTTTGCGGAGCTGCTCGGGACGCAGGCCTAGAACTATGATGAGCAACACGAATGATAGGGCTTTGACATCCCTCTAAACTAAACGATCGGGTTTGGAGGAAACGGTCATGATGCGTTTCAATGCGATGAGGAATGATTGCTCATCGAGTTCCCTTCTTTGTTGCTCGCGATCCTCATGGAATACAGCTGCGGAATCGTTGTCCAGATACAAGAGGTAGCCGTTCAGGTAGTCCAGATTCCTTCTCACGGTGGAATCGGATGCTCCGTCTGATTTACGTCTGTCGGCGAACGATTGAATGTCGTTCACAGTTAGCTGGGAGGGATTGTCGGAATTGATGATGCCTTCGGTCTTCAATTGATGGAATATCCTCCCCATGTTGCGGAGATGACGCCTTGCAGCTTCCATGGATTGATCGTTCCCGAGCGTGTACCCGCGGGATTGTATGTAATCTTCGATGTGATCGGAGAACGGATAGCGGGACATACAAATCACCTCCTCTCATGTGATGGCCTCCCGGGAGGATTGTAAAGAATTCCTCAACTTGATCAAAGCGGCCTGCTGGTTGAATGCCATTATGAAATCATGCTCATAGCCTGTCAGAGTCCTGATACGCTTCCATTGGGACGGTTCATCGGATTTCTTCTCCGGGAGCATACCTATGCGGTCCTTGAAACCTTTCCCGAAGGATACGTCTCTCGTCCTGAAGCATTTGTTACCGAGATGCGTGAAGAGCATTGTGCGCTTGTCCTTGTCCTTAATGGAATTGATATCGGGGATGCCTTTGATAGAGTTCTTCCCATCCTGTGTGATGCACTTGACCAGATACTTGAACGGATAGGTTATCGCATTCATGCTAGATCTGGAATCATTTTCACTTACGATGCCCTCGAAATCTATGAAACCGTGCTTCCAGATAGGGTTCATGTCTATTGCTTTGCGGTAATCGTTCTTGGCCAGCTTCCTCATGAGAGATCCCTTTCCGATCCTGTTGAGTATCCTCGATTCACACAACCTCCATGATACAACACCGTTCTTTCCGACATGGCGCTCCACCATGACAGGCTCGTCGAGGATGAAGATGAGATGCGGTGCGGGATATCCGGAGGATTGGGCCTCTTTTGAAGTGAGAGTTCCGTGCTTCCCGAAGATCTTGCTGATGTTCGCATTGAGCTTGTTGATGACGTTGAAGGTGTAATCCATGCCTTCAACCGGAGTGGAACGGAGAGCTGCCCAGGCCCCCTCGGCTGTGAATTTGGTCCTGTCGAAGTTCACGGTGACCAGAAGCAGCCTGGTCATCCTCCTGTTGCGGAATCCTTTGACAGGGTAGTCGAAGATCTTGTCCTTGATCGCATCTTTGACCTTATCCCTGTTCTTGGTCTTCCTCGTAGCATATACGACATTCCCTCTCTTGGCTGATTGGGCGAAGATTATCTCTCCTGTCTCGAGATTGATGAACTTGTTGTAGTCCTCGGTCTCCATCCAATCCAACAGTATCGCCTGAAGCAAGGGGTCATCCAAAGACCTTCTGTGCTCCACCAGGTCCCTGATTAGCTCCTCGTTATCGAAAGGCCAGGATCCGCAGTTTTTCGTGCGGAAATCCGGTTTCGGAACATTACGGAATGCATCCTTCAACCTAGGTCTTACGGCATCCTTCTCGGAGAGGCCATCTGTCAAGACACCATCTCCGAAGAGGTTTCCGAATCGGGTTTGAGCTTTCCGATCCTTTCCTTGATGAGATCTCCTGATGGGATCTCTTCATGGATGCCCATGGATTCCATTGCATTCCCCAGGGTCGTGAGGAACGATCCGAGGTCCTTCAATAGACCCGGGTCGGCGAGGATCCTGTTGTATTTCCCGTTGACCATGAGTGAAATCCTCGGGGACGGTTCTCTGTATTCTCCGGTATCCCTGTCGAACAGGGACACCATCTTCATCGTGACAGTGACGTTGCTCCTGTTGAAGGAGGCAACCCTCGTCTTTTTCGAGTGCTTCGGATAGGATTCCGGAGCACCGTTTCCATTGCAAACTTTGCTTTGATCCTGTGTCATATGTACACCTTCCCGGTCATCCGCAATAGTGCGGAGACCTATGCTCCGCTTTCCGGGAGTTTATAAGGAAGGTGTAACTGCCCAAGCAGGTTCACACCTAAGTTATAGCCAGAATTTTTGGAAAATTAAGCTGTTTTCCGGACATGCTGGCCCTAGAGGGTGTGAATCTGGGCGGGCCCACTTTGATTTATGTCACTTGACATAAATTTTGCACCCACACATATTGAGGCGTGTCTGATCCTGATCATCATAAGGGCGTGTGAAACTACAACTATCAAGATGGAAATTACACGGTGTCCAAGAATTCAGGTTCAGATTAGGCGATCGTAATGTTGTTCTGATCGTGTCACACTGTATGCACGTATAGGCCGATCTAGACCCACCGATGCAAATGTCTAGATGTCCGACGGGCAGTGGGCCAAATAAAAGTTGTATGGCGACGGAGCCCGCCGTCGCCAGATCCGTCACAAGGACGTGGGTTTCGAGGCCTCAGATCAATACTTGCCTGAGATGTAGACTTTGACAGACAGCTCTCCCTTGAACTCGGAATTGCTGGCATCCTTCGACAGTGTGTAGGGTCCGGGGGTCTTACCGATTATCTTGTTGAATTCGTCGATTCTGCGCATAGCATCCTTTATGTCGGAGATCTGCTGCTCGACTATACTCGGGTCGAAAGGTCTGTCCGCTATAAGGCAGTCGGCCGTGATCTCGCCCACCTCGTTGACGATCCTTGCGATGCGCTTCTGTTCCTCTTTGATACTATCCTCTACTTTGCGAATCTCCTTCTCCTTCGCTTTTTCGGGGTTCTCTTTGAATATGTCCGTTAAACTCATAGTATCTGCAGTGTAACCGCAATTCACGTAGAAAAAAAGTATGGCCGACACCAAGGTGCCAGCCAATTGTGGTCAACGTTTGGCTATCAGGCCTTTGGCAGTCAGCAGTTCGGCGCAGAGAACAGCTCCTCCTGCCGCTCCGCGCAGGGTGTTGTGGGACAGACCTACGAACTTCCAGTCGTATACGCTGTCCGGTCTGAGCCTCCCTACGGTCACGCCCATGCCACGCTCATAGTTCACATCCAGGGTGACCTGCGGGCGGTTCTCCTCCTCGAAGTATTTGATGAACTGCTTGGGGGCGCTAGGCAGATCCAGGTCCTGGGGCTCTCCCTTGAATTCCCGCATCTTCTGGATCAATTGCTCCTTGGTGGCCTGTTTCCTCAGCTTTACGAACACTGCGGCGGTGTGGCCATACAGGACGGGGACGCGAATGCACTGGCTGGTGATCTTGGGGACGATTGCGGGAACGATCTCCCCATTCTCCACATGGCCCCATATGCGCAGGGGCTCGCGCTCGCTCTTGTCCTCCTCGCCGGATATGAACGGGATGACGTTGCCCACCATCTCCGGCCAGGTGTCGAAGTTCTTCCCCGCCCCGGAGATCGCCTGATAGGTGGTGACGATCACCTCGTAGGGCTCGAACTCCTTCCATGCCTCCAGCACAGGGGTGTAGCTCTGGATGGAGCAGTTGGGTTTGACAACGATGAATCCGCGCTTGGTCCCGAGGCGCTTCTTCTGGGCCTCTATCACAGCTATGTGGTCCGGATTGATCTCGGGAAGGATCATGGGCACGTCAGGGGTCCAGCGGTGGGCGCTGTTGTTGGATACGACGGGCACCTCGTGCTGGGCATACACCTCCTCGATCCTCCTGATCTCGTCCTTGGGCATGTTGACGGCGCTGAAGACGAAATCGACCTTGCTGCAGATGTCGTCGACCTCGTTGATGTTCTGGACTATCATGTCCTTGTACTTGTCCGGCAGCGGAGTCTCTATACTCCAGCGTCCTCCAAGCGCATCCTCGTATCTCTTGCCGGCGGAGCGCTCGCTGGCCGCCATGACCGCAATCTCATACCAGGGGTGGTCCGCCATCAGAGATACGAATCTCTGTCCTACCATCCCGGTAGCTCCCAGTATACCTACTTTCAGTTTCTCAGCCATGATATCAGTCCGTGTTGAACGCGATGTCCTGGTGTATTACGGACCAGATTTATCTTTTTTGTCGGTCAGGCCTCAACATCCTCGGATTCTTGGTCCTCGTGGATGTTCGGCAGGGCAGGGCCCTTCTTGCCCACCTTGATCTTCCACATATGGTAGATCGCCATGGCGACCAGTATGACGATGAGGATTATGATGTGCAGGACGGTGTCAATGCCGTTGGGGGTAAGGATGACGGCGGTCATGGCGATGACAGCTCCGATTATCAGAGGGTTCATCGTCTCATAGAACATTGTCTTCTCCTCGGACTCCTCTTTCTTCGGTTTCTTCTTGTTCCCTATGTCCAGGATGTATAGGACCATACGTATGTTGGAGGCCAGCCTGTCGCAGGGGAACAGTAGGATCGCGAAGTTGGCCACAAGGATGACGACCCTCCATACGAACTCATTCATCCCGAAATGTTCGGTCAGCCAGAGGCTCAGCGGGTTGTAGAGGTAGAAGAAGACCAGCTGGATGAGCAGGATGAGGAAGACCAGGAAGTACGATTTGGCCAGACCCTTGTTGAAGAGGGATCTGGTCTTGGACGATACGGCCTCGAGGGACCTGTAGAGCTCATCCCTGTGCGCGGACAGGCTGTTGAGGAAGCGTCTCACGATATCTGGGCATACATTGCCGGCCCTGTCGTAGGCCTTTCCAGAGAATTCCGTCAGGATAGGTAGCAGTATCATGGACAGCAGCGCCGCCCCGATGACCGACGAGTAGAATGCCTGATCCATCACCCCGTAGTCCAGGGCCTCCTTGGAGATGATGAAGGCGAACTCACCCATGGCGCAGAGCGCGACGGCGGAGATGAAGCCGTTACGGCTGTCGCCATTGCCTACCCAATATCCCAGATGGACCGTGGCCGTCTTGCACAATGCGAACACGGCGTAGATCACCAGAATGAGGCCTACGTTGTCGACCAGGCTGGATATAGCGACCTCCATCCCGACCGATATGAAGAACATGGCCATGAACAGGCTCTTCAGGGGTTCAACGAAATGCTCCACTGCCTCCTTCGGCCTGGATGTTCCTACCATTATGCCCATGAGGAACGCTCCGATAGCGACCGACAGTCCCATCCCATGGGCGGCCCATGCCAATGTGAACAGGCCTCCGATGCACAGCAGGGATATCAGCTCGTCGTTGGCCCTCTTATAGAACCAGTCTATGACGCGGGGCACCACGTACAGGCCCAATGTGAAGCAGGCCACCATGAATATGGCGATCTTTATGATCAGTATGGCCAGGTCGTCGGGGCTCATCTCGCTCCCGCCGAGCATGGGGGTGAGTATAGACAGCATTATGACCTGCCCTATGTCCTCCATGATGGTGACGAGGACGAGGAGCTCTATGCTCTCCTTGTCCAGGGTCCCCTGGGACTTCAGGACGGCCAGCACCACCGCGGTGCTGGAACCGGATATGATGGCACCGAGGCAGAAGCTCTGGAGCATGTTGTATCCGAGTAGCAGCCCTGCGGTGAGTCCGCCTATCACCATCAAAGGCAGCTGGACCGCTGCCACTATAAGAGCCAGCCTGCCTTGGGTCTTGAGTTTGCGCAGGTCTATCTCCATACCTATGGAGAACATCAGCATGATCAAGCCCAGTGTCGAGAAGACCTCTACGACGTCAATGGCGTCCTGAGGCAGGTTCATGAAGTTCGCGATTATTATCCCGGCGGCCAGGAATCCTATCAGCGGCGGGAACTTGATCTTGTTCATCACGATGGACAGGAAAGCGGCCAGTATCACAAGAATGGCCATACTGGATACAAGGATTATCTCGTCCATCTTCGCGCACTTCTCAACAACAGTCTAGGCCGGCATAAAGGGTTTCATGTCTTATATCTTCGTATCGCCGTCTATCGTGCGACCATGCTACGTACCATATGGAACGACGCTTAACGCGAAGCCATCCAGATGGATGAAAGGCTGATTGCTTTGCATATTCTCCTATTTTAGGTTTTGCGAAATCCTATGACGGTGTTGAACAACCCCATTAATTCAGTGCTCCCTCCCAAGCCTTGATCATGAAGTCCCTGTGGATATCGTAAAG
>Ga0310696_10011554_pt1 | contig 10071 bp, 8 predicted proteins | sample AusTroGonzalo_MG_4_FD_203885 | JGI IMG/M metagenome (GOLD analysis project Ga0310696, IMG submission 203885) | Bovine rumen microbial communities from tropical cattle in Woodstock, Queensland, Australia - Gonzalo_02 (v2) (version 2) | ecosystem: Host-associated > Mammals > Digestive system >... | reverse complement strand
CGGGAGCCACAGGTACAGGAAAAACCGTCACCCTCCAGGTGTTGGCCGAAACATTCTGCCAGGCAGGTGTGCCCTGCTTCATGGCCGACATGAAAGGCGACCTTTCAGGTATCTCTCAAGTGGGAAAGATGAGCGGTTTCATTGAGAAGCGACTGCCTGAATTCGGCATCGAGAACCCAGAGTTCCAGAGCTGTCCCGTACGTTTCTTCGATGTCTTTGGCGAACAAGGCCATCCCATGCGTGCCACAATCTCGCAGATGGGACCACAGTTAATCTCCCGTCTGCTCCAGCTGAACGAGACGCAGGATGGTGTACTCAACATCGTGTTCCGTATTGCCGACGAACGCGGATTGCTGCTCGATGACCTGAAGGATCTGCGTTCCATGCTCGACTGGGTATCAAAACATGCCAAGGAGTACACAACAAAATATGGTTATATCACCACTGCCACCATCGGTGCCATCCAGCGTTCACTGCTGCAACTCGAGCAACAGGGGGCTGATAAGTTCTTCGGAGTGCCCTCATTCGACATCTATGACCTGTTGCAGACAGAAGGCGGCAAGGGTATTATGAACGTCTTGGCTGCCGACAAGCTGATGATGCAGCCTAAGCTCTACTCCACCTTCCTGTTGTGGCTCATGAGCGAACTCTACTCCACTTTGCCAGAGGTAGGCGACCTGCCATTACCTAAGCTCGTGTTCTTCTTCGACGAGGCCCACATGCTCTTTACCGATACCAGCAAGGCCCTGCTCGACAAGATTGAACAGGTCATCCGTCTGATCCGTTCAAAGGGCGTGGGTATCTACTTCATCACGCAGAGCCCCACGGATATCCCGGAAAACATCCTCGGACAGCTTGGTAACCGTGTACAGCATGCCTTGCGTGCCTACACACCGAAAGACCAGAAGGCCGTAAAGACTGCTGCAGACACCTTCCGCGCTAATCCTGAATTCAAAACCGATGAAGCCATCATGAATCTGGAGACAGGTGAAGCACTTGTGAGCTTCCTCGACGAAAAGGGAGCCCCCAACATGGTGGAGCGTGCCAAGATTCTGTTCCCTCTGTCCCAGATTGGCGCCATCACCGAAGGTCAGCGAAACGACATCATCCGTCAAAGCCGCATCTTTGGAAAGTACGATGAAGCCAAGGAGCGCGACAGCGCCTTCGAAATGCTCATCGCCGATGCTGAGCGTCAACTGGCAGAAGCAGAGGAGCAGGAAAAAGAGATTGCCATTCCCAAGCCAGAGAAGGAAGCCAAGGCTGAGAAGAAAAAGCCCGGCATGATGAGTAAGGTATGGAAAGCTGTGCTGACCGCTATTACCTCGACACTAGCCACCATTCTTGGCACTTATGTCAGCGATAAGGTAACAGGAAAGAAGACCAAGTCGAAGACCTCGGCAAAAGGTCGTGTGGTGAAGAATGCCACCAGTGCAGCCACGCGTACCATCACCAAGGAGTTGACACGCGACATTCTGGGAAATCTCGTAAAATAAGAAAGATCCTGATTAGAGGAGATAGGCCATCTGGGTGTTATCCAGATATTCCCACATACGCTCACGCATGTTGAACATATACTTCAGGTGATAGAAATTGTCTATCTTCCACTGACCATCCTCATACACCAGTTCTATACGGGCTGGTGTATAATTTTTATTCTCATAGACGGTGAAGTTAACCAGAGCGCGCTTCTCATCACCAGAGTACACAATGTTTCTCACCTCAAACTCCTCGAAGCTCACCAAGTCGGTATCATGTGACATCGTCCAATGATTCACCTCAAAGAACAGGGTATTTGTAAGATACTCCTGACGACGAACGGCCATCAGCAACTGGTTCCACGATTTAGTACAGAAAGCTTTGTCGAGCAAATCGCTATCGGTAGAGCCACCCATATAGGAGCACTCCTGCTTGATGAGCGAATAAATGGTCTGAACACGCTCCAGCACCACGCCACGCTCTACCATAGCCGAAACCTCACTATTCAATGTGTCGGCCACCATAGTGGTGTCAGTACCAAGAATCTCATTAGATTCAGCATCTGCGGGAGCCTCTGTCTTAGAGCCGCCACAACTTGCTATCATTAACGATGTAACAATTGGTAATCCAATCAACAATGCTTTTACTAAACGCTTCACCTGAAAAAATTTTTAAATGGTCTAACTAATCGGCTGCAAAGGTACAGAAAAAAAAGTAAACCAACAAACAATTTGCTATTTTTTTTGTTAAAAAGTCGTAAATTGACAATAAGAATAGACAAAACGATTATGATGGTCGGTAAAAGTCTCAATAAAAAACCCCTCCTGACACAGCACCTGCTTCATATCCTTACTGATGCCCGTGCCTATCAGTTTCAAGGTTGCCTCCTTCATGGTCCACAGCTGAATAAAGGCCACTGCGCGGTTCTCAGCAGCTTCAATCCGCTGTATTTCATCATCGTTCATCGTATAGCGCACCAGGCTTTCGTTAAACGAACGCACCGACTCCACATCCACGCCAATGGGCCTGTCGCTTATAGCGCAGATGGCCGCCTCCTTACAATGGCTGAGATTAAAAAAGATCTCAGGATGACCTACAATTGAAGGCTTACCGTGCTCATTATATTCAAATATTGGATTCTCCCCAATGCCATACACCTCTTTCAGGCCCCGTTTCAACAACTGATAGGCAAGCACACAGAGCCGCTGCCCCAGTTCGTATTTGAACTTGAGGGCCTGCTCACGTCGCTGCTCAGAAATCTCCGCGAGAGCCGCAGCGAGGTCAAAGTCCCATATCTCCTCACTCAGGAATATATGCATGATCTCTGATTTTGATGCAAAAGTACAAAAAAAACATAAACTATTCACTATACACTATTCACTATTCACTTTTTTTTGTATCTTTGCAGCATAAAACGTATGATCTTTATACTTATAAACTTTTAAAACCAACAGATTATGGATTACAAGATTATCGACATCGAAGGAGTAGGCGACGTTTATGCAGAGAAGCTGGTTGCCGCTGGTATCAACAAAGTGAGTGAACTGCTCGAGAAGTGTGCAGCCCCCAAGGGTCGCAAGGAGCTGGCCGAGGCCACAGGCATCAGCGAGAAGCTAATTCTGCGCTGGACAAACCATGCCGACCTGTTCCGCATCAACGGCGTAGGTCCTCAGTTCTCTGAGTTGCTCGAGAAGGCTGGCGTTGACACCGTGAAGGAGTTCCGTCACCGTGTGGCAGAGAACCTGCAGCCGAAGCTCGAGGAGATCAACGCTGAGTTCCACATCTGCGGACGTGTTCCCGCTGTAAGCGAAGTTCAGAAGATGATCGACCAGGCCAAAGAGCTTGAGCCTAAGATGACCTACTAGAAAACTAAATCCCCGCTCGATTGAGCGGGGATTATTATTATTTCTTGTCGTATGCGTGGACGGGATAGTCGATGGTGTAGTGAAGGCCGCGACATTCCTTGCGCTCGAGGGCCCAACGGGTAATGAGGTAGCCCACGTTGATCATATTTCGCAGTTCGCAGATATCCTTCGAAGCCTTGACACGCTTGAAAAGGCGTTCGGTCTCTTCATAAAGCATATCCAAACGGTCCCACGCACGATGCAGACGCAGGTCTGAGCGTACGATACCCACATAGTTCGACATAATCTGATTCACCTCCTTCACCGACTGGGTGATGAGCACCTTCTCCTCATTGGTCATCGTGCCCTCGTCATTCCACTTCGGCACCTTTTCATTGTAGTCATACAGATCGACATGCGCCAACGAGTCTTTCGCAGCCGCATCTGCATAGACCACCGCTTCGATAAGCGAGTTCGATGCCAGGCGGTTGCCGCCATGCAAACCGGTGCAAGAACACTCACCCAAGGCATAGAGGCGTTCAATAGAGCTCTGACCGTTGATATCGACCTTGATACCACCACACATATAGTGGGCCGCAGGTCGCACAGGGATATAGTCGGTGGTGATGTCGATGCCAATGGAGAGGCACTTCTGATAGATATTGGGGAAGTGGTGACGGGTTTCCTCGGGATCCTTGTGGGTGACATCGAGACAGACGTGGTCGATACCATGTATCTTCATCTCCTTATCGATAGCACGTGCCACGATATCACGTGGAGCCAACGAGAGACGCTCGTCGTACTTCTGCATAAACTCCTCACCATTAGGCAGTTTCAGAATACCGCCATAGCCACGCATGGCCTCGGTGATGAGGTAGGCTGGATGCGTTTCTTTCGGATTATGAAGCACCGTTGGGTGGAACTGCACAAACTCCATATCGGCCACTGTTCCCTTGGCACGATAAACCATAGCAATGCCATCACCCGTAGCAATGACGGGATTAGATGTGGTGAGATAGACTGCACCACAACCACCCGTACACATGACGGTGATCTTCGATAGATAGGTATCCACTTTCTGTGTCTTAGGATTCAGCACGTAGGCACCATAGCACTGGATATTGGGCGAACGACGGGTGACGCGCACACCCAGATGATGCTGGGTGATGATCTCTACAGCAAAGTGATTCTCCTTCACATCGATGTCGGGACAATTGCGTACTGCCTCCATCAGACCGCGCTGGATCTCGGCACCGGTATCGTCGGCATGGTGCAGAATGCGGAACTCAGAATGTCCGCCCTCGCGATGCAGGTCGAAAGTGCCGTCGTCCTTCTTGTCGAAATTGACACCCCACTGCACCAGTTCCTGAATCTGCGCCGGTGCCTGGCGCACCACCTGCTCCACAGCCTTGCGGTCGGAAATGTAATCGCCTGCTATAATGGTGTCGGCAATATGCTTGTCGAAGGTGTCCACCTTCATATTTGTCACACTCGCCACACCGCCTTGTGCAAACGATGTATTAGCCTCGTCGAGCGAGGTTTTACAGATCATACACACCTTGCCCTTCTTGGCACGTGCCACCTTCAAGGCGTAACTCATACCGGCCACGCCTGCTCCGATAATCAGAAAGTCGTATTTGTACAACATAAGCAAAATCAATAATCTGCTGCAAAGATACAAAAAAAAGTGAATAGTGAATAGTGAATAGTGAAAAATTTACTACCTTTGTGGCTGATATGAAAAAAATACTGCTTATCATTACTGTTTTGTGCCTGACGGCTGGATCATGGGGACAGATATCTGCCCCTGTGGAGTATGCCATCGCCGACACAGTCGTTGTCGACACTGCCGCTGTCGACAGTACACTGCAATGGCCAGAGAACGTGATTGCACGTCTGGACCGTCTCATGAAAGAGCCGTTGCTGAAAAAGACCCAGTTAGGACTGATGATCTATGACCTGACAGCCGACTCTGCCATCTATTGTCAAGGAGAGAAGCAAACACTGCGTCCGGCCTCGACCATGAAACTTGTGACAGCCATCACTGCCATCGACAAGTTGGGTGGCGGTTACCAGTTCCGTACCCAACTCTACTATACAGGTATCATCGAGCGCAACGTCCTGAGGGGCAACTTATACTGCGTGGGCGGTATGGATCCCCGTTTCAACAACGACGATATGAGGGCCTTTGTAGAGAGTATTCAGAAGATCGGCATCGATACCATCTGCGGACGACTGATAGCAGACACGTCGATGAAAGATGACACACGCCTGGGCGAAGGCTGGTGCTGGGATGACGACAATCCCTCGCTGACACCACTGCTCATTGGCAAGAAAGACATGTTTATGGAGCGCTTCCGTCAGGAACTCCGCGATGGCGGCATTATAGTGGTGGACAATGAGGAGGCGATTGCCAACAATAAGACGAAGAACCGCCCACTGATTCACCTCTGCTCACGTTTCCACTCTTTAGACCAGGTGCTGATGCGCATGCTCAAGGAGAGCGACAACCTCTATGCCGAGTCGGTACTCTATCAAACAGCAGCCTCGGGAGGTGTGAAGAATGCCTCTGCCAAAGACGCCCGTCAATGGATTCATAAGCTCATTACCCGTATCGGACTGAATCCTGGCGATTACAAATTTGCGGATGGCAGCGGACTGTCGCTCTACAACTATGTCTCGGCAGAACTGCTGGTGAGTCTGTTGCGCTTTGCCTATCACAACCAGAATGTCTATGGCCAGCTCTACCCCGCCCTACCCATCGCTGGTGTCGATGGGACGTTGGAAAAGCGCATGAAGGGTGCCTTTACCAATGGTAATGTGAGGGCGAAGACCGGTACGCTGACAGGCATCTCGTCGCTCGCGGGCTACTGCACAGCAGCCAACGGACACCAGCTGGCATTCGCCATCATCAATCAGGGGGTGCTGCGAAACGCCAGCGGAAGGACGTTTCAGGATAAGGTCTGCACAGCCCTGTGCGAACCGTAAAGACACAATAATCCCCATCGAAGATCGACGGGGATTATTGATATTTAGAAATTCACACCAACGTTGAGGAAAAGGGCGTTGTTGTGAGCGGTGTCGTCGTCACTGTCGAGGAAATTGGTGACACCGAACTGATAGCCCAGCTCAACATAGAGCTTGTTATACTCAGCACCGCAACCCAGCTTGAAGCCCATGTTATTACGGTTGATGCGTTGCAGCTCCTTATAGTGGTTATCTTTATCAGCCTGGCTACGCTTGTCTTTCTTGTCAGAGCTGACGGCATAAGCGAAATAAGGTCCGAAGAACGGCAGCAGGGCAATCTCTTCAGTAGCCTTGATACCATACTTTATCACGAGGGGAATCTCGAGGTTGTCGGAGGTGATTTCCCAATAGTCGTCCTTGGCACCACGCTGGGTGTAGTAGAGACCTGACTCAAGGAACACTGGCGTAGAGCCTGACAGGCGCAGACCGACGATACCAGCCAAAGTCATGCCAACCTTGGAACCAACAGACACATCACCGCTGACAGAAGCGATTGTTCCGCCGAAGCGCACACCATAATACATACTCTCCTTGTCGAGTTCGAAACCGCCGCTTGAATACTGAGCGAACGCAGGTGCAGCCATCAGCGCTGCAACGATTGAAACTAGAAACTTTTTCATACTCTATTGTTTTTATGATGATATTAATATTGTCGCTTTGACGGTGCAAAGGTACAAATAAAAGTGAAAAGTGAAAAGTGAAAAGTGAAGAATTTGCTACTGCAATGCCTTTTTTTCTTAATTTGTTCTTACCTTTGCAGTCAAAACGAAGCAATATGGAGAAGATTCGGGAGATAAACGGCTTTGCACAGACGCTGCTGAAATGGTTTGAGACCAATGGTCGCGAACTGCCCTGGCGTGAGACAAACGACCCGTATGCTATCTGGCTCTCAGAGATTATCCTCCAGCAAACACAGGTGAAGCAGGGCTGGGACTACTGGCAACGGTTCATGCGTCGCTGGCCCACTGTAGAGGATCTGGCAGCAGCCACGGAGGATGAGGTACTGAGAGAATGGCAGGGCCTGGGCTATTACAGCCGTGCCCGTAACCTGCACTTCGCTGCCAAACAGATTGCCGGGTCAGGCCACTTCCCCAATACCTTTGAAGAGATCAAGCAACTGAAGGGCGTGGGTGACTATACAGCTGCTGCCATTGGGAGCATCGCCTTCGGACTACCTACCGCTGTGGTCGATGGCAATGTCTACAGGGTGCTGGCCCGTCATTTTGGCATCGAGACACCCATCAACAGCACAGAAGGGAAGAAGACATTTTCAGCCCTGGCACAGAGTCTGATGCCTGCCCCGCCCCTCAAAGGGGAGGAGAATGTCTGCGGACTCTACAATCAGGCCATCATGGATTTTGGAGCCATCCAATGCACACCCCTGTCGCCCAAATGCGTAGTCTGTCCGCTACAAGAGTCATGCGAGGCCCTGCGCACAGGAAAGATCAGTCTGCTACCCATGAAAGAGAAAAAGCTCAAGATCAAAGAGCGCCACCTTATATATATATACATACGTTGTCAGGGCGAGACGGCCATCCACCGTCGTGGCGAGGGCGACATCTGGCAAGGGCTGTGGGAACCGGTATTAGTGAATAGTGAACAGTTAATAGTGAATAGTGAACAGTTAATAGTGAAGGCGAAGGGAGTTAAGCATGTGCTGACGCATCAGGTGCTGACAGCTGATTTCTATCTCTGGGAGACGGAAACAAAGCCGGAACTGCCTGAAGATTACATCTGGATTAAGGAAGAGGATATAGACAACTACGGCATCCCCCGCCTCGTCGACAAACTCCTCAAAAAACTATTTTCCTGACTCCTTACTCCTTCTCTCCTGACTCCTTTTCCACCTGTCCTTTCGGCCAATTCACCAAATACAGCTTCTCCGTCGCTCGTGTAAAGGCGGTATAAAGCCAATGGATATAATCGGGCGTAAGCATATCATCGGTCATATATCCCTGATCCAGATAGATATGCGACCACTGACCGCCCTGCGCCTTATGACACGTGACGGCATAGGCAAACTTCACTTGCAGGGCATTGTAATAACGGTCTTCCTTGATTTTCTTTATACGGTCGGCCTGTCTGGGGATATCGTTATAATCTTCCATCACTGCTTGAAAGAGATGTTCCTGCTGGTCGCGAGTGAGGGCTGGCGATTCACTGGTGAGGGTATCAAGATTAACAATAGCCGTCAGTTCATAGTCGTCGTAATCAGGAAACAGCATGGTAACCTCAGCGAAACGAAAGCCATAGAGTTCATGTACATGACGTACCCGCTGTACCAAAGCGCGATCGCCATTGGCAATAAACCCCAAACTCCTGTCTTCTGTCTCCTGTCTCCCGACTCCTGTCTCCTTCACCCAAAAATAGTTGTTCTTCACAATCATCAGCAAATCACCACGACACAGTTCATCCTCGCGGTCGAGCACCATATTGCGGATGCCCTGATTATAGATGTTCGCCCGCTTGTTACTACGGGTGATGACCATCGTCTCATCCATTCCCACACGACTGTAGCTACTTGACAGTGACTCTATCAGTTCATCCCCTGGCACCACCTGGATATCCTCAAAACCTTTCACTCTTATCTGCGGCAAACTCACGGGGACAGGTCCCGTGAGTTGCCGGATCCTCGTAGCGTTCCACAAGATGCCTGAATCCTCACTCTGACGGAGCACCTGATTCAGGTCGCACTCATAGACCTTCATGCCATAACCTTGAAGGAAGGAAGCCGACAGCGCAGGGCTCTCCTCTTCGCCCACAGGTGGCAACTGCGCCTTGTCGCCAATGATCAGCATCCTACAATTCTGTCCATTGTATACAAACTGCATCAGGTCGTCGAGCAGGCATCCGCTACCAAAAGACCATTTGGCATCCGTCCCTGCAGCAAACGCATCGTTGGCAATCATCGAAGCTTCATCAACGATAAACAAAGTATCTTTGTTCAGATTGTCATTCAGATTGAACGCCGAGAGGTCGCCTGCAGATTTCTGGCGATAAATACGACGATGGATGGTATAGGCCGCATGGCCTGCATAGAGTGAGAACACCTTCGCAGCACGACCCGTAGGCGCCAGCAGCACCAGTTTCTGATTCAGCCTTTCCATCGCCTTGACGATTGCGCCAGCCAGTGTGGTCTTACCCGTTCCTGCCGACCCTCGCAGAATCATTACCACATGTTCCTCCCTGTCGGTCATAAACAGCGAAAACACGTCTAACGCCTGCGCCTGCTCAGGTGTAGGTGTAAAGCCAAAGGTCTGCAGAATACGATATTTCAGCTCGTCTTGTATCATTTCGATGGCAAAGTTACGAATAAGTGAGCAAAACACCAAATTTATTTGAGTATTTTCGAACGAGAGTAACTTCGAGACATAGTCTCAAAGGTAACCATTCTTTTTGAAAGAGCCAAATCTATTCATCTCTTTTTTCCTCTGAGCTTGCTCATCGCTCTTGAACTGATTGTGGCATTTTTTGTGGTACTTGCCAGAAAGGTGCGTATTAGATTCTGTCTTAATCTCCAAAGAAAAGGGAAGGAAAATAGAACATTTTAACATTTAACGTCTCTCAAACATTTTGGAACATAGATATCCAGTCCTGCTTCATATACGAATTTGGAGCAGGCCATCATTGAAGTCGATATGTTTTTTTGCTTATTCCTTTGTCGTTTCGCAGAATTTAGTTACCTTTGCAGCCACTAAGGGAAGTCGCTGGATATGCCAGCTCT
>Ga0310696_10011552_pt1 | contig 10071 bp, 13 predicted proteins | sample AusTroGonzalo_MG_4_FD_203885 | JGI IMG/M metagenome (GOLD analysis project Ga0310696, IMG submission 203885) | Bovine rumen microbial communities from tropical cattle in Woodstock, Queensland, Australia - Gonzalo_02 (v2) (version 2) | ecosystem: Host-associated > Mammals > Digestive system >... | reverse complement strand
CGACCCACCAGATGTCTCTGTTTCTGTACTCTGCTACTGCGCGCAGTGCACCGAGAGCCTGCTGTGAAGAACCTGTGAGAACATCACATCCGGCCTGGATGAGGTTCTGTGCAAATTCGCCGGACTTAACTGTGTCGTTGAAGTTACCAATGTGGACAACATCAATCTTTGCTGTGGGGTTGACGCTCTGTACACCAAGTACGAAACCTCTGTTGTAACGAGCTGAGTCACCACCATCGATAGGACCTACAACACCAACATGACCGTTCTTTGTTGTCAGACCGGCAATGATTCCACCGAGGAATCCTGTCTCTTCAGACTGGGGCATGTATGAGAATACGTTGGGTCCGAGATTCTTTGTTGATGTTCCGAATGCGAACATTACATCGGGGAATTCTTTTGCTGCTTCCTCTACCTGTGCCTCATACTGTGAACCGTGGACAATAATAATATTGAAGCCAAGGTTTACATATGTTCTGATTGCTGTAGCTGTATCTGGTGGTTGAGTATTCTCAACAGCTTTATATTCTGCAATCTTTCCCTTGGGAAGTTCTGCCATTGCTTCGAGAATGCCTTCATGCATTGCCTGACACCAACCCTTATCATCAATTGTTGATGAAACGATAAGTGCTACTTTAATCTCCTTTGCTTTTGCTTCCTTGTTGCCCTGTGCAAATACTGCACCGACGATAACGAAAGCAACCATCAAAATGACAACTAATTTTTTCATTAATTAGGCCTCCGTTTGTTTTGATTACTTAAATTATAAAATGGTAATTATTAAGGCCGCAACAAAAAAGGATTGCAACTATTTACGGTTGCAATCCTCTTCTTAATTGAATGAGTTATTATTTCAGTTTCTTTAGCTCTTCAATTGGAATATAGGTGTACTTTGAAATCGTCTCCAAGGGAAGCCCGTCTTTAAGCATAGATTTGGCAATTTTCTTATTGTTTTTAGCTACGGCAGCGTCTTCATGCTTTTTAAGGTAATCATCAAGAATCTGATTCTCAGGTCTTCCTGTTGTTAATAAGAAATCAATCATTTCCACCTCCACTGCCTTCTTTAGTACATCATAACACATTTCCTTTGAATTCGTAAGTTTGAAGTCCCTGACCAACTTTCCGAGAGGAGTATCGTCTTCAATTTCACCGTTTACAAATATCATAGTTCTACCATCTTCAAAGTCCTTTCCTGTCTGCCTGACTGTGTTGTGAATCTCATACAATGGTTTTTCGTCTCCTATTACGTCTCTCTCACAGAAGAATATTACGTATGAGTCAGGAATGTTTTCGTAATCATCTCCTTTGCTTAAATAATGAGTATCAAGAAGAGAACTGTAGAACCTTGCACGTCTTTGATACCCTTTTGAATTTGATTTGGCACTTTCTATCTCAACGTCGTAAAACTTTCCTGTGTCATCCACAATTACAAAGTCCAAGATTGATGATTTTCCATTTTCATTATTAATATTTTCTTGATCCTTAAACTCAACGAACTTCAGATTATTGTTGTTAAGAACAATCCTCACTACAAGTTCAATACACTCCTTGTGGTTTTTGAAACACTTTTTCATGAATACATCATCAAACAGCCTGAAAGATTTGATTACCTTTTCTCTTTCCCGATCCATATTCTTCTCCTTGATTATTAGATTTTGGGACAGACTGCCCCACGCCTGTATAATGGTTCGGCAATGGCTTTTTCTTTCATCGGTTTAAGGGGTGTTTTGAGCCTGAATTTGTATTTTTTTACGTAATGTAACGGCCAGTGCGCACCGTAACAACCAAAACGTGCCGATGTATGGCAATTGACAGCTGTTGGCAGCGATTGTGCCAAGGTTGTGTGCAGGATGTGCGGAGGCAGATGGAGCCTGAATGCCGCGGGCCATAAGCGTAAGCGGCTGTTCATGGCGTAAGCGTCGGCTCTGCATCATGCTGTGCTCAGCCTTTGCATCATGAGGACTTTACTACGTGCTGTACGGGCTGAGACGGGTTGGGTAAAAAATAAGGGCTGCAGTTTGTACTGCAACCCTGTTGTGGTTACAATCACATATTAATTGCTTTTCTCAAAGCCTCGTTCATTCTGGTTTGATAGCCTTTTCCCAAAGCCTTATAAGCAGCAAGAACATCTGCATCTATTCTTATATTAATTTTTGCTTTCTTGGGCCTATACCATTCCGGATGGAAAACCTTTACGGATTTGAACTCTTTCAGTTGTTCTGGAGTCATAGCAGGAGCTTCATCATCAGGATTGCATCCTGCATTTCTGATCATCTCTTTCTGCTCTTCGGTGAGCTTGTAATTTCTGATTTCATCTAAGGTCATAGTCTTTGTAGTACTCATTAATCTCTTCCCTCGTTGCTTTTCTTGCAGAAATAATCCGGACACAATCCTTTATTTCTGTAAAGATGACAACCAAAACTCTTTCAACCATTCCTATTGCAACCCATCTTTCTTCTGATTCAGAAGAATGATTTCGGTCAAATCTTTCAATCATCTTCTCATCATCAAAAACAAGAATTGCTGCCTCAAAAGGAATTCCATGTTTTCTTATGTTTGCTTCGTTTTTACGAATGTCCCAAACAAAATTCATTATCTGAATTCTCCTTTAGTATAGACAATATTGTCTCCACAGTAAATGTCTTTGTTAAAGCACACACCGCGGCACTGACTTTCACCTATATAGTGGTTTTTTGATGGCTTTTTCTTTCATCGGTTTGATGGGTGGTTTGAGCCTGAATTTGTATTTTTTTACTTAATGTAACGGCCAGTGCGCACCGTGACGGGGTAAAGAAAAAGGGTTGCAGAAAACTGCAACCCTGTTGTGGTGTTTGTGATTGTGGTGTCAGTTGGAAGCTGAGACCTTTGAGTCGACGTGCATTCCCATACCTGCTGTGTGGGCTGAAACCTCGGATGCAAGGTAGAGAACTGCGTTTGCAACTTCTTCGGGTTTTGCATAGCGCTTGTCCATTGCGTATGCACCGGCAAGAGCTGCCATGGCTTCTGCGTGAGAAAGCTGGGGGAAGAAGTCCTTTTCGATACGGACCATCATGGGTGTGTCTACGGGACCCGGGCAGATGTAGTTCACATTGATTCCGAGGGGTCCGAGTTCAAGAGCAACACACTTTGTGAGGCCGGCTACTGCGTACTTTGATGAAACATATGCGCTGTTGCCTGCTGTGGGCTCGTAAGCTGCTGCAGAAGCTACAACAACAACTGCTCCTCTCTTCTTCTCGATGAGTGTGGGAGCTGCGTACTTCATTGTGAGCATTACTGCGAATACGTTGAGCATGTATGTATCCTCGAACAGATCAAGTGTCATGTCCTGTACGGGATGTGCCTTTCCTTCATAACCTGCGTTGGGAACAACGATATCGAATGTGCCGAAGTGTGCCTTTGCGCTTTCAACGAAGTTCTTGATATCCTCTTCTTTTGTCATGTTTGCAACAAAACCAGCTACCTGGCCCTTGTATGCTGAGAGTTCTTCAAGAAGAGCGTCAATCTTTGCCTGGCTTGTTGATGAGAATGCAACCTTTGCACCTTCTTCGAGGAAACCTTTGACAATTGCGCTGCCGATACCACCTGTACCGCCTGTTACGAGAGCTACTTTACCTTTGAGTTTAAGATCCATGGAATACTCCTTAAAACGTTTGTATCGATATTTTAGTATAGGATTGAAAATAAGACAATTGTTTTACAGTGTGCTATTATTCAGTTATGAAAAGATCTGAAATCAACGCAATCATAAAGGAAATGGAAGAGCTTTGCAGAAAGTATTCTTTCTCACTGCCCCCGTTCTGCAACTGGACTCCGGAAGAGTGGCAGCACAAAAGCCACGAGTATGATGAGATTCGTGACAACATGCTGGGCTGGGATATTACAGACTTCGGACTTGGAAACTTTGACAAGGTGGGATTCGGTCTGATTACCATCAGAAACGGCAACCAGCACGACCCCAAGTACAAAAAGGTCTATGCTGAGAAACTTCTCATGCTGCGCGATAACCAGACCGCCCCGTTCCACTTTCACTGGAAGAAGAGCGAGGACATTATCAACCGCGGCGGCGGAACTCTTGTAATTACCATGTACGAGAGTAATCCGGACGGCAGCCTTTCCGACAAGGATGTTCTTGTGAATTCGGACGGCAGAAGTTACTACGTGAAGGCCGGTTCCGACATTGTCCTCAAGCCCGGTCAGAGCGTTACACTGTGGCCCTATCAGTACCACCACTTCTCTGTGGTTCCCGGAACGGGTACGGTTCTGATCGGAGAGGTTTCCATGTGCAATGATGACAATACTGACAACCGCTTCCTTGAGCCGGTGGGCCGTTTCCCCGTAATTGTAGAAGACGAAAAGCCTTACAGACTTCTTTGTAATGAATATCCACCCGCAGGTTGAGTGAATATACAACCAACGCTCTAGTAAATCCAACTACTGGTACGTTCATTTTCCCCTCTCAAAGGGCTAGTTTTGAGTCAGGAGGTCACGAGATGACAGAAACATTCGGACAGAGATTTGCAAGGCTTAGGAAGGCCAAGGGTTTTACACAGGATGATATTGCTACAAAGGTCAATGTCAGTTCACAGGCTGTATCAAAATGGGAAAATGATGTGAACATGCCTGACGTGGGAATTCTTCTTAATCTTGGAGGAATTCTGGATGTAACGACAGATGAACTTCTGGGCAAGGAGATGCCGGTTCCGGCAAAGTACGAGCCGGAGACGGTTCAGAAGGATTTTTCACGACTGATGCTCAGGGTCATTGTTGATTCTGCAGAAGGTGACAAGGTACGCGTCAACCTTCCCTTACAGATTGTAAAGATTGCCATTGATTCGGGCGTTGCTCCGCAGATAAGCGTAAACGGCGAATCGAAGATGGCTGATGCCATTGCCTCAATTGACTGGAAGCAGGTCTACTCTCTTATTGAGCAGGGTCTTTTAGGTGAAATTGTTACTGTGGATTCCAAAGACGGTGACCACGTAAGGGTGGTTGTTGAATGAAGATTCTGATAAAAACTCCCAGGGAAAACGGTAAAGGTTATTTCAGAATGGCCCTTGCTCTTCCCCTGGGAATTGCAAAATGGAGTTTTATCTGGCGTCATCTTCCGGATGAGGCCAGGATGTATGAAAATATCGCCGGTAAGGCGGTGGACGCCTTGAGGGAGTACCGAAGAAAGTACGGGCACTGGGACCTTGTGGACGTCTACCAGCAGGACGACGGCACCCGCGTGTTAATCAGGATTTAGCTTTTTCCTCAAGCTCTGCGCCGTAAGCGAATACGAAGGACAGAAGGATCATCACAATGCCCGTGGCGAAGCTGCCGTCTATGTGGTAGTCGACATTGATCTTGAAGACTGAGTTGACGATTGCAACCATGATGGTGCAGATGAACGGGGCTACCAGGTTTACGATTCCCAGTGTGCGGAAGGCTTTTGCGCTTTCCTGTGTAAAGGGTGTGCCTGCTGCCTGCTCCATCTCGAAGTAGTCCTTGTGAAGCTTTGTGACTATGACGCTGACAATGCAGATGATAAGGCCGCCGAGGCAGTAGCCTGCTACCTGCTTCATTGTGACATCACCTTCCTTGACAATCTTTGCGGCAAGTTCCTGTGAGAGGCCGCCGACCAGTGAAAGTACAAGACCAACGATGCAGCAGACAAGGCCGACAAGTGACATGATGAAACCGATCTTTGCAAGGATTCCCAGAACTTTGGAAATCTTCTGAACTATCTGAAGGTTTTTGGACATTGTTTGTCTCCTTTTTGTGTTGTTTTCCGTGGTTATAATAATTACTTTCCCCGGTTATTACCATATGGTTCGAATTTGTGTTATATTTTGAACAGACATGAGCAATATTTACGACTACATAGACAAAGACTGTGACTCTCTTTTCAGCGAAGAACCGTTTTGTGAAGTTGACGCTCTTGTCTTTGCGTGGCTTTCCTATTTTGAGATTGAAAACCTTCAGAACGTAGGCTACAACTGCATCAATCTGACGCTGCAGGAACTTGTGATGGCCACTCAGAAAATCCTTGGAGAAATCAAAGAACCGGGAAGACTTGGAAAGCTTGTTTCCGCTTCCACCGGCGCCTGGGTTCTCAAAAAGGTTGCCAAGAAAAAACGCTACAAACACGTCAGGATTGCAGATTTCAAAACTGTAAACGATTCTGAAAACAATACACAGTTCTCTGTTACTTCCTACGCTTTGGACAACGGAACCGAGGTTGTTGCTTTCAGAGGAACGGACACCTCTGTTGCCGGCTGGAAGGAAGACTGCATGATAAGCTACTCTTCCGAAATTCCGTCCCAGAAACTTGCCCTTGAATATCTGGATTCACGGGTCGGCAAATCCAGTCTGATTATCACCGGACACTCAAAGGGTGGAAACCTTGCCATCTACAGTGCAGCAAAGTGTAAGAAGTCTGTTCTGAAAAACATTGTCGATGTTTACAACTTCGACGGTCCGGGCTTCTGTTTTGACATTAAGGAAGCTGAGAACTACAGCGCCATTGCCGATCGCATCCACTCCTACATTCCGGGATCTTCAATTGTCGGAATGCTTCTGAAACACATGGACGACTACACCATTGTTGCAAGTTCCAGTGCAGGAATACTGCAGCACTATGCCATTTACTGGCAGATTGAGAACCGCACCTTCATCACCCAGGAGGGCAGGAATATTTCTAGCCGCTCTGCGGACATTGCTTTCCAGGCATGGCTGAATGAGCTTTCATTCGAGGACAGGAAGAAGTTTGTTGAAACAATATTTGCCATCATTGAAGGTGCCGGCGTTGAGTACTTTGACGATATGACAAGTGAAGGTTTCTCCGTGATGAAGAACATCTTCCTTCAGATGAGACAACTTGATGAAAAAACGGCCAGCATGGTGCGCTCGTTCTTTAGAGCTTTGATGGATGCAAGTATCAGCGAAGTCAAAGCTGTTGCTGTGGATATTTACAACAACGTGATTGAGTCGATTGGCAACTTACCCAATCTTTGATATGAACGACAGTTTCTTAAAGGAATTGTCTTCAAGCATGCTCAGCAACCGGCAGGCGGTTTTGGCCGGACGGTTTGTACCTTTTTCCCAGGCCTCAACGGTCTTGCAGGAAACGCCCATGAAACTGGCAAATACGTGCTGAGTCATTCCAACTGAGTTTCTTATCTTCTTTATCTGGTCGTTGGTATAAGACTTGACCGGTTTTATTTCATAAACAGTCTTTCTGCCCTTGAGTTGTCCTCTTTCAATTGCTATTGCCTGATTGAGACTTGTAATCAGATTGTCAAACTCTTTACTCATTATTCCTCCAATTCATCTAAACCTAATTCAAACCATTGTTCTGTGAATAACGGTGTTTCTACAAACAAACACCTCATAAAGCACCTCCATTTTGCCCTATTTAATAGGGTAAGTCAATACACTAGATATTGTCCAATGGGACGCTCTTGTGCTTTGCCAATATATGGTCAGATAACGGGAGAATTCTCTTCGTGTTTGTGGGATGTTTGAGATGCTTTTATTAGGTTATTTCAGGACTTTACTTTTCGCATGTTTAGCAGCCTGAGTTGATTAAACCAAAGTGAATTAAGGCTTTTTCTATGCCGTTGTTGTCTGCAGTGTCTGTGATGTAATCGGCAATGTCTTTTACACTCTGCTCTGCGTTGCCCATGGCCACGCCTGTGCCGGCATACAGCAGCATCTGGATATCGTTGTCTGCATCTCCGAAGGCCATGACCTGCTGTGGTCTTATGTTGTGGAGTTTAATGTAGTTTTCAATGCCTACGTGTTTGCCTGCGTTCTTTGAGAAAATATCTATCCCGTTTTCGTTCCAGCGGGAAATGGTGCAGTACTCTTGGATCTTTTCATTTAGCTCGGTCAGCTCTTGCGGAAGGTAGGCTTCTATCATGTAGACGTCTTCGCCTTTGTACCTTCCTGTCGTTGGCAGGTCTGTATTCAACTGGCGGTGGGTCTCTATTACTGTTTCGGTTATCTTGTTTATGTAGCGGCCGTCCAGGTTGGTAATTGCGTAGGCTATATCTTCTTTATTCAGGAGGTTGAGTATCTGCTTTATTTCTTTCTGCCCTATCGGGATTCCTGAAACAAGCTTTCTGTCTTTATCGAGCAGCATTGAGCCGTTGGCTACAATGTAGGCGTCAAAGGCAATGCTATTGGCAGGGCTTCTGCTGTAGCTGCCTATCTGGCGTCCCGTTGCAACCACTGTCAGGATGCCGTTTTCTTTGAGACGTTCAATTGCCTCCAATGTGCTTGGAGGTACTGTTCTGCTTCCGATCGGAAGGAGGGTTCCGTCTACATCAAAGAAAACTGCCTTGAATGAATTCATATGTTGATTATATCAATTTTCCAAGTTTCCGTAACAATTGTAACAACCGTAACGGTGAAAACGGTGAAACGCGTGAAAACGCGTCAACGCGCTATACGCGCTGTACGGGCTGTACGGGCTAAAACGGACCAGGTTGATTGGTTTGTGTTGTTTGTGTGTAGTTTGAATCACTTTCATTGAAGATACTCTGTCTTATGACCATAGTGTGAGCGAAAAGGAGCTCAGCTTATGGATTACAGGCACGAGATAAAACATTTCATAACCGAATCCGACGCAGTCTGCATAAAGAAGAATCTTTCAGCTGTGGCCTCAGTTGACCCGCATACGGGCCCTGATGGTTCATATCTGATCCACAGTCTCTATTTTGATGACTATCAGAACACAGCACTGTGGGAGAAACTTGACGGCGTCAATGAGAGACGCAAATTCCGTATCCGTTACTACAACGACGATCTGTCCTTCATAACGCTTGAATGCAAGATGAAGCGCGACAACGTTGGCTGCAAGATTCAGCAGAGACTAACAGCTGACGAGGTAAAACGCATCATGGGAGGTGACATTGCATGGATGGCAACAAGCGGTAAGCCGCTTCTTGTTACCCTCTATGTAGAGATGAAGACCAAAGGTCTGCGTCCCAGATGTGTGGTTGAGTACAAGCGTATCCCGTTTGTATACGGACCGGGCAATGTGAGGGTGACAATTGACTGGAACATCAGAACCGGTCCTCCGGCACAGTTCCTGGATCACAAGGGTCTGACACTTCCGGTTGAAGGCAATCCGATGCTGCTTGAGGTCAAGTGGGATGAGTACCTTCCGGGAATTATCAGAAGGGCCACAGAACTTAAGAGCAGAGGCCCCACTGCATTTTCAAAATATGCAACATGCCGTATGTACGGTTGAGATTTTTCAAAAATAAGAGAGGAATTAAGAAATGACTTTTAACGATATTTTCAAATCAAGTTTTCTGGAGAATGTCACAGCAGTTTCACTGCCTGACATGGCACTTTCACTTGTGCTTTCATTCTGTCTCGGAATGTTCATCTACCTTGTATACAAGAAGACCTACAGCGGTGTAATGTTCAGCCGCACATTCGGCGGTTCACTTGTTGCAATGACAATGATCACCAACATGGTCATTCTGGCAGTAACTTCAAACGTAGTTCTGTCACTCGGTATGGTCGGTGCTCTTTCAATTGTCCGTTTCAGAACAGCAATCAAGGAACCCATGGATATTGCGTTCCTGTTCTGGGCCATCGCCGGAGGCATTGTTCTTGCAGCCGGAATGATCCCGCTTGCAATTGTCGGAAGCGTTATCATCGGCCTAATCATGATTGCTTTCTGCAACCGTAAAACAATTGAGAAGCCTTTCATCGCAGTTGTCACATGCAGCAGCGCTGACTCAGAGAAGAAGGTAAACGAGTACCTTGCATCTCAGGTCAAGAAGTGTGTTGTAAAGAGTAAGTCTGCACAGAAGGGAAATATCGAGCTTACCTATGAAGTTTCTCTCAAGAGCGATGACACAGGTTTTGTAACTACCCTTTCCAACCTGGAAGGTGTTACCAGTGCCGTTCTGGTCAGCTACAACGGCGACTATATGGGATGATAAAAAATGAATAAGAGCAGGAATTTTGACCGGCTCTGTATTCTGGCTGCGGTTGTCATGCTGATTGTCGCTGCCCTGGTATGGGTGGCTAAGGATTCAGAGGGCAGACAGCAGACAATCGACGTCGGAT
>Ga0310696_10011551_pt1 | contig 10072 bp, 7 predicted proteins | sample AusTroGonzalo_MG_4_FD_203885 | JGI IMG/M metagenome (GOLD analysis project Ga0310696, IMG submission 203885) | Bovine rumen microbial communities from tropical cattle in Woodstock, Queensland, Australia - Gonzalo_02 (v2) (version 2) | ecosystem: Host-associated > Mammals > Digestive system >... | reverse complement strand
TGACAGTAAAACTAGCCTTTGGATCCAGTCCAACAAATGGTTCATCCATGACAATAAGTTTTGGCTTGTGTATAAATGCTGAAATTAGAACCAGTTTCTGCTTCATACCATGTGAATAAGTGGAGATGGGACTATTTAGATCTTTGTCTAAACCGAGCAAGGTGGCATATTCTTTAGTCAGGTTATTCCGATCTTCTTTATTTATTCTGAAAATGTCTGCTACCAGTTCGAGATATTGTGTGCCCGTAAGTGTCTCGTAGATGTCGGGATTGTCTGGTATATATGCAATAATTTTTTTGCATTCTACTGGGTTTTTTACTATATCCATACCATCGATGGTGATTGTGCCACTATTGAAATCATTGATCCCAACGACACTTTTGATAGTGGTGGTTTTACCAGCGCCGTTTGGGCCAATAAATGCGAAGATGTCTCCGCTATTTACCTCAAGTGATATGTTGTCGACTGCCACCTTATTATTGGAATATATTTTTGTAAAGTTTTTAATCTGAAGCATATTTACCTCCTATGCTAATATAGAGTATGTACTTGATAGTATTATACCACTTAATTTGCGATAATTCAAGCAAACAAAACCCACTTACATTGTTTTTTGTGTAAAAAACAGAGCGGTGGCTCTGCTGTTATCTATTGTCGATATTTTTCAGTTTTGAAATTGGATATTTGTCCTTTAGATTGTTTGGGATGTAATAGTGCGTATTAATAAAGAAACTAAGCAGGCTGAGTGCTATACAGAAAACTTTGCCTAGATACGATCCAAGTAGCATATATGTAAGTGTTGTAGTATTGTCCGCCGTTAGTCTTGTGAAGATGTAAAATATTGTGGTATTTACAATGCTAGATATCAGTAAACAATTTATCATATTTACATAGACGTTCATTTCTTTCTTGCTCTGTCTATCATATACAGCCAACATTAACCAAACACCAGCAAATGTGCCAACAGCTGAGAATACATAGCCACTGAGGTTGACTAGATATTCGGAGTTAAACCCGTTAGTCGACATTTTTGCTAATTGTTCTATTACTGCACTGAGCAGGATGGCTGCGATAGTGGCAGAGGTCATAATCTTCGCTTTACGCACGCCGTATTCTATTGCACACACAATTACACAAAACATGAAGCAGGTATAGAGTACCGAATCTATTGAAAATATTATGTCACCCATATACATTGGAGCGGTGATAGCGTTATAAATGTTCGCATTAATAGCACAACCAATGGCGATAGTATAGAGCATTGCTTGGTCGTACCACTTGCGAATCACAGTTATAAGGGTAAATCCGATAAATGCTAAAACCAACCAAAACCATATACCCATAATAATATCCTCCAAAAAAATTGTAGCATAAAACTATAAATATTAAAAATGATTTTAAGTAAATTGCTAAATATTTAACAAGGTCTCAATGTATAAATAAAGTATTTAAAAACGTTAAAATTTGCTTGACAAAGTATAGGGGGGGGTATTGAACAAATTACACCTTCAGTATCTAAAGCGGCAGAAAGCATTGCAAAAGGTGTTGCAGAAGGCAAAAATAAATCTAATAAAAATAATTAAAAATAAAAATCCACCTGTCAAATGGTGGATTTTTTGTTGCGTTATAGGACGAAAAATTAGGTTTTGTGTGTCGAAATATAGTTGACATGGTTGTAAATAAAATGTAGAATATGTTTGGGAAGTTAATTATGGAAATAGAGTTATATAGAGAACCACAAATGTCAAAGCGCGTGCCAATAATTATTTTTTCTATTGTTGTCGCTTTAATGGCTATATTGGTGGTAGTGTCCACGGGACTAGAAATTAGTCTGAAAAGTAATCAGAAGCAAGTAGAAGCACGCGTAATTGATGTGTATGAATATTATCGAGATAAAGAGGATGAGAATGGCAACACCAAACGCATTACATATCAAAAAGTGTCAGTAGAATATACTATTGATGGTGAGTTGTATAACGCAGATATGACTTGTGAGGATACGCATTATATGGTGGAGGAAAGGATAATAGTATATTATGATGCACGCACACCCAATATTGTGTCTTCCACAAAACCATCGTATTTGCCTCTGATACTAATAGGAGCCTTTATTGGTGTCATTTTTGCCGTTGTGTTGGTAGTTCAAATAAAGGAAGTGAAGAATGAAAATCGAAAAAGTATTTTGGGAGAATATGACCCAAGAGAACTTTTGACTACAGGTGATAAAATACTAGGCCAAGTAGGAATTGTAAACAAAAAATATGACCATGATAACAAACATCTGGTTGTGGCAATTCAAGCGATATGTTTTAAAGTGGAACATGGCAAGAAAAATGTCGATTGGGATTATTCTAGTGAATGGATTAAACCGCTAAATGTAGATATAAATGGCTATTACGTCGATATATATACGGATAAAAAAGTGCCACATCTAGGCTATGTGGATTTAGAATCGCTTAGAAAAACACCTTAGGTGGGCGATTAATCGTATGACGGGCTAAAATCTACAGATTTAGTTTAGTGAAGAACATAATAGTAATAGTAAAACATCCATCAGTAAAGTGCTGATGGATGTTTTTGTTATGTTTTTATCCTAGTATCGCAATTGAAAGACCGCAAAATACCATTAGAGATATTGCATCAACTATAGTTGTGATAAATGGACTGGCCACAACCGCTGGATCGAGATGAAATTTTTTGGCAAAAAGCGGTAGACATGCACCAACGATTTTTGCTATGCATATGGTGCAAAATAAAGCGATAGATATTACTATGCAGATGCTAACGGTATAGTCAAATCCAAATATTAGTCGGTCAATTAATTGTAGTTTTACAAAACACGCTACAGATAGTGCGAGGGCTAGCATTATAGCGACACGAATTTCTTTCCAAATTACCCGTAATATGTCTTTGAATTCAACTTCGTCTAGCGCGAGTGAGCGAATGATTGTAACAGATGCTTGACTGCCTGCATTACCACCTGAATCCATTAACATTGGCACACAGGCAAAAAGTAGGGGTGATAAGGCATTTAGTTGTCCTTCGAAAGTGTTTATAATTAGCCCAGTAAATGTGGCGGAAATGAGCAGAATTAAAAGCCATGGCAAGCGAGACTTGAAGACGGCGAATGTGCTAGTTTGTAAATATGGTTTTGTAGTTGGAACAATGGCTGCAATCTTACTAATATCTTCACTCGCTTCCTCTGTGATGACATCAATAGCATCATCAACAGTTACAATTCCGACTATGCGGTTTTCACTATCTACTACCGGTATAGACAAGAGGTCGTACTTCGATAATAAGCCCGCAACTTCCTCTTTGTCAGTGCTGGTCTGTGTGAAGATAAAGTTTTCCTCCATAAAATCGCCAATTTTATCTTCAGGCTCGTGTAAAATGATGTCTTTTGCTGATACAATACCAAGAAGGACTTTGTCTTTGTCGGTCACATAACAGGTGTAAATAGTTTCCTTGTCTAGGGCTTGTCTGCGAATTTTTTTCAATGCCTCGTCTACTGTCATATATGGACGCAAAGTGATGCACTCAGGCGTCATAATGGTACCAGCACTATCTTTTGGGTAGCAAAGTAATTTGTTTAGTGAGTCTCGAGTTTCTGTGTCTGCAACTTTGAGAATTCGACGTACAACATTTGATGGCATCTCTTCTACAATATCTGCTGTATCATCTGCAAACAGGTCGTTTATGATGTTTGAAAGTTCACGATCAGTAAATGCTGAAATAAGTATCTTTTGCGTGTCGCTATCCATTTCGACAAATACTTCACTTGCAAGATCTTTTGGAAGTAAACGAAATATTAAACAGACTTTTTCTTCATCTACATCGTTGATGATTTCGGCAATATCGACAGGGGCAAGTTCTGCAAGAATTGGCTTTAGCGTAGCAAACTTCTTATTTTCAATACCATCAATGATTTCGAGCAACTTATCGTGAGTGGCGTCAGATTCACCACGTATTAGAATATCATTAAAGACATCCTTATCAATTTCATTTTCAACATCCTCAATAGCAAGTAGTTCCTCAGAAAATGGTTCAAAATCGATATCGGGTATATTGTCAACCAAATATTGCTGAATATCCGTAGGGAAGAGCAAGAATTGCTCGGCTGAGATTTCCTCCGGCAATTTGGCAAATATATGTACTAGCGTGTCTTTATCTAGTGTGGAAAGTTCGCTAAAAAGGGCGTCTTTATCTAAAGCGCTCGTATATTTTTCTAACGCATCATAATTTTGCGAGTCAATTATTTCTTTTAGTGTCATTTCTTCCATATTTGCCTCCAATAAAAAAATCCCGAATACTTCGGGATTAATGTGCGAGATTGCTCCGTACAAGTGTCAGCATCACAGGGCAGTGAAGTTACATTAAATTTTCCCTTGTTTTGTTTCGAGAAAACTTGCTCAAACCTGGGTGAAAAAGTCTCCTTTCGTACCCGGCAGTAACCCATATCCCTTGTGGTAGCCTTACCTACCGAAATATCTAGTTTTATTATATTTTATAAAAATACTTTTGTCAACCATTGCGATAAAATTTATTTATATTTTTTAAAAATTTTGAGGATGTGTTTATTCGTTTGATGGAAAAATGTAATAATATGTGACTTTGTGGAGATTTTTATCATATATTGCTATGTACAATGGGGCTTTTTTATGGATATTTTTGAAATATGTGGCAAACATAGGCTATTTGGTGAAGTGATGATTGATTCCGCTAAAAATGCCGTTTTGCCCGTAATTGCTGGTTCAATTTTGTGTGATGATGAAGTTAATATATTGAATGTGCCAAAACTGGTTGATGTGCAAAAAATGGCAGAAATACTAATGTCGATGGGCGCAAAAGTTTCTTTTGTGGATGATGTATTAAGTATTAACAATTCTACAATTTCTAGATGTGAAATTCCATGTAATTTGGCTCATGAGATCAGGTCATCTATCTTTATGCTAGGGCCATTACTTGCAAAGCATAAAATGGCAACCGTGCCATATCCAGGCGGGTGTGATATAGGGGCAAGGCCGATAGACCTACATCTTGCTGGATTAAAAGCACTAAATGTTATTGTGCATGAAGATAGAGGAGTTCTTTATTGTGATGGAAGTCATATGAAGAGTGGTGTAGTGCATTTGGATTTTGCGTCTGTTGGTGCAACAGAAAATATATTGATGGCTTCGGTATTTTTAAAAGGCACTACTACTATATATAATGCAGCAAAAGAGCCAGAAATTGTAGACTTAGCATCATTCATTAACAAAATGGGTGGAAAGGTCCGTGGTGCTGGTACTAGCGTAATTAAAATAACTGGTGTAAAGCATTTAACAGGTGGTAATTATTTATGTATTTCAGATAGAATTGAGGCTGGCACAATGATATTGGCTACTGCGATTACTGGAGGAAAAATTACATTAAAAAATGCAAATGCTGAACATATTTTTGCACTTATTGTAAAAATGCGTGAATTAGGTTGCCAAATCACTTTCGATTGTGATAATATATATGTGCAGAATAGTTTTCGCTTGGCATCTATACCTCGTGTGGATACTCAACCTTATCCAGGTTTCCCAACGGATCTACAGGCTCCGTTGATGGCGTTTTTAGCGACTTGCAAAGGAGTGTCTGTGCTGACAGAGAACCTTTTTGAAAATAGGTTTAGCCATGCATATGAATTAAATAAAATGGGTGCAAAGATACTAATAAAAGGCCGTAGTGCTGTGATTGAGGGGGTGGAAGACCTCAATGGCAGTGAGGTTATTGCAAGAGATCTGCGAGCAGGGGCAGGATTGACTATCGCTAGCCTGAATGCTCGAGGTAAAAGCATTGTGAAAGGCGTAGAATATATTGACCGCGGTTATGATAGATTGGAAAATAAATTGGCAAGCATTGGGGCGGAGATAATAAGAAAACAAATGTGAAGGGGGATTTATGCTCACTAGGAAGAAACGTTTGATAATATTAAGTGTAATACTATCAGTAGCACTAATTTTGGTGATATTAGCATCCACTTTGTTTACTGTGAAAAGTGTGCGTGTGGAGTTTAAAAATAAACGTTATGTATTGGATGCTGAACTGGTTTCAGACAATCAGATTATTGATAGTGCGAAAGTGCAAATGGGTTCTAGCATATTATTTAGTTCGGTAAAAAAGTACGAAGAAAACATAGAAAAGAATATCGGTTATGCACAAGTCGTGAAGATAGAACGAGTATTTCCTAATAGTATTACGTTGCACATAGCAGAGCGAACGCCAGTCGTATTAGTGTATGGTGGTGATGGCATGTATTACGTATTGGATCGATATTTGAAGGTGTTACGTGTGTCAAACTATTCATCTCTATATGAAATAAATGGAGAGAAAGATTGCCCAACTCTCAGCATGGATGGGCTGAAAGTTGATGAGTGTCAAATGGGCGATTTTATTGAAAATGAAACACTGCAGAGTGTGTTGATGAATTTGTTTAATGCACTGCATGGTAATCGCGATTCATTTACAATGTTTTCAAACTTGAGTGTGACTACGAACGAAAGTTTTGATGTTGTTATCACACTCAAAGCTCGCTCGAATTATGGTAATGGGTATATAAGAATTGTCGGTATAAATGATTTGCATGACAAAGCTTTGAAAGTAATGCGAGTGTACAATGAAATTAAATCGTCTGAGTCGCCAAATTTTGAATATATTGAAGTGTCGCGTGGCGGTGAAATTTCAAAAAAGTAATTATATCAAACACATAAAAGCCTGAGAAAGTTGTTTTTTTCTAATAAAATAATTTTCATGGCTTTTTTTGTTTGACATCATTTACGTTTTTTTATATACTAAATGGGACAAAATATATAAGAGGTGGAGTGTCGCTGTGTCAAGGAGAGATGTTGCTGTTTTAGATTTTGGTAGTTCGAAGGTTTCTTGTTATATTGGCCAGTACGGTAGTAACAATTCTTTTAATATTAAGGGCAGTTCAGAAGTAGAATATGCCGGTTTTTCTAAAGGTGAATTTTTAGAACCCGCTAGCGTTAAGATGGCAGTTGGTCTCGCGATTTCTAATGCTGAATCTATGGCACATGAAAAGGTGACAGAAATTTATGTCGGTGTCCCTGGAGAGTTTTGTGCAGTCGTGTGTAAGGACTGTTTCTTGAATTTTAATTCAAAACGCAAAATTTCTGATAATGATGTGGAAAGGCTGTTTTATGTGGGTAATACTTTCAAAAATCATCCTACACATACAGTAATAAACAATACACCTATTTATTTCACTCTAGATGATAATAGACGCATTATAGAGCCACGAGGAATGTATTCTACTAGGCTGGCTGGTTTGGTTTCTTATGTGTTTGCAGAAAATAATTTTCTAGATTTTGTCGAAAAAATGTTAATGGAATTGGGTATTCGAAAGGCTGAGTATGTTTGTGCTCCATTGGCTGAGTCATTGTATTTGTTTGATCCGGAGATTCGTGATAGATATGCGATTCTCGTTGACGTCGGTCATATTACGACCACTGTGACATTAACTCGTGGAGATGGTCTGTTGTTTATGAGTTCGTTTTCAATGGGTGGAGGACAAATTTCTGGCGACTTATATAAGTGCTTAAAGATACCTTATTCACAAGCAGATAGTTTGAAACGTAAGGTGGTGTTATCATTAGATGCTAGTGATACTGATTTTTATGAATTATCTGGTAAAGATTACATATCGCCATTTTCAGCTAGGGTTACAAACGAGATTGTCAAAGCCAGAATAGAACTGATAGCAAAATATATTAATAAATGTCTCGATGTGTGCGAATATGATATACCTGCACATTTGCCAGTGTATCTTACTGGCGGTGGGTTGTGTTATATAAAAGGTGCAAAAGATTTCTTGTCTAAAAATATAGGTAAAAAAGTAATAATTAAAGCGCCTGACTTGCCAACATTAGATAGACCACATTTGTCATCAGTACTTGGGTTGTTAAATCTAGCATTAGAGAATCAAACATATGGCACGCAGGTTTTGTCGTAGTTTGTAGATATATACACTAGGAGCAGAAGAAAGCAAAAAGGAGAAATTATGGATTATAGTAATATTACGCCAGTTTGTCAAATTAAGGTTGTTGGAGTTGGTGGAGGCGGAAATTCTGCAGTAGATAGAATGATTACCGCTAATATCAAGAGTGCGCAGTTTATCGCCGTAAATACAGATAAACAAGCATTAATGATGAGTAAAGCATCTCAACAGATTCAGATTGGTGAGAAACTTACGAGAGGTCTAGGTGCAGGTGCAGATCCTGAGATAGGACGTAAGGCTGCTGAAGAAAGTAAAGCTGAAATTGCAGAGAAGTTGAAAAATACTGATCTGTTGTTTATTACTGCTGGCATGGGCGGTGGTACTGGCACCGGAGCGGCACCAGTTGTTGCTGCTATAGCAAAAGAGATGGGTATATTGACTATTGCTGTGGTTACAAAGCCATTTGAATTTGAAGGTAGAAAGCGTATGGAAAATGCCGAATTGGGCATTTCGAACCTTTCTAAATGTGTGGATACACTCGTAGTAATACCTAATGATAAACTATTGCAAGTTGTACCAGCTGGCACACCAATCGTTGATGCTTTTAAATATGCGGATGATGTGTTACGTCAAGGTATACAGGGTATATCTGACTTGATTGCTACACCTTCTATTATTAACCTTGATTTTGCCGATGTGCGAACAGTTATGAAAAATAGAGGACTGGCACATATGGGTATTGGTGAAGGCAAAGGAGAGAATCGCAATCTCGATGCTGTGCGTCAAGCGGTTGCGAGTCCATTGCTTGATACTACTATCGAGGGGGCAACTGCTGTGATTATTAATGTGACAGGTGGTTTTGACTTGTCATTGTCTGAAGTAAATGAGGCAGTTAGATTGGTTAAAGAAGTGGTAGATCCTAGTGCAAATACCATATTTGGTGCTAATATTGATGAAAATTATAATAATAGAATAGTGGTTACGGTAATCGCTACTGGATTTACAAATTCAGATTTCGAAAATGTATTAAAAGAACACTCTGAGCAACCTAAACCGCAGGCTGTGGCTGGTATAGGTGGTTTGAATAAAACGAAATTTGGAGATTTCTTGACAGGAAAGGCATACGCTCCACAAAAAGAGGAAGACGCTAAGCCTAAGGGTATTTCATTGTTTAGTGATGATTTGGAGTTTAAGAAACCAAGTAGTCCAATGAGTTTTGATACAAACGGATTTGTACCAAGACCACAGGAAGAAATGAGTGAGCCAAAACCAGAGCCAAAGCCTCAGGTAAAGGATCCTATTTTGAAGGCATCTCCTAAACCAGCATACCCAGCATTTAATAGCAGAATAGACACAATAAATCCAGGCCCAGATGGTAAACTGGGGACAGAAGATGATTTTGATGATGATATTCCACCATTTTTAAGAAAAATACGTAAATAATAGATCGGCCATAGAATTTTTCTATGGTCTTTTTATTTTTTGTATTGAAAAATGAAAAATAAAGGTATATAATGAATGTATGAGTAAACAACAAGTTAGTTATGATCAAATATTAAGTTCATTTCCAGGAGCAATGGAAATGAGGGGTAATATAAAGGTCGAATTGAAAAAATATTTGGATTATTATGGTGACCAAGATTTTGATAAAGCTAGAAAGCATGCAGAACAATTTTTTGAACTTTGCTTAAGTTATTGTTTAGATCAAGGTTTTTATCAAGATGCTGTCTATTTTATAAATATGGGCATAAACCTTAAACCGGACACCAAAAATCCAGACTATAATTTTCTGGATAAATTCTTAGAAATAACTGGCGAAATGAAAACTTTGGTAGATTTGCAGGATTCGGTTGATGTATTACAATTTCTTGTGGATCAAAATCTCATAACCGTTAATAATTGCACGATGGAAGCAAAAGAAAAGATCTTAGAATATCTAATGTTAACAGTTCCAGGTCTCGAGGTGCTAGATCGTATGGCAGTGATGGAGATAATTTCAGATGCAGGGCTTACCATGTATCCAGAAGTTTTATATGACAAAATTAAAGAAGATGATAATTATTTCAAATCTATGTTGTTTGTTACACA
>Ga0310696_10011550_pt1 | contig 10073 bp, 7 predicted proteins | sample AusTroGonzalo_MG_4_FD_203885 | JGI IMG/M metagenome (GOLD analysis project Ga0310696, IMG submission 203885) | Bovine rumen microbial communities from tropical cattle in Woodstock, Queensland, Australia - Gonzalo_02 (v2) (version 2) | ecosystem: Host-associated > Mammals > Digestive system >... | reverse complement strand
TGCACGCCGGACGAACTCAGGCCCGACGAAGCCGTCCTTGCGGAGGCCGAAGGCGTCGCCGCCAGGAACGGCGTCGACATAAGGGTCTTCCGGAATCCGGCCGAGGGCGTGAAGGGCGCGAACGTCCTGTACACGGACGTCTGGGTGTCTATGGGCGAAGAGGCCAAGACGGCGGAGAGGATAAAGCTCCTCAGGCCATACCAGATAAACATGGACCTCATGCGCGCGACCGGGAACCTCGGCGGCAGGCTGATGTTCCTGCACTGCCTGCCCGCGTTCCACGACTTCAACACCGAGGTCACGAAGGACACCGGCGCGCTGGAGGTGACGGACGAGGTTTTCGAATCGAAATACTCGAAGGTCTTCGACGAGGCGGAAAACAGGATGCACACCATAAAGGCGCTGTTCGTCTCGGCCCTGTGCGACAGGGCGGGCATCTGATACTGGAGGTCGAGTCCAAATGTTCAAGCCGGTTTCAAACAAGGTGGCCTTCCCGCAGATGGAGGAGGAGATCCTCGCGTTCTGGGAGAAGAACGGCACGTTCGCGAAATCCCTGGAGCGCAACAAGGGCGGGGAGCGCTACAAGTTCTACGACGGGCCCCCGTTCGCGACCGGGCTGCCCCACTACGGGCACCTCCTCGCGGGCACCATCAAGGACATCGTGCCGCGCTACCAGACCATGCGCGGCAAGTACGTCGAAAGACGCTTCGGCTGGGATACGCATGGACTCCCGATAGAGGCGCTCGCCCAGGAGGCGCTGGGCGTCGCGGGCGCGCCCGAAATCAAGAAGCTCGGCGTGGACAAGTTCAACGAGCAGTGCCGCTCGATGGTCCTCAAATACGTCGGCGAGTGGCGCAAGACCGTGACCCGCATGGGCCGCTGGGTCGATTTCGACAACGACTACAAGACGATGGATCCCGCCTTCATGGAGTCGGTCTGGTGGGTCTTCAAGCAGCTCTGGGACCAGGGGCGCGTCTACAGGTCGCACCGCATAATGCCGTATTCCTGGAAGCTCTCCACGCCGCTCTCCAACTTCGAGGCCGGCAGCAACTACAAGGACGTGCAGGACCCGACCGTGACGGTCAGGGTGAAGGTTGCCGACATTCCCGGAGATTCCGGACTGTCCGGAATTTCCGGAGACATCTACCTCCTCATCTGGACCACGACCCCGTGGACCCTACCCGAAAACCTCGCGATCTGCGCGGGAGCCGGCATCGACTACGTCGCCGTCAGGGACCTGACCGACGACGCGCGCCCGGTCTACGTAATGGCCAAGGCGCGTCTCGCGACGATCTTCAAGAAGGAAGAGCAGTACGAAACCGTCTGGGAGGGGAAGGGCTCCGCCTTGAAGGGGGTGGAGTACGAGCCGATGTTCCCGTACTTCGCGGACAAGAAGGCCGAAGGCGCGTTCCAGGTGCTCAACGACAACTACGTGACGACCGACGACGGCACGGGCCTCGTCCATATCGCACCCGCGTACGGCGAGGACGACTTCCGCGTCTGCAAGGAGGCGGGCATCACCGCGTTCGCCGATCCCCTCGACGACGCGTGCGCGTTCACGGACGCGGTGCCGGAGTACAAGGGCCGCTTCTGCAAGGACTGCGACAAGGACATCATCAAGCGCCTCAAGGCCGAGGGCAAGCTCGTCCACCAGGCGACGATCGTCCACTCCTACCCGTTCTGCGACCGCACCGACACCCCGCTCATCTACCGCGCGATCGACGCCTGGTACGTTCGCGTCGAGGACCTCCACGAGCGCCTCGCGAAGAACAACGCGACCGTCCACTGGACGCCGGACTACGTGGGCGAGAAGCGCTTCGGCAACTGGCTCGGCGAGGCCCGCGACTGGAACATTTCCCGCAACCGCTTCTGGGGCAGCTGCATCCCCGTGTGGATCAATGACGACGATCCCTCCGACATGATCTGCGTAGGCTCCGTGAAGGAGCTCGAGGAGCTCTCCGGAGAGAAGGTGACCGACCTCCACAAGCACTTCATCGACAAAATCGCGATCAAGAAAGACGGCAAGACCTACCACCGCACGCCCGAGGTGCTCGACTGCTGGTTCGAGTCCGGCTCCATGCCGTATGCCCAGCAGCACTATATGGGGGAAGCCGCCGAAAGCGGCAACCTTGGGCGAGGTTCGGGGGCGCCAGAGCTCCCGTCGGTTGACGATTTCTTCCCGGCCGACTTCATCGCCGAGGGGCTCGACCAGACGCGCGGGTGGTTCTACACGCTGATGGTGCTGGGCACCTGCCTCTTCGACAGGTCGCCGTACAAAAACGTCATCGTCAACGGACTCGTCCTCGCCGAAGACGGCAAGAAGATGTCCAAGCGCCTGAAGAACTACCCCGACCCGGCGGTCATGCTCGACACCTACGGCGCCGACGCCATACGCCTCTACATGATCTATTCGCCGGTCGTGCGCGCCGAGAACCTGAAGTTCTCCGAGAAGGGCGTGAAGCAGCTGATGCGCGACCTTCTGATTCCGTGGTGGAACGCGTACTCGTTCTTCGTTACATACGCGAACGTCGATGGCTTCAACGACGCGGAGGTCCGTTTCCCCGAAAGCGACAACGTGCTGGACCGTTGGATCGTCTCCTCGATGGAGACTTTGATCGCCGACGTGACGGCCGCGATGGACGCATACGACCTGCAGAGGTCGGTGCGTCCGTTCGTCAGGTTCGTCGAGGATCTCACCAACTGGTACATACGCCGCAGCCGCCGCCGCTTCTGGAAGTCCACAAACGACGGCGACAAGCTTTGCGCCTACAGGACGCTCCGATACGTACTCGTGCAGCTTTCGAAGGTCGCGGCTCCGTTCACGCCGTTCATCGCCGAGGAGATATACGGGAACCTGGTTGGGGGAGCGGGGAACGGGGAACGGGGAACGGGCGTGCCTGAGTCGGTGCATCTCTGCGACTTCCCGTCGCCGAACGCCGCCGCGCGCGATCTCGACCTCGAGCGCCGCATGGCCGACGTGCAGACGGTCGTCGAGCTCGGCCGCCGTCTCCGCGCCGACAACGACCTAAAGGTCCGACAGCCGCTCTCGGCGATAAAGATCGCCGGCGGCGACGTCAAGGGCTTAGAAGACCTGATCGAGGACGAGCTCAACGTCAAGTCCGTCGTGTTCGTCGCCGACGAGAGCGAGCTGTGCGACGTCGCGTACAAGGCGAATTTCAAGACTCTTGGCCCCAAGTGCGGCCCGAAGATGAAGGCCGTCGCCGCCGCGATAGCGGCGATGGGAACGGGGAACGGGGAACGGGGAACGGGGAACGGGAAAGAGTGGCCGATGACGGTCGAGGGCGTCGAGATCGCCCCGGAGGACATCATCGTCACGCGCACCCCCAGGGCCGGGCTCGTCGTCGCCTCGCAGGGCGAAGTCGTCGTCGGCCTAGAAACCGCCCTCACGCCGGAACTCGTCTCCGAAGGGCTCGCCCGCGAGTTCGTGAGCCACGTGCAGGCCATGCGCAAACAGGCCGATTTCGAGGTTACGCAGCGCATAGCCGTCACCGTCGAAGCCGGCGCGGAAGTCCGCGCCGCGCTTGAGGCGCACGAGGCCTACGTGAAGGGCGAGACCCTCGCCCTGTCGCTCGGGTTCGCGCCGGTAGACGGCGAAAAGACCGACCTCAACGGACGCGCCGCGACGATCGCCGTCGCGCCGGTCGAGGGCTGACGCATGGCCGAGGCCCCTCTCGACCGCACGGCCAGGCTCTACGGCCCCGAGTCGATGGAGCGCCTGCGCGCCGCGCGCGTCGCCGTGTTCGGCGTTGGCGGCGTCGGCGGCTGCTGCGCCGAGAGCCTCGCCCGCACCGGCGTCGGCAACCTGCTGATCGTCGACGACGACATCGTGCGGCCTTCCAACCTCAACCGCCAGATCGTGGCCACGACCGCGACGCTCGGCCGCCCCAAGGTCGAGGCGTTCGCGGAGCGGCTCGCCGTCGCCGCGCCTGACTGCCGCGTGGAGGCGCGCAACGAACGCTACTGCGCCGAAACCGCCGCCGACTTCGATCTCGGCGCATTCGACGTTGTGATCGACGCGATAGACTCGGTGGAAGACAAGGCGCTCCTCGTGCGCAGCGCGCTTTCGCACCCGGACGTCGCGCTCTTCTCGTCGATGGGCGCGGCGCGGCGCACAGACCCGTTCCTGGTTCGCAAGTCCGAATTCCGGAAAGTCGAGGGCGACGGGCTCGCCAGGGCCCTGAGGAACAGGTTCCGCAAGTCGGGCGGGTTCCCGCAGAGAAAGTTCGTCTGCGTCTGGTCGGCGGAGCCGCCGCGCGCGGACGGTTCCGTAGCGCATGTCACGGCCGTTTTCGGTTACGCACTCGCCTCGCTCGCCGTCGGCGCGATCGTCAGCGGCGCGGTTTTGCGGAGAGGTTCGTGATGGGAAGGCTGCCGGGCTTCGATTACAAGCGGCCGTTTTTTTACATGGTGACGGTGAAGGGCGCGCGGAGCGTATCCGGCAAAACCGGTTTTGCAGCAACTGCTCAGCAACCGCCATTCTCCCGCCTTGAAGAGGGTGGCGCGCTTGCCGACACTACGCTTACACCGGTGTTCAGGGCGGTGATCGAGCGTTTCCATGAAACATGGTGGTGCATAGAGCCGATTCGCTATTATGTGATCATGCCCGATCACCTTCACCTGATCATCAAGATGCGCGATGTTGAAGGGCGTGTTTCGCTGGCCGTCGTGGTGAGGCAGCTTTTGAAGCGCCTTGAAGCCGAAGGGCAGAAGGCGCTTCAAGTCTCGTTTCGCTCGGGGCCGCCGGAGGCGACCCGGCAAAACCGGTTTTGCAGCGGGGCCTCCGGCACCGCAATAGCGCCGCTTTTCGAAAAAGACTGGCACGATTGGATCGTGAAGAAGGAAGGGCAGCTTGCGACTTTTAGGCGGTATATCGCCGAGAACGGGCGCAGGGCGTGGCTGAGGCGCGAAAACAGGCGCTTTTTCACCGAGGTGAGGCGCGTGAATTTCGCGGGGCGAGAATGGCGCGCATACGGCAACGCGGCGATTCTCGAGCAGCCGGTGATAGAAGCCTTCCGGTGCTCGCGCAAGTGGGCGGAAGGTGGCCCTGAATGGCGCGAGGCGATGGGCCGGGCGGAGCGGCTTGGCCCTGGCGGTGCAGGCGTGGGCACTTTCATGAGCCCGTGCGAGAAGGAATGCGGCAACGCGATATTCAAGGCGGGCGGCTCGCTGATCGTGCTCTACCCGGAGGGCTTCGGCGAACGCTGGCACCCGCCGCGCAACAAGGAGGCTCTTTGCGCAAAGGGGCGCATGCTCTTTCTCTCGCTTTGGGAGGCGAGCGCGAAAAAGCCCGACAACGCCACGCTCTACAAGCGTTGCCATGAGATGGGGAGGCTCGCTTCGCTCGGGGTCGCCGGCTGTAGAAATTGATCGTTATTGACGCGGGCGAAATTCGCCGTATCAAGAAGTCGGCGTTTGCGATAGACGCGAAGGCGAGGAAAATGGTATAATATGCGGGTGAAGGGCAAAGCCGAATGAGCGCGAGCGAAAACCAGATTGTCGTGTATCAGCCAAACGAGACCGTCCGGCTGGATGAATGCTGCCATTGTGAAACTGTTGCCAGTTGCCAATTCCAATTCCCAATGGAGGAGGCGGCATGAAAAGGTCAAAGACAATGGCAGTTGCGCTTAAGGCAGATGGTTACGAAGAGTGGATTCGGTCGATCAAGGAGCGAATCCAGCGGGCGCGCGTCAAGGCATCCATGCTCGTCAATTCCGAGCAGACCTTGCTTTATTGGGATATCGGACACGACATTCTTGAAAAGCAGGACAGCGAGGGATGGGGGACTAAGGTCGTAGAGCGAATGTCGGCAGATTTGAAAGCGGCGTTTCCTGACATGACAGGCTGGTCGCCACGTAACTTGAAGTACATGCGAGCGTTTGCGGATGCCTGGGCTCGGAAAGAAATTGTGCAAGCGCCGCTTGCACAATTGCCGTGGTATCATCACCTGGCCCTGCTTGAGTGCTTGAAGTCTCGTGGAGACCGCATTGCATACGCGGCTCTTGCAATAGAAAATGGATGGTCGCGCAATGTGATGGTGCATCAGATAGAACTTGGCGCGGCGGATCTGCACGGAACTGCCATAACCAATTTCAAGAAGTTGATGCCGCCTGTTGATTCCGATATGGCGGAGCAAACGTTGAGGGGCGAGTATGACCTTGGCTTCCTCCCGGCGAATGCCAAGACGAAGGAAAACAAGCTTAGGGCGATGCTTGTCGACAAAGTGGCGAAGTTCATGGTTGAACTTGGCGCGGGATTCTCGTATGTAGGCAAGGGGTTGACCATCAATGTAGGAGGGGATGAGTTTGAAATCGACCTCCTTTTCTACCATGTGGTGCTTCATCGCTACATCGTCATTGAACTGAAGACCGGCAAGTTCCATCCGAAGGATCTTGGACAGCTTGGCTTCTACATGACGGCGGTGGATCGGCAGGTCAAGTCAGAGATAGACGGCAAGACAATCGGAGTGTTGCTTTGCAAGTCCCGGAACGACATCGTGGCTGAGTATTCGTTGGCCGATCTCAACAAGCCAATCGGCGTGTCAACATATCGCCTTGGCCTGCCGCCGATAGAGCAATTGCAGGCACAGTTGCGCAAGGCTTTCGCTGCACCAAGTCGGAAAGGAAAGTAGAAGTGAAAGACCTCGGCCGCAAGTGCTTTGCGTTTACGAAACTGGACGCGGGCGAAATCCGCCGCATCAAGAAGTTGGTATTCGCGGCTGGCACGAGGGCGCGAAATGTTTGAAGTGACAAAATGGCATTTCAAGATATATGCCTTAAACTATTTTTCAAATATTTGAAAAATTATAAACGCCATATTGACAGGGGGAGTAAAAATATGATATAATCTCTCTGAAAACTGATACAAGAAGAAATCAATATGGCAAGTAAGAGACAAGAAACGAAACGAGAGAAATTCGTGCGCATGGCGGAAGCTCGCACGATCAAGGTCATCTCAATGGTTAGATTGTTGGGCAATTGCTCAAACAGGCTTGCATACGAGTATTCCGACAAGGACGTCAACAAGATATTCAGCGCCATTGAATCGGCTGTCGCTGATGCAAAAAAACGATTCAAGAGTTCGCCGTCGGGCAATGCGCAGGTGTTTTCGCTTTCTTGACTAGTGAAGTCCAAGATTGTGTTAGGAGACTATTATGTCACCACAATGGTATTTCGACGAAGTAGAACCAGGAACAATGGAGAGGAATCCAGTAAGCGAGGAGTTCTTCACAAACGGCACTCGTCTTGAAGCGGTTATAAGGGAATCGTTACAGAACTCCCTAGATGCCACGGATGGCGGAAACGATCCTGTGGAGGTTAGAATATACTTTTCTGGTGATGAAGACAAACTTCCAGCGGAAAAACTAGAGCCTTATTTCAACGGCGGCAAGCAGCGCTTTACTGACCCGAAGAACGGACTTGCATTGCCAGAAAGCGTGATGTCTGGGGATTGCCGTTTCCTCGTTATTGAAGATTTCCACACGACGGGATTGACAGGGATAACCGATAAGCGTCCACTGGAAGAGGACTTAGCCCACCGCAACGATTGGAACTACTACAATTACTTCTTCCGAGAAAATGGCTCCACTAAGGTAGGCGCGAATACGCTAGGAAGTTGGGGTGCTGGTAAATGTGTGTTTCAGCATGCTAGCCGACTAAGATGCTCATTCTCGTATTCAGTAAGGGATAATTATGAGCCGCGTGCTTTTGTCGTTGGCAAGGCGACACTTAAGTTTCACACAGATGCGGAGTATCGCACATGGGCTCCCGACGGATGGTTTGGACTGAAATCTGAGGAGCAAGAGCACCGCAAGATGAAGAAACGCCCCATTACGGATGAGCAGTTCATAACAAAGTTCAAAGAGGACTTTAACATTACAAGAAAAGATGAGCCGGGGACCTCAATCGTCATCCCCTATATCAATCTTTTGCAAGAGGCGGAGGATGAGGGGGCTTTATTCAATCAGCGCAACCTTGTTAGGGCAGTTCTGAGAAACTTTCTTGTGGCAATCTACGACGGCAAGCTTAAGGTCGTGGTAAAAGTTGGCAAGAACGGCACAGAGACGGTGATAGACAAGTCTAAGGTCAATGCCTATGGCTCATTTCTTCCAAAGCCAGAAGATCGGGATGCGCTCGTGACGACCCTCCATCACGAACTTATATTAACCTCACTGGACTCGGGTTTCCCTGAATCTCAAAAGTTCACACTGTCTTCTCCCGGTGATGACCCTACATGGAAGAAGACTATGTTCAGTGAAGATCAACTCAAATCAATGCGCAAGTTGCTTCAGGAAAAGAAGCCGTGCCGTATCACAATTCCTGTCCCGGTGCGAAAAATGAATGCGGATAGCAAGGTGTCTGTTGACGAAGGCAAGTTTACGGTCCTGTTAAAAAGGCATGACTTGCCGAAATCGCTCCCGCCTGTATTCTATCGCATTGGTTTGCTAATAGATGCCGTGGCTACTGTAAACCTCAACAATTACATTGCTGCCGTACTGATTGAGCGAGATGCGCTCGCCGACTTGCTGGTTGCCGCCGAACCGCCGAGTCACAGCAAGTGGAATTACGATACCGACCGGGTAAAAGAGTATGACAAACCAAGAAAGCACATACAGTATGTCTCGTACGCAGTCAGGGAAATAATCAATACTCTGGCGACATTTGATCAGGCGCGTAACTACGATCCTCTGAGTGACGTATTTGGCATCAAAAAACATAAAGAAGAGAACGGGAACAACGACGGAAATAAGCCTGACAACGGAAATGGCGGCGAGGAAGGTGGCAGTTGCGACCAGACTCCCTCCGAGAAGCTTCGTATCGTTGCCATCTCTGAAATCAATGGGGAGGCCAAAGGAATCAAGGCCAAGGCTGGCGAAGGTCTCGCCAAGGTGCCAGACGAAAAGTTCCCGTTCGTGGCCAAGTTCGTCGTCGGCTACGATACGTTCAAGGGGTTGGACTGGTCTCCGAACGACTTCATGCTCGAGACCGGCTCGGGTGGCGTAAGCCTTTCCGTGAAGGAAGGAACGGTAGAGGCCAAGGGACAAGGGAATCAGGTTCTCCTTACAATCAAAGACAAGACGCCGTTTAGTGTAACCATCACGGGCTTCGACCCTAATCGTGACATCACTGCCGCGAAGTTGAGGTACGACTACAAGAAGGAGGATGTCGAAAATGGCGTATCGGTTTAATTTCACAGGACGCAAGCGCGTCCTTGAAGCAGAAGCCAAGATTCACGTCGAAAAGGACGTGAAGCCACTCAAGGTAAGACTTGAGCAGACGTTTTCTTCTCGCAATCTTTATAACGCCGATGACATTGTGATGCTTGAGGCGATCAGGCGCACGAAGTTGCGCCGCTGCAATCTCGGAACAGTTGGAGGCCTCCAGCAGAACACTATTGCTGAGTTCCCGGATTTTCTGAGCGGGAAAGAGGTCTATTACAGGCTTAGGATAGTAGACCCTACGACACGAAAACTTAAGGGACTGGCCAAGACGCTCAAGGACGCGGACAAGGAGCAGAAGCCCACAGACCTTGAACCGTTGCTGCCAGTCGCTCTTTCACAACCGGGGGACGAGCTTGGAAATCGGTTCTGGATGGTCAAGTTGAGCAGTGGCGAAGACCCCGTTCTGATTATTTCCAGTAAGAAGTTTAACAGTTACGAACCCGTTAAGTCCTCGGAGTTCAAGGCACTTGTGCTTCCAGAAGTCCTGCGGGAAGTTCTGACATACGCATTCATTCATTCCGCATCATCTGGTGGTTTCCCTGAATGGGCTTCAAAGTGGAGCACATTTGTTGGCGTAAATCTAGGAGTTGGCGGAAGCCCAGACACGCCGCCCTCTTCACTTGACGAGAAATACATTCAGGAGACGTCTCAGTGGATTGATGATGCTGTTCGAGCTTTTGCCGACCATTTCAATCTTTCCGCAATAACCATCAAGAATCTGACAGGAACGGAGGACGGCAATGAGTGAGATTGTTAAGGTTCGCAGGTTCAATCAGGCGGGGATTGTCGCAGTCAAGGAACTGTTGTCCAAGATTCGCAATGATAACGAACTTCA
>Ga0310696_10011549_pt1 | contig 10074 bp, 5 predicted proteins | sample AusTroGonzalo_MG_4_FD_203885 | JGI IMG/M metagenome (GOLD analysis project Ga0310696, IMG submission 203885) | Bovine rumen microbial communities from tropical cattle in Woodstock, Queensland, Australia - Gonzalo_02 (v2) (version 2) | ecosystem: Host-associated > Mammals > Digestive system >... | reverse complement strand
CGTATCAATCTTGCTCATAGCATAGTTACAAAGACGATCACGGTGACCGCTTATGCCCAGACAAGGGCTGAAAGCGAGCTTATCAACAGCTATATTGAGCAGAGCCAGCAGAAAATCAAGTGCGTTATCCAGAAATAAGGTTACAACACACGGGGTAAACAGAAAAGGAAGCGGCGGGGATGCTTGCTTTCGGTATTTGTATGGCAAAGCCGATAAAAAAGATGTATAATCCCTGCGGGGCCAGTTTATACGGGAGAAGTGCGTTATTCTTCCTGCGGAGGTAGGGCTTATGAAGCAGAAAAGATTATTGTCGATCCTTACGGCGGCCGCGATCCTGCTGCTTGGGGGCTGCACCGGCTCCATCACCGGCTACACGGGCGACGAAGCAGAAGTGGGAAGGGTGCATTATCAGATCAATGTTCGTGGAGATACCGCCTTTGCGGAAGAATGCATCTGGGACCTGGACCCGACGCACCGCAGCTTTGACATCGCCGACACGGTGGAAGGCGCCAAGGTGCAGCGCCTTGGCGGCTACATAGGCACCGGCGTTTCGAGGCCCTTCCGGATCGAACCGGCGAAAGGGGCGGATTATATCAAGTCCTACGACCCGTCCCAGGAGAGCTTCGACGTGCCCGTTACCTGGCAGGACCTGGAATTCACCATCTATTTGGGGAAAACGGTGAGCAGGGTCGCAGAGGTCCGGGAATCGCCCTACTACGGAGTAAAGAACCCCTCAGGCGGTGTCGACTTCTATCGGCCTGTCTGCCGCTTCGTCTGCGACGAAGGGAACGAGACCTTCTACAGCCGCGACGGAGTGTTGTATCAACGCAGCGACGACGCCCCTGCGGAATACCTCGACAAGCTGCAGACAGCGCGGCCCTCCGGCTCAGCAGACCCGAGCGTCGGCTGACCGAACGCTCTATTTCAGCACAGAACGGAAAGAACCCATCCGGTTTCAGGCCGCGTGGCGCCGATCGCCATTTTCGCCTGAACTGTATGGGTTCGCTTGCTTTTACCCGGCCCGACGTCCGTGACCTCCCGGCAGGTTTCGGGAATCAGTGCTGTCCTCCATCTCCTGGGGGTCTTTTCCTTTGCGTAGGGTTTTCATTTGCGCAGGGCTGATTCTGCGGTCGAGGGTAAAGTAATACTGATCTGCAATAGAATACTTTAATAATTTGAGAAGCTGTGATATAATAATTTTGGGTGATGAACATGCTGACCATGAAATATGAAATCACAGCAGAACAAAAGCAAGAGATTGAAGAAGCGCGCAAAAAGAACAAGGATAAGCGGGTTTTCCAACAGATTTTCCTACAAACCGGGTAAAATGGCCCGAAATCCGGCAACACGAAGCAAAATCGATTATAAGCAAAAAGCCGCCCAAACCCTTGCAATACAAGGCTTTGGACGGTATCCGGGGGCATGAATGGGTACAGCCAAAAACGCCGCCGGGTCGATTGGTAAGGATGAGGTCCCCGGTCCGAATCCGGGCAGCAGCTCCAGAAAAAGTTCCTGATACTAAACTCCCATTAAAAAACGACAGTCCTTGCGGTCTGATTTGCGCCATCCTTCGTTGTCGTCCTTGACGGGCGGCAGCCCGCCTGCGTCCTCCGCCTCGGCTGACACAAATCATCCTCGCAATTCCTTGTCTAGTTTCAATGAGAGTTTAGTATGAAACCACTTTTCAAGGTGGTTTCAGGAACTTTTTGTTATTGTCCTTCAGTGAATTGTAGTGAAAAGGGGCAATTTGGGAACATTTTGGGTACACCCTGGGAACAAGACGCAGTTCCCTCTAAGTTCTTTCTGTTCACAGCAGCTCATTTTCGCATTGCCAGGAGCAGCTTCAGAACTTCCGGATTCTCGCGGAGCAGCATGCGTGCAGCGTCTTCGTCCGGCGTCGTCTGCGGTGTGCGATGTCCTCCAAAGGACGCTTCTTCCATCAGGTTCCCTCACCCGTTTTGACTGTCCGGCATCCCGTTATACTGCAGGCACATCATGGTCAGGTCGTCAAACTGGGGAGCATCCGCGACGAACCGATCCACCGCGCTGTGGACATTCTCAAGGATCTTTTGCGGCGCTGCGTCCACATCCTCATTGAGCGCCGAGACGGTCCGCTCCAGGCCGAAGAATTCCTGTTTCTCATTACTGGCCTCCGGGACGCCGTCCGTGTAGACGAACAGCTTCGCCCCCGGCTTGAGCTGAAGCTCATATTCCCTGTATCGGACCCCCGGCATAGCGCCCAGCGCAAGGCCATGGCGGTCCTTTACGATCTCAAAAGCCCCGTCCGGCTGCCTGAGCACGGGGAATTCGTGTCCGGCATTGGAGGCGGTCAGCAACCCGGTTCGCAGGTCCAGGATGCCCAGCCAGACGGTGACGAACATCCCCTCCTTGTTGCTGGAGGTCAGCGCCGCATTCGCCGCCTCCAGCACGTCCTTGGGCGATTTCCCCATTTTGGCGTGGCTACTGACGGTCATCTTCGCGGACATCATGAACAGCGCGGCAGGCACGCCCTTGTCCGATACGTCCGCGATCACCATGCCGAGATGGTTGTCGTCCACCATGAAGAAATCATAAAAATCGCCGCCGACCTCCTTCGCGGGGGTCATGGAAGCATAAATGTCGAATTCCTTGCGATCCGGAAAGGCCGGGAAAATGCTGGGCAGCGCGCCGATCTGTATGCTGGCCGCCATATTCAGCTCACGGCTGATCCGCTCCTCTTCCTTTCTGCGTTCCTCCTCCCTGGCCTTTTTCTCCAGGGCCCGGGCCTGCTGCCGGAGCAGCTGCCGCACGATCCACGCGATCAGCAGAAGCACCGCCAGAACTACGGCGATCCAGAATACCGGCTGTTCATAGAAGGCCTTCAGCTTCACGATGGTGACGGAAGCGCTGCGGGTCTCCTCCGAGCCTCCTTCCAGCTTCAGGCGGAAGGTGTATGTGCCGCCCCGGAGGTTGGTATAGCTGACCTGCCCCAGATCCTCCTTGGAGCTGATGACGATCTCCCGGTCGAAGCCCTCCAGATAATAGGAGACCTTCGGGTCGTCCAGTCCGTAGGAAAGCACATAGGGGTAAATATTCAGACGGCGGGTATTCGCAGGCACAGTGATCGTCTCTCCGTCGGTCAGACGCCGCGGCTTTTCGTCCGTATCCACTTCCACAAAGGGGATCGCGAGGATGGGTGTCACCCCCGTCGACTGAATGTCATTGAGATTCAGCCGGATGAGGCCGTCGCTGCAGGCCACATAGGCGTCGCCGTTAGCCATGACGCAGCTTCTGGAATTCGGCGTGACCATATGCGGCAGGCCCTTTTTCGAATTATAGTGCTCGTATTCCCTGACCGTCCCGGCGATCAGATCGTCGCCGTCCATCACAAGGATGCCGGTGTTGCACATGAGGAAGACCTTGCCGGTATCCGCGCACAGCACATCGTAGCAGCCGTTGGAATTCAGCTCCGGCGGGTAATAGGCCAGCAGCTGGGCGACGCCGTCCTTCAGGATGCTCAGGGAACCGCCGGTGATCAGCCAGAAGCAATGCCGGCTGTCGTCCCGCTTGATGCCCATGATCACCCCGTTGTCCAGCTCGTCCCGGATCGGATAGGGAACGGCACGTTCCCCTTCGATCATGTAGATCCCTCGCCCGTTGGTGCCCAGCAGCAGCCTGCCTTCGAAATCCTCGCATAGGGACAGAATGGAGTTGGTGGGTATGCCGGCGGATTCATCAAAGCTCTGCACGATCTCCCCGTCCCGCATCAGCTGCACGCCCCCGGTCACGGAGACCGCGATGGTGCCGTCCTCCATTTCGTATATCGTGCGGATGTTGTTGGACAGCATGCCGTCGCTCTGGGTGTAGTTCACGATCTCCCCGTCTGCCTTGCGGCACATCAGGCCGTAATCGCTGAAGGTACAGAACCACAGGTTCCCCCGGCTGTCCCCTTTGATGACGCGGATACGGGCGTTTTTAAGATAGGAGTAAACGGGCTTGTCCACCGTCTGCCCTTCGCTGTTGAGGATCAGGAGGCCTGTATCGGTGCCCACATAGAGCAGGTCATCCTCCATCCAGGTGGTGTTGACCACCCGGTCATTCAGTTCCCTGGTCATCTGATTCAGGTCCGCAAAGTCGCTGGTGCTGATCCGGATCAATCCGTTGCGGGAGGAAGCGAACCAAAGATTGCCTTCATAGTCGGCGCACATGGCGACCCCGGAGTTGAAGGCTGTGTCGGACAGCTTCGTGAATTTCCGGTTTTTGTCGATGAAGCCGACGCCGCCGTCGGAGCAGATCCACAGCCGCTCGTCCTTATAGATGATCGCATTGATGTTCAAAAGTCCGGGCGTCGCGATCTCCTCAAACGTGTCAATGGGCTGAGAAAGGCTGCCGTGGAGGATCTCCGAGCCCGTGGTGCCGATATAGATATACCCCTTCTGCAGGGGATCTCCGCTGACCGTCTGGACCGATTTGCCGATCGCTGCGCCGTCGATATAGGATTCGACCTTAAGGTCCCGGATCGCAAACACATTTCCATTGTAGTCCGAGCCGTAGATCACGCCGTCGGCGTCGCTGCTCATCTGATTGACATAGCACTGTTGCAGGCGCTCGTCACCCAGGAGGCGGATCGTGCCGGCGGTATCCAGAACATAGACGCCCTCATCCGTTCCGAAGACCACGTTGCCCGCCCCATCGGCGCAGATCGCGCGGATGGACACCACGTCCAGCCCTTCATCCTTTCCATAGCAGGTCATCTCATCGTTTGGAGACATATGCGCAAGGACGCCGACGTTCGTGCCGATCCACAGGCCGCCGTCCTTCATGACGCAGAGGCTGATCACGCTGTCGACGCCGGAGAGCCGCTCGAATCTCTTGCCGTCATAACGCACCAGCCCGCCGTAGCCGCCGGTATAAATAAAGCCGTCCGGCGTCTGGGCGACAGCCATATATCCCAGGAACGGCAGGCCCGAGTCGATATCGAACACCTTGTAATTGTTCTGGGCTTCAAAGCTGATCTCGTCCCAGCCCGAGGCACTGTCTGAGGGGTTGTCCGCAGACACACATTCTCCGATCCCCGTGAGGGCCAGCACAAGGCAGACGACCGCAGCCAAAATCCTGATCCGTTTTGTCCCGATACGTTTCACTGTTAAAGCTCCTTACTGTAATCAAACGTTTCCCGACCCGCCGGATGTTATCCTCGGTCCTTCCCGTCGGCATTTCCCGGCTGCATGGGAGCTCCCGCCAGACGCCGGAAGCCGAGGAAGGCGACGACGACGCCCAGAACGAACAGCGCGGCGGCGAAGGCCAGCTGCAGGAGATTGCCCGCCGTGGGCGCGCCGATCAGCGAAAGGATCTTCTGGATCAGCGCGGTGAGGGTGACGCACAGCATGACGATCATGGGGATCCACAGCATCCAGCCCCGACGGCTGGTCTTTTTCATATACACCGCGCAGGCAACGAGGGCGAGGACGCTGAGGAGCTGATTGGCGCTGCCGAACAGCGGCCAGATATTCTTGTAGCCGATCTTCGTCAGGAGGAAAGCCAGGATCAGGGTAAGGACCGTCGCGAAATATTTGTCGGTCACGACCCTGCGCCAGGGCTCCATCCCCTCGTCGCGGATGGAAGCGTCCAGAAACAGCTCCTGAAAGGACAGACGCCCGACGCGGGCGACGGAGTCAAGAGAGGTCAGCGCAAAGGCGGAGACCGCCAGATTGACCAGGGTGAACACCACGCTGTGGGGCAGTCCGAGCCTGGTCAGGAAATTGGCGACGCCCCCGGCGAATATCTGCGTCGGCGTGGCATATCCCGCCGCGGCGGCTTCTCCCGAGGCAAAGCTGGCCGCCGCGATCAGTGCGATCACTGCAAGGAGGGATTCCAGCAGCATCGCGCCGAAGGAGACCGGCAGCATATGCTTTTCGTTTTTGATCTGCTTGGAGGCCGTCCCGGAGGAGACCAGGGAATGAAAGCCGGAAACCGCGCCGCAGGCGATGGTGACGAACAGGATCGGGAACATGCTTCCCGTCCCTTCCACGGTGAAGGCGGTGAAGGCCGGCAGATTGACGCCGGGATTCGTCGCCGCGATCCCCACCACCGCGCCCAGGATCATGAAGATGAGGAGATAGCTGTTCAGATAATCCCGGGGCTGCAGGAGGGCCCATACGGGGACGACCGAGGCGATCATGATATAGACGAAAATGATGATATGCCATGCGTTCGCCGGAATGAAGATCGGCAGGGCCAGGCCCGCCGCTACGCCGGCGGCCAGGAGGACGACGGCGATCAGCGTGTTGAGCCATTTATTCAGCCGGGAAAACCGGAGCAGCAGCCCCAGGGCCACCGCCTCCAGGATAAAGAGCATGCTCGTCGCCGCGACGCTGCCGTTGGCGGCGATATGGCCGCCGTCGGCAGTGAAGCCGTTGAAGGTCTCGGCGACGATATCGGAGAAGGCGGCGACGACCAGGATGCAGAACAGCCAGCAAAACAAAAGAAAGAGCTTCTTTCCCAGCTTCCCGATGTATTCCTCGATGATGTAGCCGATGGTGCGGCCCTTGTTCTTCACGGAGGCATACATCGCAGAATAATCCTGGACCGCGCCGAAGAACACGCCCCCGACCAGGATCCACAGGAACACGGGGACCCAGCCGAACACGGCCGCCTGGATGGGACCGTTGATGGGCCCCGCGCCGGCGATGGAGGCGAACTGGTGCCCGAAGACCACCGCCGTATCGGCAGGCTCGTAGTCGACCCCGTCCCGCAGCTCATAAGCCGGCGTTTTTGCCTTGGGGTCGACGCCCCAGGTTTTGGCCAGCCAGCGTCCGTAAAGGAGATAGCCGGCTCCCAAAACGACGACGGCGATCAGCATCAAGATAAGTCCGTTCATACCTTTCCCTCTTTCCGGGCGCAGGAGCTTCGCAGCAAAGCGCCCTTCCCTTTCGTCACGGCTCCCCCCGCGCAGGTCCGTCGTACCTGAGCAGGAGCATGGTGATATCGTCGGCGCGGGGAGCTCCCTGGGTAAAGCCGTCGATCTCCTGCCGGAGCTGTTCCGCGGCTTCCTTCAGCTCAGAAGCGGAGCTGCGCTCCAGGGCTGCCAGCAGCCGTTCCTCCCCGAAGGCATTCTTCTGCCGATCCGCCGCTCCCGTGACCCCGTCGGAATACTGGAACAGCAGGTCGCCGGGCCGCAGCTGCAGCCGGTGGTCGGTAAAGGGGGCGCTCCCCTGCCCATCCGCAGTTTCCGCCTCCGGGCTGCCCAGGGCCGGGGTCTTTTCCTTCTCCAGGAAGGACCAGTTTCCATTCTGACAGACCAGGGGCCGGACATGGCCGGCGTCCGACCAAAGGAGCAGCCCCGTGGACAGCTCCAGGAAGCCCAGCCAGACCGTGACGAACATATTCGCCCCGCTGTTTTCCCGAAGATGCATGTCCACCTCCCGCAGCACTCGGGCCGGGCTCTTTTCATGGAGGGCGGTGTTCTTGAGCAGCGTCTTCGACATGGTCATGTATAGGGCGGCGGGCACGCCCCTGCCGCTGACGTCCGCCGCCGCCAGGGCAAGGTGGTCGTCGTCGATCAGGAAAAAGTCATAGAAATCCCCGCCGATCTCCCTGGCGGGAAGCATGGAGGCGCAGATCTCAAACTCTTTTCGATCGGGGAAGGCCGGATCGCCCTTCGGGAGCAGACCCGCCTGGATGTTGGCCGCCATGCGCAGCTCGGAACCGATCCGCTCCTCCTCTCCCTTGGCCTCCAGGCGGAGCTTCTGCCGTTTCAGGAGACGGCTGGCGAACCAGGCCAGGACCAGCAGGAGGGCCGCAGCGGCGGCGACCGACGCGGCGGGATATTCATGCAGCTGCTTTTCCTTCGTGAGCTCCAGGCGCAGCGTTTCTCCTCCCTCCTCCGCCAGGGAGAAGACGAAGGTATAGCTGCCGCCGGGGAGATTCGTATAACTGACGACGGGGAGCTGGGAGGCCGTCGAAAAACTATCCTCCGTATCGAAGCCGTCCAGCCGGTAGCGAAGCTCCGGATCATCCAGAGAATAGGTCAGGGCATAGGCATAGATCCGGATCCTCCGGGCATCCTTGGGAATGGAGACCTTCTCCCCTTCCCTCAGCCACAGCCGCTCCCCGTCGATCTCCACATAAGGGATGCACAGCTGAGGGTCGGAAACGGCCCGGAGGGAGCTGCGCAGCTCCACGGCGGTCACCCCGTCCGCCCCCGCCAGGAAGGCGACGCCCTCCTCCGTCACATCGCTGCGGGAGTTGGCGGCGGACATATGGGGAAGGCCGCTGCTGACGCCGTAGTACAGGGCGTCGGAAACGTCCCCGGCCAGCAGCGCGTCTCCGGTAACGACGCAGACGCCGCTGCCCCCCAGCAGCCAGAGCCTGCCGTCCTCCGCCGGGATGAGGTCATAATAGGGGCTCGCGTTCTTCTCCCCCTTGGGAAGGAACGGGATGTTCCGCAGCTCGCCCTCCGTGAGGCAGGCCAGGGTATAGGAGCCGGTGATCACCCACACCCTGTCCCTTTGGGCGTCGTATTTCAGGCTCAGGATCACGCCGCCCCCGGAAAGGGCGTCGCCGCCCGCAAAGAGGCGCAGCTCCTCCCCCGCGAGGGTGAAGATCCCCTCCCCGTCGCTGCCGAGATACACCGTGCCGTCGGAGGTCTGGCACATGCAGAGGACGGCGGTATGCAGCCCGTCGTCGGGGCCGTAGGTTCGAAGGACTTTCCCCTCCCCCAGGCGGCAGAAGCCCTCTGCTGTGGAGACCAGCAGCTCCCCGCCGGAAAGCTCCAGGGCGTCCCGCACATAGTCGGAGGGGAGCCCATCCGCCTGGGTATAGCAGCGGTATTCCCCGGTTTGCGGGTCCATGCACACCAGCCCGAAGGCGCTGTAGGTGCTGATCCAGAGCATTCCGGCATGATCCTCCGTGATGCTGCGCACCCGGACCTCCCCCAGGAGCAGGGAAGCCGGGTCCTCTACCGGCGCGAAGCTCCCGTCCGTCACGATGAGGCCCGTATCCGTGCCGATATACAGCTTCCCCCCTGCCGACTTCACCGCGTTCACCACCGGGTTCCCCACGCCGGCGATCTCCGTCACATCCGTGAAGATGCCGGGGGAGAGCTTCATCACGCCCCGACGGGAGGAGGAGACCCACAGGTTGCCCTCCCGGTCCTTCATGATATGCTCAAAGGCGTTTTTCACCGGGAGATGCTCCAGACGGGTGAAGGTCCCCCCGTCCTCCAGATATCCCATGCCGTCTCCCCCGCAGACCCACAGCCGGTCCCCGTCCTTCAGCAGGCAGTTGACGCCGGTCACGCTGCCCAGCTCGATGCGCTCCAGCATGGAGATGGGCGCATCCATGCTGCCGTAATACAGCGCGGAGCCCTCGGTCCCGAAATAGAGATAGCCGCTGCGCTCCGGGTCCGGGTAGACGACCTCGGTGTCGAAGCCGACCTCCGCCATGGGCCACCACTCTGTGACCTCCGTACCCCGGAGGCGGAAGTAGCCCTCGTCCCGGACGATGCCGTAGACGCTGCCCGTCCCGTCCCCCGCGATGGAGAGGATATACTTGCCCCGGAAACGCTCGTCCGTAAGCTCGCTGATCTGCCCGCCGGCGTCCAGGAGATAGAGCCCGGAGCGGGTAGACATCAGGATATCTCCGTTTTCCTCCTCATAAAAGCCCCGCACGGAGGAATTCAGCCCCTGCTCCGGCCCGTAGACCGTCAGGCTCCCCCCGTCCAGGCAGGCAGCCCCCATCTCGCTGGTGCCCACCCAGAGCCTGCCCCTGCTGTCCGTGAACAGGCTCACGGCGCTGGAGACGCCCTCCACCACCTCGAAGCTGCGGCCGTCGAAGCGGGTGAGGCCGCCGTAGCTGCCGATATAGATGAAGCCGTCGGGCGTCTGGATGGTGAGGTTGGCTTCGGAAAAGGGCATGCCCGAAGCATTGTCATAGACTTCGGCGGCATACTGCTCCCCCGCGCCCCCGGCGGCAGAAGCTCCCGCGGGCAGCAGGAGGAAAAGGAGGACCGCCGCGAGAACCGCGCAGCAGGCAGAGAGCATCTTTTTACGCATCCTGCCTCTCCCTTCCCTTGCTCGGCCCGTGATAGAGCAG
>Ga0310696_10011548_pt1 | contig 10074 bp, 12 predicted proteins | sample AusTroGonzalo_MG_4_FD_203885 | JGI IMG/M metagenome (GOLD analysis project Ga0310696, IMG submission 203885) | Bovine rumen microbial communities from tropical cattle in Woodstock, Queensland, Australia - Gonzalo_02 (v2) (version 2) | ecosystem: Host-associated > Mammals > Digestive system >... | reverse complement strand
TATTTAAGTGTATGATTATAAAAAATCAACGGTTCCACATAACGCAGAACCGTCGAAATCGTTAACGCCAGTTCCCGTCTTAGGGGTAGGGCGAACAGGGATTTTAGTATTCCATAACAGCAGGCAGCTCCTTGGCCTGGTCAATCATTTTCTGTACTTCCACAACGGCAGGTACGCGATTGGTCAGGTTCTTCGCAGCATTCACCTCTTCCAGCTTCTTCTGCAGGTTCTCTGCCACTCTGTGCTTCAGCTCTTTCACGGTATCCACACCACTGGCCTCCAGAAGTTCTGCAAATTGAGGTCCTACACCGTTGATACGATACAGGTCGCAGTGGTTGGCCCATTTAAGTATCAGCTTTCCACTGATACCAGTCTTTTCTTCCAGATCCTTGCGGCCTGCCGGCTTAGCACATTTCTCCAACAACTCTGCATCCGTATTGATACCAGCTGCAATCAGTTTCTCGGCGTAAACTTCGCCAACACCCTCGATGTCAATTACTTTATAAGTCATAATCTCTGTAAGTTTAGGTTGTTTTTGTAACATGCACTTGCATTTACATCTGCAACTTTAAACAAAATATTTCTTATTATCAAATACTTTTATTTTTTTTTAAAAAAACGAAAGCGGTAGCTCTGTTTTTTAAGCTGTATGAAAAAAGAAAAGTGGGAAGGTTTTGATTGAAACTTTCCCGTCTCCTTTACCGATTAAAACTAGAACCGTTTAAAAATAGTTGCGGAGGAAATCGTTTGGAATTATCCCATGACCACGTCCAGCACCATCATCAGCACGAATCCCACGGCAAAACCGATGGTGCTGAGGTTGCTGTGCGGTTCCGATGAGGATTCCGGGATCAGTTCCTCGATCACCACATAAAACATGGCTCCGGCGGCAAAGGCCAGCATATAGGGCAGAACGGGCATGATCAGTGACGCGAGCAGTATGACCGCCAGACCGCCGATCGGTTCGACCACACCGCTGAGACTGCCGATCAGGAATGACTTCCGGCGCGAGTTCCCCTCGGCGCGCATCGGCATCGAGATGATGGCTCCTTCCGGAATATTCTGGATGGCGATACCCAGTGAGACCGCCACCGCTCCGGCCAGCGAGATACCGGATGCTCCTTGTTCCACTCCGGCAAAGACTACGCCGACCGCCATACCTTCCGGCAGATTATGGATCGTGACCGCCAGAGCCAGCATCGCCGTGCGCGACAGGCGCGAGCGGGGACCTTCGGGCAGACTGCTCCCGGAATGCAGGTGAGGGGTGATATCATCTACCAGCAGCAGGAATCCGATCCCCAGCAGAAATCCGACAGCAGCCGGAACGACCGACCAGGCTCCTTTGTCGGCTCCCATCTCCATCGCGGGAATGATCAGCGACCAGATCCCGGCCGCCACCATCACTCCCGACGCGAAACCCAGCAGCGATTTCCTCAGCCGCGGCGGCATATCCCGTTTCATCAGAAATACAAACGCCGAACCGAGTATCGTTCCCAGCAGCGGGATCAGCAGACCTGTTGCGATCGTCATCATTGGAATAGACCCTATCATAAAAAGAAAACTTTTGGAATGATATTTCTTTTCCTAATTTTACTCTTATCTTGTGATATTATCAATCTTAACACTTAACATATTGAAAATGTTTACCTTATTAATTTTATTTTCTGCAAAATCCATTTATATGCGTAAGCTATTAGGTAAGCACTCAGAAAACTTATTATCAACAATATAGCTATGGGTATTCGCGATGTAAGGATAGTAATCATTACAACATATACTAGCCCATGAACCAGATATAGCTCATACGAAAAAGCGTTGGTACACTTAAAGAATTGGTTCAAAATGTTTATGCCAGATTTATAAATCATGAGTGCCACTGACAGATAACCAATCATTGACGGAATGTCATTATAGAGTTTCAATATTCCACTGTTCCAAGCCATAAGGGCAGATAGTCCCATACCGCTAACAGCACCAATCAATAGCCATAGCCATGAATAACTGTGAATATCCATTAACTTCATATCTTCGCTCTTTTCCAAAAATACTCTTTTTGCTATCCACATACCTAAACCAAACTCCCATAGATACTGTAAGAAAAAACTACTCCAAGGTCTTTTATCCTCCAGTCCTAGTATTCCTACTATTATACTCCATAAAAGACTTATCATAAGTAAAATACATGCTCCTGACTTTAATCTAAATACCTTGATAATCAATGGATAAAACAAATAGAATTGAATGATAGTCGAGATAAACCAGTAAAAGTAGCATAGCGAAGTGTCAAGCTCAAAAGAGAACATCTTATAAAGAAACAGATGACTTGCAATTTCACGTATGGGAAACGTTCTTTTGGTTTCCAATAGCCATGCTCCCCAGAGTAGCACGACAATGGCGTATGGTGTATATATCTTTCCAAATCTTCTTTTTAAAAACTCTTTATAAGTCAATGGATTCTTTAGATATGAAAGATAAAGACCAAATCCCGAACAAAGTATAAATACATGCACTCCCGCTCCGCCAAAAGCTACAGCCTTTGACACTATACCTATAGAAATTCCACCCACTAAGTGCATCAATACAATGGTAAAAATACTGTATCCTTTAAGGAAATCAATAATAGCATATTTCTTCATTTTTCTAGATTCTTTACTAATCACAAAGCGCCATTAAGGATGTAATTTCCCAATAACTGTCATTAGAAATTTCCCTTTCTAATGATGATTTTGGGATAATTGTTCTCTTCCCTAGTTTGTAGTGTACATTCCAGAAAATGTGCTTTTGACAGATTCAGCAGACCGACCGCAATCGTCATCATTGGAATAGACCCTACCATAAAAAGAAAACTTTTGGAATGATATTCTCTATGGAGACGATATTACGCATTGCCTTAAAAAACAAAAAACCCGCGGGATCCCGCGGGCTTGTTTTCGCAAACAGAAGATTAACGTTTGCTGTATTGGAAACGCTTGCGTGCGCCGGGGTGACCGTATTTCTTGCGTTCCTTCATACGAGGATCGCGAGTGAGGAAACCTTCGGCTTTGAGAAGCGGACGGAAAGTGTTGTCCACTTCGAGCAGAGCGCGGGCAATACCATGACGGATAGCTTCAGCCTGACCGCTCAGACCGCCGCCGCGGACGTTCACAAAAACGTCGTACTTGGACAGAGTCTCAGTGCAGGAGAGAGCCTGGGTCACCAGATTGCGGAGATTATCCAGAGGGAAGTACTCCTTGTACTGGCGGCCGTTGACCGTGATGTTGCCGGAACCGATGCTCATTCTTACGCGAGCGACAGCCGTTTTTCTGCGGCCTGTACCCAAGAAATCAGTATTTTCAGACATATTCTATCTCCTTATTTGGCAGGGGTTAATGTTGAAGGCTTCTGAGCGGTGTGCGGATGTTCCGGACCGCTGTAGATCTTCAGCTTGGTGATGAGTTTCTTCCCCATGCGGTTCTGAGGCAGCATACCTTTGACCGCATGCCAGATAATCCACTCAGGTTTGGTCTGACGCAGCTTTTTGAGCTTGCGGAAGCTCTCGCCGCCTCTCCATCCGGAGTAGAACATGTATGTTTTTTCGTCCTCTTTCTTACCGGTTACGATCATCTTCTCGGCGTTGATCACGACCACGAAGTCGCCCGTATCCAGGTGCGGGGTGTAAATCGCTTTATTGCGACCCCGGAGTATGTTTGCGATCTGCACGGCCAGGCGGCCCAGCACGACACCACTGGCGTCGATGACCTGCCACTTGCGCTGCTGCAGATAGTCTTTCGGTATGAATGTTTTATTCATTCTCTATTTCAAAAAACAGACAACTCTTCCCCCTTGATGATAAGGAGTTTAAGAAGTCTGACCGACGCTTTTGTTTGATTTGTCGCGCCGGATTTTGTTTTACTACAACGCTTCACGGAAACCATGAAGCAACTTCTTGCTGAACAGGATGTTGTCATCCGCCAGCACCTTTCGGAGATACGACCCTCTTTCACTTGATTGGAGAGAGACACCACACAGGGGCTCTCCCGCAGGGAGCCGAACCTCACCGCGCGCATTCTACATCATATCGGCTGAGATGCAAGAGGATAATCTTGGATTTTGAATTTTTAGGTATTGACCACTGAAAACAAAAGGAGTAAATTAGATACGAAACGGTGGTTTCGGAACTGTCGGTTTCGGAAACCTTCGTTTCGGAAAGGTTCGCTATGATTTTTTTTGATCGCTCAGAAGAGATGGATTCTCTGCGACGGATACGCAGCCTGTCGGAAAGGCAGGCTCAGTTTACCGTTGTCACCGGCAGAAGACGTATTGGAAAAACCTCTTTAGTCCGCAAGGCTTACGAAGAGGAAGAGCTGGTCTATTTCTTTGTGGGACGCAAGTCGGAACCGGATTTGTGCGAGGATTTCTGCCGTGAGATCGGGGAGAAGCTGCCCGGCACTTTGATAGGCAGAGTGGACCGGTTCGCGGATATTTTTGAACAGCTGATGAAGCTCTCCTGCCAGCGTCAGATCACCCTGTTTATTGATGAATTCCAGGAGTTTTTCCGGGTCAACAAGTCAGTTTACAGTGATATGCAGCGACTGTGGGATCTTTACAAAGACCGCTCCCGTATGAATCTGATCGTGTGTGGCTCCATCTATTCACTGATGGACAAGATATTCAAAGACAAGAAAGAACCTCTGTTTGGACGAGTGACGCAGTTTATCGGTGTCTATCCGTTCAAGACCCGTGTGCTCAAGGAGATATTAAAATACTACTCACTGGGATACACCCCGGAGGATCTGCTGGCGCTTTACAGCTTTACGGGCGGAGTGCCGAAATATGTGGAGCTGCTGATGGATTCCGGCATGACAAGCAGGGCACAGATGCTGGACGCTATCGTGAGGCGGGATTCCGTTTTTATTGATGAGGGCAAAGCGATCCTGATCGAGGAGTTCGGCAAAGATTACGGTGTTTATTTTTCCATTTTGTCCGCGATCGCCCGCGGCAAGAATACACGCGCCGAGATCGAGGATCTGGTTGGACGTGAGATTGGTGGCTATCTGACCCGGCTGGAAAAGGATTATACACTGATTTCCAAACGGCAGCCGCTCTTTACCAAAAGCGAAACCAAGCATGTTTATTACAATCTGGATGATGATTTCCTTATCTTCTGGTTCCGTTTTATTTATAAATACAATTATATCCTGGAGATAGACGGCTATGAAAAAGTGCGCCAGATCATCGAGCATGATTATGAAACCTTCAGCGGATGGATGCTGGAGCGTTATTTCAGAAGAAGTCTGCGGGAATCCGGCCAATATACCCGGATCGGAAACTGGTGGGATCGCAAGGGCGAGAACGAGATAGACATCATCGCAGAAGATGAGATAAACACCTCTGCCGTGTTTTATGAAGTTAAGCGTCAGGCACGGAATATCTCCCTAAAGACACTTCAGCGGAAAGCGGAAATCTTTCTGAAAACAACGGGTGCTTTTCAGGATTATCAAATCGCTTATCAGGGAGTTTCTATGGAAGATATGTAAACAGCAGCCCGGACGGGAAAGCCCGGACTGCTGTTGAACCCTGAGTGTCAGGGGATTATTGCTTGCTGCGGATGGATTTGACTTCCACGCGCTTGAGCGGACGGCTCATTTCACCCATGGAGGAACGGCCGACCGGTGTCTTGGCGATCTTTTCCAGAACGTCATCGCCCTCGACCAGCTGGCCGAAGCAGGTGTATTGTCCATCCAGGAAAGTCGCGTCGCCGGTGCAGATGAAGAACTGACAGCCGGCGGAATCCGGATGCTGGGCGCGCGCCATGGAGATCACGCCGCGGACATGGTTCCGCTTGTTGAACTCGGCCTTAATCTTATAGCCCGGATCACCTGTGCCGGCCAGCGCCATATTGCCGCCGGGTTTGGTGTTGGGACATCCGCCCTGGATCATGAATCCATCCATGATGCGGTGGAAAGCGGTGGAATCATAGAAGCCGCTGTCCGCCAGTTTTTTAAAGTTTTTGACTGTTTCCGGGGCCACATCACTCCACATTTCCAGAGTCATGCTGCCCTCGCTGGTTTCGATGACCACGAGGTCTTTTTTATCGTTGCTCATATTATAAAGATTTTCAAAGGGTTACTTCTTTTCCGTCACACGGATGGATTTGACCTCCACGCGTTCGGTGGGTTTGCTCTTTTCGCCCATAGCGCTGGCCTCAACGGGAGTCTTAGCGATCTTTTCCAGAACGTCATCACCGCTGATCAGCTTGCCGAAACAGGTGTATTTCCCATCCAGGAAAGTCGCGTCGCCGGTGCAGATAAAGAACTGACAGCCAGCGGAATCCGGATCCTGAGAGCGAGCCATGGAAATCACGCCGCGGACGTGATGGCGGTCGTTGAACTCCGCTTTGATCTTGTAGCCCGGATCGCCCGTACCTGCCAGCGCCATATTGCCGCCGGGTTTGGTGTTGGGACATCCGCCCTGGATCATGAATCCGTCCATGATGCGGTGGAAGGCGGTGGTGTCGTAGAACTTCTCATTGGCCAGCTTCTCAAAGTTGGCCACGGTGTTCGGGGCGACATCGCTCCACAGCTCCAGCGTCATCGTGCCTTTATCCGTTTCGATCACAGCGATCTTCGCGCCGGGAGCAGCCTTTTGTTCTGTTTGAACAGCGGGAGCCGCCGTTTCTTGTTTTTCAACAGGATTTTTACTTGTTGCGTATTCCGAGCAGCCGCTCAGGAGCAGCATGCCGGTCACCATCGTTATAAGAAATGTTCCGAATCTTTTCATAAAACGGGGTGATTTTACCTAAATTGAATAAAAAAGCCAGCTTTTCAAACAAAAGACTTGTTTGGAAGCCAAAAGAACCTTAAACCAGAGCACGTGATATGAGTGCTGAGACACTGCTTGCCGTAGATTTTTCGACCTCGTTCCGTTCCATCGCGATCATGGAAACGGGATCCCGGCGTGTTTTGGCGCGGGTGGATACGGAGACCGGGCTGACCGGGCCTGTGCCGGGGGCAGTTCCCAGTGAAGGGATCTGCGCTTGTGTCGATCGTCTGCTGGATCAGCTTCATCTGGATAACAGTCAGGTGGATATGCTGGCGGTAGGTGTGGGACCGGGTTCTTATACCGGCATCCGCGCGGCGATCGCCTTTGCCCAGGGATGGCATCTGGCCACAGGACTGAAACTGGCGGCGGTCAGCACGGCTGACGCTTTGGCGCTGAGAGCTTTCCGTCAGGGCTGGCAGGGCTCGATCCATATCCTGATAGACGCTCAGCGGGATGAATTCTATCACGCGGCCTATCAAACCGGCGCGGCGGATACGATCCCGCAGACCGTGGAACCGCTCCGCATCATCAGCCGGGCAGAGGCCGGGGAACTGGTCAAAAACTCCTCCCAGGTGGGCGCTCCCGACCTGGGCAGATTGCTGCCGGAGGCCAGACCGCTTTATCCCCAGGCGGAGGATCTGGCCGTCTTAGCGCTTGAGCGGAAAGTTTTTATCGCGCCCGAAGAAATGGAACCCATTTATTTGCGGCCGGTCCAATTTGTTAAAGTCAAGAATACACGCACATTACCTTTATGAGTCTTTATCCTGTATATCGTTGTTGGGCAGAAGTGGATTTGAACGCGCTTCGCGAGAATCTGGCCTGGATCCGTCACCGGGTGGGGCCGCTGACCCAGATCATGACGGTGGTGAAAGCCGATGCCTACGGTCACGGACTGAAAGAGATTGCTTCACACCTCATGAACTGCGGAACCAACGCTTTCGGTGTCGCCAACCTGAATGAAGCCCGCGACATCCGCTCCCGCGGTCAGGGCTGGCCCATCCTGATGCTGGGTGCCTGCACCAGGGATGAGATCGAGTATGCCATCCGCCAGAAAGTGATGGGAACGGTCTCGACCCTGGACGAGGCGGAAGCCTACGTGTCTGTAGCCAAAAAGATGAAAGCCACCGCTCTGATCCAGGTGAAAGTGGATACCGGGATGGGACGTCTGGGTGTGGAGGCTGACCAGGCGCTTGCGCTCGTGCGGCAGCTGAAGAATATGGAAGAACAGGAGGGATGTATCCGCCTGAAAGGTGTTTATACTCATCTGGCCGCGGTGGAAGATGATGAGGAGTTTACCAAAAACCAGCTGGAGCAGTTCAGCTCACTTGTCAAACAGCTTCTGGGCACGGGGATCGGTCTGGATTACACTCATGCCAGCAGCAGCGGAGGGATCTTGTTTGAAGACAACAGCTTATTCAATACGACACGTCCGGGACTGATCATTTACGGCATCGCGCCGACCGGCAGCCGTGTGCCGGAAGGAAAGATACAGGACTTTCTGCGCCCGGCTTTGTCCCTGAAATGTCGGGTCTCTCTGGTCAAGAACATTCCTGCGGGCAAGACCTTGAGCTACGGTCACACTTACACCTCGCCCAAACCGATGAAGGTCGCTACCTTGACAGCCGGTTACGGCGACGGCTACCACCGGAACGCTTCGGGCAAAGGTCATGTTTTGATCCACGGACATCGGTGCCCGATCCTGGGGCGCATCACCATGGATCAGATGATCGTGGATGTCAGCACGGTGCCGGTTTCGGTGCGGAACGGGGATGAAGCGGTGCTGATCGGCAAACAGGGTGAGGAAAGCGTTACCGCCGCGCAGGTGGCCGAATGGGCCGGAACGATCCCCTGGGAGATATTGACCTCCATCAGCTACCGTGTCCACCGCGCCTACCTGGGCATCAGCGCGTCATAGGAAACACCGGGCAGGATACTATTTCGGTTCTTGAAAAAAGTTTATAAGATGCTAGTATCCTCTTGGTTCAAGGGATGAACTTTATTTAGGGATCAAACAATATGAGCCAGGATATAAACAATAGGGAAAAAGAAGAATTCATGAGTGATTTAGACATGGATGATTTAGAGGAGAATCATCATGAAGTCTTTGTAGAAATTCTGAGTCAAGCTGCACGTAAAGCCGGAGAAGAAGCGGTGAAGAAAGCATTTGCTATGGGATTGCCTGTTGCTGTTTGGAAAGATGGCCGTGTTGTAAAAAGATATTCAGATGGGAGAGAGGAACTTGTTCCTGAGCGGAGTATAAAACGACCTTCGTTTGAGTAATGATTCATGCAACTAAAAAAGCCGAGCGATGAGCCCGGCTTTTTGTTTGATGTTGTTTGATTTAGTAATAGAGTAACGCTCGGAAGGAATAGATTTCTCCATCAGATTCGTAAGATGGAGAATTTTTGACCATTTCAGGCACTGGCAGAGATTCGATGTACTCCGGTACCAATTCCTGAAGTGTTTCGGGATAACGCTTGTTTTTCAGAAAATAGCGTTCCAGCGCACAGATTGTTATTGCTTCGTTTCGTCTAAGATAAAGGTAATCATAATGCTCTTTGAGTTCGTTGAATTCTCTCACACCATCATTTATTACTTTGAAAGAATCCGCGTTATGAATGAATCTGATACTATTTTTTATAGTATCTTTCATAGAGTCGAACTCCATGCCTTCCATTTCTGAATAAAGTTGTAGGTAAGGCTTGTTGACTTCAGCCCATTGCTTATCATCTATCGTTTGTTCCTGGACATGGATAAGCGGCTGAATATCCCAGAAGTATTGCAAATACCGGGCTTCACCTTTTTTGGATTTTTCATAGAAAATCCTTTTCAGCCAATGATCTATCTTGGAATCACGGTCATAGAGTATATGATCATTATTTAAGATATTTTGATAAACCTCACCTTCCAGATTCTTTTGGAAGGATTTTACATAATGGATTTTTTCCAAACGATTTTGCAGATTAATTAAATCCTCTTCAGTAAGAATGTGAAATCTGGTTGGAACAGTAATACGAATGTAACATTCATTGCACCTGGATCCATAATCTACAGAACTTGCGCATGGTTCCAAGGCAGCCATATTCAGTATAAAGTCGATCTCATCCAATACTTTTTCACGTTCTCCCAAAATGGCGTATGTTATAGCATAAAATCCCGCTTCATCGAAGAGACTATCTTTAATATCTAAATACTCTCTGCCTAAAGCTGTAGAATACCCAGAGAGTGGAAGACTTTCATGTTTTGCGGCTTTAAAAGTACCTTTGATTTTTT
>Ga0310696_10011547_pt1 | contig 10074 bp, 5 predicted proteins | sample AusTroGonzalo_MG_4_FD_203885 | JGI IMG/M metagenome (GOLD analysis project Ga0310696, IMG submission 203885) | Bovine rumen microbial communities from tropical cattle in Woodstock, Queensland, Australia - Gonzalo_02 (v2) (version 2) | ecosystem: Host-associated > Mammals > Digestive system >... | reverse complement strand
CATCCCGGAGCCCTGAAGAACAGTATGGTTCGCATGGTCGGTATTATACCATAAACACTATCCGATAGGATATGTTTTCTGTATTCGTACGGATATATAGCCACTGGATGTTTTTGCTATAATTCAAGACAAAAGTCGAACAGGCAAACAGAAAGGATTGAACCTATGAAGTTCGTTCACATGGTATTGTGCGCATGGCTGGTCGCGACGGTTGCCGCAACTGCCGTTGCAGATGAATCGGCCGAGGTAGTTGCAGAAGCGGCGGCCTCGATGGTGGAATGGAAGCCTGACACCAACAATGGAAGTGCCCAGTTGCCGCTCAGCAAGCAGCGCGAGGCGATCCTACGATTTGACGTGAACGGGATGGCGAACGCCACCAACGTCAAGGCGCGGTTCTACTGCTCGGCGCACCTTGCCAGCGCGGCGACACCGGTCGTTCTCCGCGTCATGCGGGACGTTGACTGGGATCCGTCAACCGTGACGCCGAACACCATGAAGCACGAGATTCCATCCTACCCATCCACGTGGATCGGGCGCGGCGACCCGCTGTTCGCCGGATATTTCAACGTTACGGCCGCCAATGCGTATTACGAGGCCGACGTCACGGCGGCTGCGCGCGAGGCTGCTCGCACGACGGGCAAGCTGGCGCTGCACGTCTATTCGGCCTGGTGGCGCGAAGACTCCGCATGGTCCATCCTTGAGGGCCCCGGCACATCAGTCGAGGCGCAGCGCCCCCGGCTTGTCGCCCAATGGGCCGATTCCGCGCGCTCGCCAGCGATTCCCGGCCAGACCGAGACAATCGAACTGGAGCCTACGGACGACATGTATGTCAATCTCAAAGCATCCAATGCAGTTGTCAATAACACTTCTCTTTGTGCACGCGCCTGGGGCTATGAAGCATTCATGAAATTTGCAACCTCGGCATTTGCCGGCCGTGTCGTAAGCGCCACGTTGAAACTTACCCTGGCAAATGCTGCAGATGCGTCAAATCCATGGGAAATTACGCTTCAGAATGGCGGAGACTGGTCGGAAACGGTGGCAACGCTCCCGTCTGGGCTGAGCGTGATCAACAACTGGTACGGGTCTCCGCCGGAGGACACTGTGCGTATCACGTCGGGCCTCGCGGCCGAGAACACAGTCGATGTGACGAGTCTAGTGACGAAGGGTCAGGATTTCTCCTCGGGTTTTCTGACGTTCCGTCTGAATGCCAATAAGTGGGGCCCTCCTTATGCCACGTTCTACTCGAAAGAGGCGGCGGATGCGACGCAGAGGCCAAAACTGGTTGTGGTTGTGCGACGCAGTGTATCAGTCAGCCGCGTCGATGACGCGGTGACAGTCTCGTGGTCGCCTGTGAGCGGAGCTGATTCATATCGCGTTGCACGCTCCGCAGACCCAGACGGTCAGTTTGAGACCGTGGCGACGGTCACGGGCACTTCGGCGGTCGATCTGACCTGTCCGGGCAAGGCTACTTACTGGTATCGCGTATTCTCCGTGGTCGGTGGCGTGGAAACAACGATTGATACGGCTCGGTTCAGCGAGAACACGACAACCGCGTCCCGCTCGGCGTTGTTTGACTGCGGCGTGAACAGCTCAAGCCAGTCCACGCCTGTTTACAATCAGACGTCCTACCAGATCGGCTGCCAGCAGTGGGACGGCGTGACGAGGGCGATGTATATCTGCTTCGATCCAAGCGGACTCGAAGAGGCGCCGTATGTGCGTCTGCGCGTGAAGACGGTTTGGGCGAATGGCCTCTCAGGTCAGAACAAGCCCGCGCGTCTTTTCGGCGCCGTGACAGACCGATTTGATCCTACGAACGTCTGCTGGTCGAGCGCTGTCTTTGGCCTTCCCGTGCGCGCGCCAATCGCAGGCGGCAGCGTCTATGCCGACGACGCTGGGCGCGTTGTCTTTGATGTAACGGCCACCGACTTCTCGCCGTTCCTGGAGTTTGATGTAACCGACATCGTGCGCGAAGCCGCGCGGCAGGGCCGCTATGCATCGTTCCAGCTGTCGCTTGAGGCGGCAAACGCGAATTACGCCCGCTGGATCGCGGGTGTCGCCTCCGGCACGCCGCCCGTCCTGCTTTATCCCCCTGTCGAAGGGTTTAACCGCCTCGCGGTGGAGGACGACCTTTCTGGCGAGAATCCGAAGGTCAACCTGACATGGAGCGCTGGGCCGGCGGGGACGACCTACACGGTCGAGCGAACGGTGTCGTCGCGCGGGGTTCATGACGTACTTGCGTCGGGGACGTCTGCGACCGAATTGCTGGACGGGTCCCCGTTCGCCGAAGAGTCCGTGTACAAGGTCACGGCCAGCCTGCCGAATGGACAGACGTCTGTGCAGGAGCTTACGCATACAGTCGATGCCGCCCTGAAGATTCGGGCTTCGGCGGACACGTATGTGTGGGAATCCGCGAACACCCGTGACACTGCGTATGGAACGGGACGCTCGCTTCAGGTCAAGTACGACAGTTGGGGGACGGTCAACCGCGAGGGTGTACTGCGCTTTGACCTCGCCTCGGTGCCGACGAACTTCAAGAAGGCCTTCCTTCGTATGCGCATCCTTCACTCGAATGCGCCTAACGCATATGACAAGGTGTGCTTCCGCACCGTTCCCGATTTCGCATGGACGGATGCCGCGGCGCCAAGTTGGAGCGACCTGCTCGGCGCCCAGGTCGGCTCGACGCTGCCGTCAGCTTCCGGCGTATTCGCCACCTTCTATCCCGGCGCGGTGTCGTTCTGGGCTGACGGAGCCGAACTTTCCGTCGAGATGACGGATACTGTCCGTGCGGCCAAGACGGCCGGGCAGTCGGCTATCACGGTGCATTTCTATCCCCTCGAAGGCGTTTCGGACATGATTCAGTTCTATTCGCGCGAAAGCGGCATGTCGGGCTACGCCCCGTATCTCTCCGTCGAGCCGCGCAACTGGCGCCCGAGGGGTGTTGTGCTGATAGTGCTATGACTGCGTGTCGATCTCTGCACTTTGTCGCATGGCGATGAAACATCCGGCTTTTCTTGTCGCTTGCCTTGTGGCGGCGGTCGGCTTTTCCGGGGCGCCCCTTGAAAAAGACATGGCGAAACGGCCTGCCCCGTCAGACGGGAGGCGGCTCGTCTGGCATGACGAGTTCGAAGGCAATGCGCTCGACAAGTCCAAGTGGCAGGTCTGGGGGACGATGTCCTCGTCGGACAACGTCTATGCAAACGACGAACGCACCATGGGCGTAAAGAACGGCTTTCTGCGCCTGCGTGTCCTGCCTTCCGGCGTAACGAACAAGGTCGCCTTGATCCCTCGTGGGCTCGTCACGCGCGACCGCATGTCGTTCCGCTACGGCTACCTTGAAATGAGGGCGCGCGTCCCGTATCGGCACGGCGCGTGGCCGAGCTTCTGGATGCAGTCGGTGCCGCCGCCCTTGCGCAAGGCCGACTGGATGTCGGAGATCGATATCTTCGAATCGTTCTCCTCATCGAACTCCGTCGTGGCCAACCTACACAAGTGGCGCGGCAAGGCCCACGTCATGCTCCCAGGTGGCGAGGGAAGCCACAAGCGCGCCTACACATTCCGGAATTCGAAGATGCTGAATAGGGAATTCCACATCTACGCGATGGACTGGACGCCGGAGTCGATCTCCTTCTTCGTTGACGGGGAATGCTTCATGACGGTGCCGATCGACGAGGCGCACGATTTTGCGCCTGGCGCCATATCCGGCATGCAGGGCTTCCACGACCTGCACTACGTCATCCTCAACAACGAGATATTCACCCCCGGACACGGATGGTGTCCGCCCGAGAAACGCATCACGGCTGAGGACAAGTTCCCATTAGACTACTATGTCGACTGGATACGCCTCTACCAGAGGGACGGCGAGGAACTGCGGACGACGCCGTGACGCCATCAGATACCTTGTTGACCTCTAAAGGCCGAGGGGCGCATGCCTAGCCTGCTGCGGAATGTCGCGGAAGGAAAGGCTCGGGTGTGTCCGATGCACGTGGATGACCGTCGAGAACGCCAAGATGCTGGGGGGAGGCTCCTATGGAGCGATACTCGGCATTGCAGTCGAAAGATAGGGCCGAGTGAGTCGGCTATGTCGAGCGGCGGACGACCATTTGCGCGTCAAGCAGGATGGCGCGCGGCGCGAGGTCAGGGTTGCGGATGCGCTCAAGCAACGAGGCGACTGAAGTCTCTGCGAGCGTCTTTACGGGCTGGCGAATCGTTGTGAGCGGCGGATTGAGCAACCCTGCGACGCCACTATCGTCGAAGCCGGCGACGCGAATGTCTTCCGGCACCTTGAACTTAAGCGCGGAGAGCGTCTGCAGCAGGAGCGCCGCCGTGGGATCGTTACGGCAGATAAATGCGTCTGGCGCGTTTTTGCCGCCCATCAGCCGCGCGAAAAACGCCTTGTCGGAAGGTGGCGCTTCGATTACGTACTCCTTGCGCCATTTCAGCCCTGCGTCGACCATTGCCTGGGCAACGCCTTGAATGCGACCGCGAATCGCGTTGGCGTAGTTGGGATGGGTGAGGAAGCGGATGTTGCGTACCCCGGAGTCGATCATGTGTGCGGCGATGCGGTAGCCAGCCTGGACATTGTCGATGGCGACGAGGTCGTAGTTGCTCCTTTTGGGAAAGGGGAGGTAGTCGCGGTCGAGAAGGACAACTGGAATCCGCTTTGCACCAAGCACCTCCAGCACCTTCTTTGTTGCCTCGTGTGATTCCGGGATGAGATCTACGGGTTCAAGCAGTACGCCCGCCGTGCGCCTTGCGGCGTAGGTTTCGGCAAGCGCCGCGGCCCATTTGCCGCGATTCGCCGCGTCGGGCGCGGAGACGTCGCCGAGAAGGACGCTGTATCCTTCCTTGCGCGCGCAGTCCGCAATCTGGTCGCACAGTTTCGTGAAGAACTCAATCTTGTGGTAGTCGGGGGCGATGACGCCGATGGAACCGGCTGCGTTGCGGGCGGCAAACGTGAGGTAAGAACCCGACCCCGAGCGCGATTTAAGTAGGCCTTCGCGTTTGAGCTCTCGCAAGGCTCGTTCAATCGTAGGCCGGCTAGCGCCGAATCGCCGTGCAAGCGCCTCTTCGCTCGGGAATCGTTCCTCGTGCTCGTACTTTCCGGCGAGTATGTCGCGTTGCAGCGTCTTTGCGATCTGGAGGTATTTCGCAATCTGTTCCATGTGCTTGTATGATACCAAAAAACGGTCATCGGTTTTCGCATAAGGCGTAGAAATCTGCATTTGCAGGTTTCCTCCGGTAAGGTGTTTCCAGTAGTAAATCGCGTGATATGAAGTATTCTCGACTCGCCAAAACGTGATGAATCAGCATTTCGTAACCCGCCAAAACGTGATGAATCAGCATTTCGTAACCCGCCAAAACGTGATTGAGCCATTGATTCCGAGACGCGTTTATGCTATAATTCCTTCAAAACACGGTGTAGGCACTTCATGAAGCGGAAAATCTATAATAGACTTCTTGAATGGAAGCGGAACGAGGCTCGCGAATCGGCGCTATTGATAGATGGCGCTCGATCTTTTCCGTGAATATATGGTAGTTGGTGGCATGCCGCAGGCTGTTGCCGAGTTTGTCAAGTCCTCTGACCTCGGCAAAGTTGACGCCGTCAAGCGCAGAATACTTAAACTCTACCGCGAGGACATAAGGAAGCACGCCGGGAAGTATGCGCTCAAGACGGGGCTTGTGTTCGACGGAATCGCCGCACAGCTCTCGAGGCACGAGAAGAAGTTTCGTCTCTCCGCCCTTGGCGCGAATGCGCGCATGCGGGAATACGAGGATGCGTTTCTGTGGCTGAAGGAAGCCATGGTCGTCAATGTATGCTACAGATCCACCGAACCGAGCATCGGACTTGGCATCAACGCCGACCACGCCACGCTTAAATGCTATGCGGCCGACACGGGGCTGCTGGTGTCGCTTGCGTTCAATGGACGCCAGATCGTTTCTGAACAGGTGCACAAGCGGATTCTCTTTGATTCGCTGGAACTGAACAAGGGGATGTTAGTGGAAAACATCGTTGCACAGATGTTGGCGGCGTCTGGTCAGGAGCTGTATTTCTTTTCGGCGGCGCCGGTCGAGAAGGCCGACCGAATGGAAATAGATTTTCTGGTTCCCGTGGCGTCGATTGGAAGGCGGCACAACATTCGCCCCGTAGAAGTCAAGTCGTCCAAGAGGTACGACCATGCTTCGCTCGACAAGTTCATGGCGAAATACAGGCGCAGTCTTGCCGTGCCGACAGTCCTCCATTCGAAAGACGTGATGGAGAAGGATGGCATCCTCTATTTGCCGCTATACATGACTGGGATGATTTGAAGAACCGAAAACATACGCAGAAGCTGCATTTGCAGGTTTTTGCGCGAGCGTGCGTTTGCAGGCGCAGGAATTTTGTATAATGCCTGCGTCTTCGACGAAGGCCAACCCATGTGGTTGCAAGAAAACAACAAGCAAGAACAACGAGGAGCACAAAAAATGAAACTGCACAAAATCGTCAAAATCCTAGGGGGGGGGGCGGTTATAGGCTTCCTTTCCATGTCTGTGTCGGCGGCTGACTTGACAGTTGATGCGGGAACGACGCAGACGATCAGCGCGAATGCCGCATACGACAATATCTATGTAAACGGTACGCTCACGATCGATTCCGCTGCGGCTGTAACTGCGGGCAACGTTTATATCGGGCACAACGGCGGAACCGGCCTTGTCACGGTGACGGGCGGCGCGACGCTCACTGCGAGCGTGGATATATTCCTCGGCTCGCGCGATGCCGGCACTTCATACGCAGAAGGATGCGGAAGGCTCGTCCTGTTAAACGGAACCGCGACGACAGGACAGTCAGGCAGTGGATGTCTTCGTGCTTCGAAGAACTATTCCGCTACAGGAAACTCCGCGTCGTTCTCTACTACGAACGAGCTTTGGATTGGAGAAGGGGGAACGCTCAACGGCGGAGGAATATGGCGTTATGGCGACATGCCTTTTCGCGTCGCGTTCGCAGGCGGAATTATGGTGTACAACGGAAGCTCCCCAGGCACGCCTTTTGGCATGTCCGAGAACGCCGACATGTATTTCGATTCGATTGACGGCAATCCCATCCGCATAAGAATTACATCCACGTGGCCCGACCGCTTTACGGCTCCCTATTATTCTAACATGCCATCTGACCGGCCTTATGTGCATTTCCGTGGCTCGGGAGACTTCATTCAGGAGGGATATAGGACGTCGAAGAGCTTCCGCCTCGACATGGGCGGGAATTTTAACGGGGCGAGGAGTGGAAATCTGCGGACGGAGGACTGGAGCGAATTCACTGGGCGCATAGTGACGGACACAAGGGGCGTCCAGCTCTTCTGCAACGGGCAGCTCGATTCCGCAGATGCCAACAATCCCCGCGAGTGGGTGGTCACCAACGGGGCCTTTATAAGCGTGAATGGCTTCAAGCATGTTGTCAGGTCGATTTCCGGCGATGGCTATATCGACAACCTCAACGACGTCGGACAGAATCCATCGGGCACCCCAGGAACCATAGACGCATACGTTTCTGATTCGCAGGCATGGAATCTCAGCTCGTCGCTCCTCAACATCCGCAAGAAGGAAAACGGAGCACTCACCGTTAAGGGCAGTTCGCCTCAGAAGGTCGATGTCGCAGGCGGATCGTTCACACTCGTGGGGCATGAGGCGAATACGTGGCAGTATTACAGATTTAAGGTGGACAAGGCGAACATGACGCCGGGGTACGAGTGGCTTGGCTATGCTATGCAGATTTCCGAGTTTAAGCTTTTAGACGGAGACACGGACATTACCCGTTCCTACGCATCCTTCACGAGCGGCGGTACTATTGGTGGTGGCGAGGGTGCGCTTATGGCCGTTGACGGCTCGGTTGACACCAAGTGGAAGCACAGCAGTGGCAACGTTGAATCCTACGACAATTGCTGGATTGTCCTTGGTTATTCCAAGCCTGTACGCGTTACGCGCTATCAGTGGTACACTGCCAACGATGGATGCTGGCCAAGTTCTAATCAATGGTGGTATGACCCCACGGGCTGGCGTTTGCAGGGCAGTATGGACGGTGTCGCCTGGTATGACCTCGACGTGCAGGCGGACGTTACGCCGAATACGGCGAGGAACGCCCTTTCATCCGATATTTCATTCACCGAAAGCGGATTGGACCTTTCCGACTTCTATGCATCGTTTCCCGGGAACTCTCCTGTGGCCGTTACCATCGGCAGCGGGGCGACTTACTCTGTTTCTGGCCGAGCCGCCAAGTTCTCTTCGCTTGAGAATTTCGGCACGGTCAGCTACGGGTCGGGTGTTGACTTCATCTGCGGTGAAGGCGACGCAAGTGCATTGTTCATAAACCCGATGTACGCAGGATCCGGCGACTTCGTGAAGGCGGGGGCTGGCACTTCGACCGTACACGGCGTAAGTGCCATGACTGGCGCGGTGCGCGTTGAGGACGGTACTCTCGCACTGTCGGGCTTCGGCTGCCCTCTCAAGTACTGGAGATTTACCGTGAAGCAGGTCGAGACTGGTCTTGACGGATTTTTCCAGCTCGGTGAATTTGATCTTCGTGCTGCGGATGGCACGCGCGTGAACGGAGGTCTTGCGTACAACGCAGATGTGGCGAGCGCCGCGTCGCTTGAAGCGGGCAAGGCGGCGTTCGAGCTTAATCATGGACACCACGCCAACGATGGAGAGGGCATTGCGAAACTTTTTGACGGCGACGTGGCTACGAAGTGTTGTGTGGTTTATAGCGATAGCTCGTATTCGACTCAAATCAAGCCAAGGCTCTCCAACCCCAACAGCTGGGTCAAGATAGTGTTTCGACTTGCAGACAATGCGAAGCCTGCGGTCGGCTACTGCCTTGTGAGCGGCAATGATGCGGTGGGGCTCCGCAATCCGAATTACTGGACTCTTGAGGCGAGCTCTAACGGCGTTGACTGGGTGACGGTCGATTCACGCTCTGGCGTCGAGACGCCGAAGGCGAACAGTGCGATCTTCAACGACGGCATTCCGTATGCGCTTGCGAACTATCCCGGCGTCGAGCAGTCGCTGTTCCCGAACGCCTCGGACGTGATTGTTGCTCCCGGCGCGACGCTAGCTGTTTCCGGCGGCTCCATGCTCTCCACGCTCACGATAGACTGCACGGGCGGCTCCGGCAGGGTTGTTGGCTTTACGCCTGCCGTTGGCGGTGTCCTTAATCTCGTGAATGTAACAGATATAGGCGTCGTGCGCGAGTTGGAGTCCTTGCCGATTACGCTTGAAGACCGTGGTTGCATGGGCGCGCTTAAGTCGTGGACGGTTACGGTGAATGGAGATCCGACTCCGTACAAGGTGCGTTGCTCGCACGGCGCGCTTACGCTGACGGAAACCGGAATGTGCGTCATCGTTATGTGAGAGACGAGGCATGTCGAACAGGCTTGCATTTTTGCTGTGCGTTGTGGCGGCAGCCTGCTCTGCGCAGGCCCGCCATCCGGGCTATGCGCACTACAGGTTTAGAATCAGCAATCCCGAATTCGCAAAGCCGGGCGGATTCGCGCTCTACGATGAGCATGAGGATGACTTGATGCCCAAGGTTGCGTCCACGAAGGGCGCCGATGCGTCCGACCCGTGGTTTCGCATAGACTTCAACGAGCCTGTCCGGGCCGGGTTCTACGCATGGTGGACGGCGGACGATTCATCGTCGCTGCGTCCGCGCGGCGCACGCGCCGCATGGCGCTTCCAGGGTAGCGCCGACAGTGAAAACTGGATCGACCTCGATGCCAGGGCCGGCTATCCAGTGCCGACCAACTGCAACTTCCGCGTCGGGCCGTTCGGGTGTCCTCCGCCGGAGGAAGAGCCGGTCGATGCCGTCGATCCCTTTATGGGCACGGGCACCGACATGATGGGGCGCGAGGGCTGCGGCGGCATGTCGCATCCTGGCGCGCGGGTCCCGTTCGGCATGACGCAGGTCGTGGCGGACACGCCGAGGCGCGATTCGTCAAACTACCTGTTCTACGATACGAGAATCGAGGGCATATCCTGCACCCGGCTAAACGGCGTCGGCTACTACGGCGACTTCGGGAACTTCCTCGTCTGCCCCACGGTCGATCT
>Ga0310696_10011546_pt1 | contig 10075 bp, 6 predicted proteins | sample AusTroGonzalo_MG_4_FD_203885 | JGI IMG/M metagenome (GOLD analysis project Ga0310696, IMG submission 203885) | Bovine rumen microbial communities from tropical cattle in Woodstock, Queensland, Australia - Gonzalo_02 (v2) (version 2) | ecosystem: Host-associated > Mammals > Digestive system >... | reverse complement strand
CATTACAGTTTTTATTGATACCGTCTTTCCTCCGGTATTGGGTCCTGTGATGACAATTCCCCGGATTACTTTCTTTTCGGCATTCAAATCCTTATTGCTTCCCATACCGGTCCCCAGTTCGAAATTGAGCGGTACATTTATTTTTCTGTCCATCAACGGATGTCTTGCTTCTTTTAGGACTATCCTTCTGTCCAGATTTATCTTCGGCTCTATACAGTCCAGATCTATGCTCAGCTTGCCCTTGGAAAATATGAAATCCATTTTTTCAATCATACTCATATTTTCTTCCATAACAGGACATGCATCTGAAACAAGCGCGGAAAGAGTGTACAGAATCCTGTATACCTCATTTTCCTCCTCCACACGCAATAACTGCAGCTCCTCATAGTACTTCGCAAGTGCGGCAGGTTCCACAAAAACTGTATTACCTGTGGCAGACTTATCTATCACACTTCCCGGGATCCTGAATCGATATTCCTTTTTTACCGGAACACATACTCTTCCGTTTCTTAATGTGTAGAAGGTATCTGCCATGCAGTCCTTGTTGTTCCTTATGACCTGCTCTGCTTTCTGTTTTACAGCTTCCTCTGCACGTACTATCCTGGTTCTCACATCATACAAAACGTTAGATGCATGATCATCCACCGCTTCATACCTGATCTGTCTGCATATCTCCTCCCGCAACTCTTTCAATTCATCAAGGTTTTCATCATAGTATGCCAAAGGATTTTCATACTGCTTTCCTCTTGCCAGATAATCCTTTAATCGCTCTACTACCACAAGTACTTTTTCCACACGTTCCAGCTGATACGGAGTAAGACATGCACCTTTTCCGGCTTCCATCAGTATCTCCCTGATCTCAGTCACATCCTGCAGAGGAGGGTTCCCCAGGTTTTCTATCATTTTCCTGCTGTTAGTGGTATCACGAAGTTTTTTGTTCAGTTCCAATTCATCAAGGAATATAGATACATTCTCTATTTCCTCCTTAGCGGAGCCTGTAACCGCAAGCTCCGCCCATATTTCTTTTATCTTGTTAAATTCTATCTGTTGCTCTGTATTCATTTCTATAATTCTCCATAATTGTAAAGATGGTATTAAAATTCAAATCTTAACAACATTTTTTTATGCTACCATCTTAATGTTTTCTACGAATAACGATACCGACAAATGACAGGTATTTGCCCAGACCTTTATCAAAATATCTTTTATCTTTTATTCCATATTTATGTCCGGATTCAAACCAGTCATTCCAGGCTTCATCGAAGCAGTCAAGATCAAAATCCATGACCACTTCATAATCATCATTGTTGCCAAATAAATCCACCCACCACTTTCTTGAATGGAATGTATCTAGATCGTCTCTGTTGCCTTCAAACCACTCCAGCATAATATCCGCCTGTTCTTCAGTAAGTTCTTCCTTAAGTCCGGGCATAGCGACTACCAGTACTCCATCCTTTTTTATGAAGGGAAGAATCTTTTCTTCAAAAAATCCTTTCTTAGCAGCAAAGTAATGGAATGCGTCTATACTCACTATTGCATCAAAGTATTCATGTGCATAAGGCAGATCATTAGCATCGGCATGAATGGGGATTATCCGGTCTTCAACGCCCCATTTCTTAAAGTTTTCTACATTTTGGGTAGCAGATATCCAAAGGTCTGTCGCAAAAACATTCACCTTAGCTTCCTTTGCGAGAAACATGCTGGTGATACCCATCCCGCATCCCAGATCCATAATGCGGCTGCCTTCCTTTAAAGGATATTTCTCAAGCATTTCATCAAGTAATCTTAAACTGTTAGGTCCCATTAAATAATCTTTTGTAAAAAAGTCTCTGTAATTATCACATCTCATATTAGTATTCATTTTCATCATCCTTTCAATAAAAAAACCATGATATCATAGCGCAAAGATATCATGGTCTAAAATGCATTTATTTACGCAGTAACAAATTGAAGCAATACAAAAAATACTTCAAACCATTCCTGCCAAAAAGCAAGGTATTTGTCCATGATATTAAGCGCAATTAACAAAGCCACCAGTAAACACTGCCAACCTTAAATTAATTTACTGCAATTCTCGTGCCATGCCGAAAGCATATCAAGTCGTACATGGCTGATCATGCAATGGTTATCTTACCACGCTTAACATAAAATACCTCGTCTTTCTTTTTTATTACATTTTCTTTATAACACAAACCCGGGGTCTTGTCAATCAGCTTTTCTTCTTTTGTTCTTCGGTTAAACGAATTTCTTTTTAACTTCATCCTGCTTTTCAATCAGAGAACCGTCCCTCTGATTGGATGTTACCTTTTCCCTGTTTTCTATCCTGTTTACCAGTTCTCCTATATACACAATATATATCATCTGAGACAGATTGGCGATTATCGCTATAATAACTGCAACAGTTACACATTTATAAATTTTTTTAAGCTGTTATCTCTTCTTTATAACGGCCTGCCTGAACATTCCACATTTCTGCATATTTACCGTTCTTCTTCAGCAAGCTCTCGTGATTTCCTTCCTCGGCTATCCTGCCATTCTCTAAAAGTATGATACGGTCAGCGTCACGTGTAGTTGACAGTCTGTGTGAGATATAAAATACCGTCTTACCCTTTGCTGCAGACTCCATGGCTTTGTTCAGCTCATATTCCGCTATCGGGTCAAGCGCACTGCTCGGTTCATCCATGATCAGGATATCCGCATCCTTATAAAATGCCCTCGATATAGCTATCTTCTGGCTTTCACCACCCGAGAAATTAACACCTGTCTTTTCAAATTCCGTAGTCACCGGAGTTTCAAGGCCTCGTGATAATGACTTAAGACGTTTCCCGAAACCGGCTCGTTCAAGGGCTTTTACAACACTGCTTTCACTCATTTTCTTCTCATCTTCCGTAATGTTATCATCCATGTATTCCATGATAACATTTTCCTTGAGAGTTGCTCCGTACATCTGAAAATCCTGGAATACTACTCCGAACCGGTTATGATACTCCTCGGGGCTATATTCCTTTATATCTCTTCCATGATATTTAATAGTACCTGAAGAGGGATCGTACAGACGCATCAGAAGTTTTATGAGCGTGGTCTTGCCTGCTCCGTTATAACCTACTATTGCTACCTTTTCTCCGGGCTTAACATTTAATGAGATATCCTTTAAGGTCTCCTCCATGTCCTCTTTATAACGGAAGCTTACATGTTCTAAAACAAGGTCAGCATTCCCCTCAGGAAGCTTATCTCCCTCATGCCTTTTGATCTTTGGTTCATAATCAAGGAATGCCCTTATCTTATCAACATACAGACTGTTTTCCTGCGCCTTTGGGAATATATCTGCGAGGTTAGCCATACCGCGGCGTAATGAACCTGTACGGTTAAACAGTACTACCGCATTACTGTAGTCAATGGTATGAAGTACTGCTGCCTGGAATACGAGATATGTGATATACAGACCATCCATGATGAAATCACCAACAAGATAAGCATTTGTAAAGCTTAAAAGTGACCTCTTCGTTCCCACCTTTTTCTGCTCATCGATAATCTCATCATTAGCCTCGGCAAATTCTTTTTCCAGAGCATCTCCCACTTTTCCGTGCAGACGCAGTTCCTTTGCATAATCATTGAGGTAGAATACACGGCTTACATAATTACGCTTTCTCTCTAACGGATTTACCTTAAGTCTTATCTTATAATTCAGTTTGTTCAGTACCTTTGATACCAGGAATCTGAGCACAAATGAAGCAAGGACGAACAAAATACCTGCCGCATCAGTCATAAGATAAAAGACGCCGGTTGTAAACACTATGGTCAGCCCCTGCATTATCATATTGCACATAGCAAGGAATCTGTCTATCGAGCTCTCCGCTTCGGCTACCGCCAACACAAAATCATTGTAATACTCCGGATCGTCATAACACGAAAGGTCTATCTCCGCAGCCTTTTGATACATTTTTTCCTTTAATGCCTTGTACAGCATGGGCTTACATTTATATGACCATCCGTGGATGAACATGCCGTCAGGCACGATCTGTATCATATTGATAAGAAGTATGATACCAATAAATAAAAACGCTTTCCAGAAAGGCTCCTGATATTCCGCACAATGCAGAACATATCTTATACCGAGTACATGCTCTAAGAAAATGATACCCTGATAACGGAAGCCGTCATAAAGAAAATAGATCATATATCCGGGGCAGGTTTTAAAGCACAGCTTCCAGAGGAAGAGCTGATTCTGAAATACTTTTTTCATACAGCCTCGCCTCCTTCCGAAAGGGCCAGGTAGTTCTTAGCCTGTTTCGTGTACATATCGGCATACAGGCCCTTCTGCTCCATGAGCATCCTATGTGTTCCCGCTTCCTTTACAGTCCCTCCGGAGAGCAGATATACCCAATCGGCATTCTGTACGGATGAAAGTCTGTGTGAAATAAATACTAACGTATTCTTCCTGCAGGATTCATAAATATTGTCAAATAATTTTGCTTCAGCTATAGGATCCAGCGCACTGCTCGGCTCATCAAATATCTTGAACGGGCACTCTTTTACGAAGGCTCTCGCAACCACTATCTTCTGGAACTCTCCTCCGGAGAGCACCGCTCCATTATCATCAAACTCATGTGTGAGAGTAGTCTTAAGTCCGTTGGGAAGTGTCATAACCTTGTCAAAAGCACCCGAAAGCTTAAGTGCCTCGCTAACCTTCTGCTCCTTTTCCGATTCGGGGATATCCTCACCCATGACTACATTATCAAGCACGGACATTGAAAACATTCTGTGATCCTGAAATGCGGTAGCAAATAATGCCCTGTATTTTTTTAGGTTGTATTCCCTGATATCACGGCCGTTGAGAAGTATGGTTCCACCTGTCGGATCATAGAACCTCAATAGAAGCTTTATAAGTGTGGTCTTTCCGGCACCGTTATGCCCTACAAGAGCGTATGTTTTTCCGCCACGGAACTCCATATTCATGTGCGACAGAACTTCTTTATCCTTATATGAGAAAGATACATCCTTAAACTCAATGGATTTTATCTCCGTACCCGGATCAAGACCGTCTGAATCCTCCGGGATCTTCTCCTTATACTCAAGGAATGTCCTTAAATATTCGATAAACAGACCGTTCTTAAAAAGGTTGGTCAGTGATTCGGTAAAGCCTATAAGTATCCATGTAGTCGATACCATCATACTGGTAATGACCGCAAGCTCAGCTAAGCTCATGGTCCTGCTTACCAAAGTCCTATATGCTCCGTATATCAAAAGGCCTTCAAATATGAACGTAAACGTAAACTCAACATAAAGCCAGTGATTTATAACCGCTCTTTTTGTATACTTTTTTGTTACATCCTTCAAACCTTCTATCGATTCGTTATAATGATGCTTCATAAGGGAGAATACACCGGTCAGTCTCATTTCCTTGGCATATTCCGGCAGATACATTACACGGTTGATGTAAGCGATTCTTCTGTTATGAGGAGTCATGTCCTTATTTCTCTCATAATCAAGCTTACTGATCTTTCTGTTGAACACAAAATTACCTATAACAGGGAACAATATGAACAGCACCGAAATCTTGTCTACCTGGAACATAAATGCAAACGCGCAGATACTGGCGATCAGTCCGAACACAGCACCGAACACAACCTCGACGGTCTGGACCAGCCTTTCGTCGGCTTTTTCCATTGCAAGCGTATATTTATCATAGAAGTCACTGTTTTCAAAGCATTCAAGTTCAACATTTCTGGATTTCTTAAACAGCTTGAGGTATAACCCCTTATTTACATGAGCTCTCGCTATCGGATATATTTTTCCGTTCAGGATACTGTTGTAAAGTGACATACTGCTGAATACAGCTACAACCACTCCGATAAATACCATGATCCTTCCAAAGCTCTCGCCTGTCTCTAAGGAGTTGATCACATACCTCATAAAAAAGGCACTGTAAAACAACCACTCAAAATACCCCAAGAATCTGCTGACTCCCTGATGTACCACCAGTGAAGGACATATTTTTTTAAGCAGACTGCAGGCATAAAGATTGTTTTTCAGAGCCCTTGAACGTTTGATCTTACCGCTTTTCTCCTTTTTCACGATCCTACCTCCCTTTGATTTTTATTTGAACTGTTTTAACCTCCTCTCAAAAAAAAGATAGGACTTAATATACTACACAATTTCAAAAAATGCAACAAGTTTTTTAAAAATTTTTCTGTTAAACAAATTTCTCATATCTGCACTGCTCCACAACCTGTTTTCCAAGCAGCGTAATTGCCTGTTTCGGACACGAGCTTATGCAGCGGTAACACATTGCACATTTATCTGCTGAAACGGCCTTCCCGTTTTTTATACTTAAGTTGCCCATCGGGCAATTCTTCGCACATAACCCACAGCCCGTACAGACATCACTTATTTTAAGTTTTTTGCTGTAGCCTTTAGTCTTACCGTAGAACCAGAGTCTCTGACCGAACAGGCCCGCCATATGTGCAAAGAAACTTAAGCCTTCTTTAGGATAATTTCCTTTTCTTATCTCTTTAGCGGCTTCTTCAAGTCTTATATCTGCTTCCTTGATGATCCTCTGGTTTTCTTCAAAAGATTTTTTCAGCATTTTGCTGTCGCTTACCGCATCAGGCATTTTTACCTGCAGTCCGCCTATGATAACGGCTCCGTATTTTTTAAGAAGCCTTGCCGCACATCCTGTACCGTCTCCTGAGAAAAGCCCCATCGTAGTCATACAGAATACTTTCTTTCCCTGCCATAATTCTTTGTTCTTCTGTATAAAATCCTTTACCATGTAAGGTACATTTGAAAACTGTGTGGGATATGCAAGATAGATCACATCATTTGTATTGATCTTTTCTATTGCTTCTTTATTATTTTCTATCGGAACCAGCGCTGCAGCACTGTCCACCATCCAAAGTAGCTTTTCCAGACAATGCTTTGTATTTCCTGTTCCGCTAAGATATATTCCTGTCATTTTCATCTCCTTATCTTCCACCTCATCCGACCTCACTTCGTTCGGCCACCTTCCCTTCGCCAGGGAGGGCATCGACACACTTCGTATGTCGATATATCCCCTTGAGGGGAAGGCTTTCATTCAGATGGATAATTCTCTGATCGAATTAATTCAGCTCTATATGATCCCAGTCAACCGAAGTTTCGACGCCTGTCATGCATGCTATTGCAGCCAATCCGTGTACAGAAGACCATATTTTTAGCAACCCGGCTTCCTGCTCCTTATAGTCCATTTTTATATCTTTTTCTTTAAGATACTTTTTATATGTCTGCTTAAGCAAGATAAACGGAGGATAATCATCCGGATATTCTTTATCCATCTCTAGATGTGCCACCAGTTTCTGGCTTGCAAATAAGAACTTAAAATAATCCGGGTTATTACTAAAAAACGACACATAGGTCTGTCCCATAAAAAGAATGGCCTGTTCTGCACTTTGAGCCTTCTTTTCGGCTTTTTCAAGTTCACTCATGAATCTTTCGGTCACATTGCTCTTTATGGCCGCCAGCAATTCCTCTTTATCCTTAAAATGAGCATACGGAGCAGCATGTGATACTTCGCAGGCAGCAGCTACTTTTCTTAATGAGAGTTTATTCTCTCCGTCTTCATTGATTATCTTCACACCGGCATCTATCAGTGCCTGGCGCAGGTTTCCATGATGGTAATTATCGCTCATAGTTTTATCCTTTCGTATATTAACTATTACATATTCCTTTAATCTGTTTCAATATATTGCACGTTTCTTCCGGATTCTCCCACAAGGGACTGTGGGCTGCATCCGGTATCTTGTAAAATCCTTTTTCAGGTGCAGAAAGCATATTGCAGTACTCTTCTACAAGCTCCCACGGACAGTTGTAATCATACTCCCCACTGATAAAGAATGCGGGTACCTCTAATGACTTGATGCTCTGTCTGTAGTCAAAGTTTTCAAGTTCCTTATCAAGAGGTGTATTACGGTACATCTTCATGCCTCTGATATAGTTGATCTTTTCCGATACGGTATAACAGTTGCAGGTCAGAATAGGTATCACAATGCCTGTAAATTCAGATTTATTTCGTATGGTACCACCACCTGCATCATGTACAAGATCCACGAAATTATACCATTCATTACATCTTATGTTTCCATCATCAAGTTTTTCGATTGAGTTCTCAAGTCTTTTCAATGCACTGCTGTCATCCCTCTCCGTAAACACTTTCTTCATAAAGTTATACATCAGGGTATCACGTTCGTAGGAATCTGTCACAGTCTGAGCCATACCTATGTATGCATAATAGTTTTCAGGATGTCTCTTGATTTCACGAAGTGCTATCTGTGTACCTCCGGAAAAACCCATGATAAATATTTTCTCTTTATTAAATCTATCCTTCAGATATTCCGTAACCTGATATGTATCGTCCAGCAGATTATCAAGTGTTATGCTGTCAACATCAGCATCGCTGTCATACGCTATCCCCATCCATCTGTAATCCCAATATACTACGGTATATTCATCCTCAAGACGCATATCCTCGTACTTATCAGTAAATACATAGTCATCCGTGCCGGGACCACTGGATACAAGCAACAGTACCGGGTTATCCGTATTCCTACTGTTGATGAAGAATCCGTTCGGTGCACCGTTTATATCCATCACAAACTTTTCAGACAGACTGTTGGGTTCCGTATATGTCCTAATCTTTCCCGAGCTAATAAAAAACCACACAATAACCATAACGATTATTACTGCTAACAATCCCAAAAGAATCCATTTGATCATCTTTTTTATTTTCCTTTTCACTACGCTCTCCTACATTATTTGCTTAAACTTACATTCAGTTACATTCCAATCTTTACACTGTCAACATTATAAACACATATCTTTACATTGTCAAGATGTTTTTTCAAAAATGTCACAAAATACTACTTGACGGAAATTATTTAAGATGTTATATTGCTATTGTTCACGTAACGAAAATATCAGATTCAATTCTTAAAGGAGGTAATTGACATGAAGGGCACAAATACAGTGAGCAAACTTAATATCAATAAATTACCTCGGGAATTGGATTTTTGACAATAATATTTTAATCGAATATCCATTTTTATTTCCGTGGCAGTTTGTCACGGTATTTTTTTGCCCATAAGGTAACTATTCACGGCCAATCTGCAAGAATGTCTACCGCAAGTTTACTTGCAGGGAGACATATTTGCAGATTTGGCTATGAAGGCTGGATAAGAGACACGAGTAAACAAAAGCCGCGTAAGCGACGGCTTTCGGCTTAGCCGGAAGGTTTATGAGTGCCCATTGTACAGGCGGTGAATAGTTACGGATTTCGTTAGACACAAAATTTCAAAAACGAAAGGTTAAAAGGGTGAAAGAATAATGACACGACTTAAAAGCTTATTAATGAGCATGGAAAACAAAACCAAAAACTGGCGTGAAATGTATGAGGGACTGATTTTTATTCCCGCTTGTACTCCGGGTAATCCAACTGAGTTTCCTGTTACAGGAAGTGACCCTACATACTGGTCCGATAGGGATATATCATTCACTATTGAAACCACAAACAGGATGGCTTTTGACCGACCGACAATTCTATGCCAGATCCCGGCTGAAATGCTGGGAATTACCGATTACAGTACAGCTGTTGCGGATGACTGTTATCGTCAGTTTATCCCGTATTTGGAGGATCTGAATTCGGAGCTTTACAACCGCAACAAGCCCCCGGAAGAGACCGGATATTATTATATGGCTCATCCCACTGGAGAAATACTTGTTAGAAATACTGCATATTTTACTATGAGACCCAGAAAGGACTACAAAAATCTCGGAGGATATAAAATAATAAACTATCCGGATGAAGAACTTGGAGCTCCCCAGATGTGCCTTTCTATGAGGTTTCAGGTACAGCTAAAGCCGAATGATAAGAAAAAGGCTGTGCAGCTATTGGTTGGGAATCTGCCAAATACTGCCGCTTTATTCATCAAGTATTTTGACCATGAACGAAGCATCAAAGTTGGTGCACTCTATGAAAAGCAAAAATATTTAAGAAACTGGTTAAGAGATAGTGATTACTGCGCTTTCCTGGCTAATGGCAGCA
>Ga0310696_10011545_pt1 | contig 10075 bp, 10 predicted proteins | sample AusTroGonzalo_MG_4_FD_203885 | JGI IMG/M metagenome (GOLD analysis project Ga0310696, IMG submission 203885) | Bovine rumen microbial communities from tropical cattle in Woodstock, Queensland, Australia - Gonzalo_02 (v2) (version 2) | ecosystem: Host-associated > Mammals > Digestive system >... | reverse complement strand
ATATCTATATTATTATTGGAAAGGAAAGCAACTGCGTCGTTCTGTGGACATGACTGTCGCACTCAAAGACTGGAATCCCGGTGCTAATGGTGGTGCCGGCGAATTCCGCTCATCGTACGGTCCTAACTACAAAGAACGGAATGCATATCTTAAGGAACTGATGCACGACATCGACTGCAAGATAATGGACTACATCAAGCAGCATGGTGAGATAGATGGTGATACCATAGAAGCATTTGTTTCAGGTGATGATAAAGTTCTTCGGAAAGATAATGGCATCGATTTCATTGAGTTCGCAAAACAGCGTTTCGTTGAACGATACAATTCTGGTAAGATAGGAGTCAGTTCCAGGGAGAATGGAATTAGTTACATCAATCAGTTCGCAAAGTTTCTCAAGCAAGAGCATCGTGGTAGTCATGGCCCGAATAATGAGTTCCTCTATCTTGGTGAGATAACAGAGCAACTTGTTCTTGACTTCCGGAACTGGCAACTTGGTAATGACCGGAAAGTTGATACCGTTAATAAAGTAGTTCAAGCCATCGGTAGTGTGTGTCAATATGCATCTCAGATGCGGTACGTCCCGATAGAAGTGACGCTTGCCATCAAAGACCTGCATCTCTCAGATAAGTCTCTCGATGCTGAAGAAGTGATGGTGAAGTATCTTACCGAAGATGAACTAAAGGCGTTCGCAGGTATCCGTGAAACTCTACCGCACATCCGGATGAAAGAGTTCCATGATACTGGAGGGAAATAATTGAAGAAGCTATTCGATAATGACAGACTTCGATTCCATCTGGCGCACTCAGGATGAGATAAGAACGGTGGTAAATGCCGTTCTGGGTGAATGCATCTGGAATCTGGCCTATGATGAGAGGCGTCTTGCTATCGTTCTAGAACTGTCTGTTACCCTTGAAGAAGATTCCATCAGTGATTTGTGCTGCCAGTTCCCAATACCAGCCGACTACGATGGGGCAGGATCGAGGGGGACAAAGTTCGTATTCTACCTATAACAAAAAGAAGAAGATGGAAGAGTATCTGCCGCCCTACTTCATGCGCATCCACCGTTCCTACATCATCAACCTGAAGAAGATCCAGGAGGTGAACAAGAACCGCGTCATCATGGATGCCGACACCTACCTGCCCATCGGCGACAACTACCGTGAGGCTTTCAACAACTACCTGAACACCAAGTTCCTGGGTAAATAATGAACACACCAATTAAAAAACAAACCATAGTATGAAGAAGATTATCTTAAGCGTCATGTTGGCCGTCATCGCCATGAGCGGCTGCGCCGACAACAGTAAGAAACAACAAGCAGAGGCAGAGAATACATCTGCCACAGACACATCTCTCACCTCTGACCCCTCAACTCTCACCTCTGAAAATGAAGCTCCTGATTTCACCCTCAACGACCTCAACGGCAAACCCCTCACCCTCTCCAGCCTGCGTGGAAAATATGTGATTCTCGACTTCTGGGGATCGTGGTGCGGCTGGTGCATCAAGGGCATCCCTCAGATGAAGGAGTACTATCAGAAATATGCCGGCAAGTTCGAGATCCTCGGCATCGACTGCAACGACCCTGAGGAGAAATGGAAGGCCGCTGTGGAGAAATACGAGCTGCCCTGGCTGCACGTCTACAACACCCGCGACTCAAAGGTGCTCGAACATTACCAGATTGAGGGTTTCCCCACAAAGATTATCGTGGGTCCCGACGGCAAGATCGTGAAGACCATCATCGGCGAGGATCCGGCCTTCTACACCTTCCTCGACGAGCTCTTCCGATAAGACAGCGGACTGCAGCCAGTCTTACTGCGGAAGAAATTGGTTAAGGCCGACTGATCGTTAAAGTTTAGTTCATCAGCGATTTCGCTGATGGACTTTTCTGTTGTCTTCAGTTGTCTGCAGATTTCGTTGTAGACGAAGTTCGACAGATAGCCATAGACCGTGTTACCCGTCAGTTCCCTGACGATGCGCGAGAGATAGGCAGGTGAGATGTTCAGGCGGTTGGCGTAGAATTGTATCTGCCTCTCCCGCCGGAAGTGTTGTGATGCCAGGTGAAGGAAAATTTTCAATATGTTGTCCTTGTGCTTCGTGTCGTGAGTTTCTACATCGATACCCGTGACCAGCTCCGCAAGCAATAACTGGCAGAAGTGCAGCTGGTAGCGCAGCAGGTCGTTTTTGTAGAGATGCGGGCGGGCAATGGTCTTTTGTATCTGGCTGAACAGTTCGTAGAATTCTTGTGCCTTCGTGTCGTCGAGATGGAACACGGGCAGTGAGCTTAAGATGTCGAAATAGTCGGCCGAAGGCAGCTGTTCATTCTTGCTGACGAGTTCGTCAGAAAAGTTTTTCTCAATCAGCAGGTGCAGCGAAGAAGCGCCTGCAGAGGACGAATCCAAGGATAACGTTTCGTATGCCACCGTCATGAAGAGGTCGTGCCTGCCCAGCTCCACCTTATTATTATATATATGGTAGCGCTCCACGCCGTCGGCCATGAGAATGATGCTATAGAAACTGGGTACGGAACCAGGATATATAATGGAAGAGAGCGTATCGTGATCGGCTGTGAAACAGCCCAATGCAGAGCCGAAATGCCCCTTAATGCCATTCAGCTGCATGAACTCCTCAAGGCTAAAAATACGCGAATCTGCCATATCGTTAGTGGTAACAGACTGCAAATATACACAATTTTCTGCAAATCTGCAAATGATTGTGTCGAAATTTACAAATAATGGTTCTTTTTTCGTAAAGACGGTATCAGATAATTGTCGTAACTTTGCAACCGAAACAATTACTCTAAGTAAAACTTATACAAATTACAATCTATGGTGACATTTTTGGTTATATTCCAATTGTTGATTGTCCTCGCACTGATTTTCATTGGTGCCAGGGTAGGAGGAATCGGTTTGGGTATCTACGGAATGGTAGGTGTCTTTATCCTCGTCTTCATCTTTGGCATGCATCCGGGCAAGGTGCCCATCGATGTGATGCTGATCATCGCGTCGGTAATCACCGCCACGGCTGCGCTGCAGGCTGCCGGAGGTCTCGACTACCTCGTGGGACTTGCCGCGAAGTTCCTTCGCAAGCACCCCACCCACATCACTTATTACGGTCCGCTGACCACCTGGCTCTTCTGTCTTGTAGCCGGTACGGCCCACACCTCTTATTCGCTGCTGCCCATTATCTCTGAGATCGCCAAGAACTCGAAGATCCGTCCCGAGCGTCCGATGACGGTGGCAACGATCGCAGCCTCATTAGGCATCACGGGCTCACCGATGTCGGCTGCCACGGCTGCTGTCATCAGTACCGACCTCTTGGGCGGCCAGGGCATCGAGCTGAAGGACATCCTGCTCGTCTGTATCCCCGCCTCGCTGATTGCCATACTCGTGTCTTCGTTCGTACAGAACCGTGTGGGCAAGGAGTTGGAGGATGACCCAGAGTATCAGCGTCGCGTCAAGGAAGGCCTCATCAATCCTGAAGCCGAAGCCAAGGTCATGGAGCAGATGACACAGAAGCCCGCTCCCCATGCCAAGCGTGCCGTACTGGCATTCCTGCTGGGTGTCGTACTGGTGGTGGTCTTCGGCAGTGCTCCGTCGCTGCGGCCTTCGTTCGAGATCGACGGTGTCACCAAGACGCTTTCCATGCCTGAGACCATCGAGATCCTGATGATGTCGATTGCAGCCCTGATCCTGATTGTCGGCAAGGCCAACGTGAAGAAGGCCGTCAGCGGCAACATCTTCGGAGCGGGTATGAATGCCATGATCAGCATCTTCGGTATCGCCTGGATGGGCGACACGTTCTTCAACGGCAACATCGAGTTCTTCAAGAGCCATATCGCAGAGGTCGTGACGCAGTATCCGTTCCTTTTCTCCGTGGCCCTGTTCATCATGAGCATCATGCTCTTCTCGCAGGCAGCCACCGTGCGCACCCTCTTCCCCCTGGGCATCGGACTGGGCATCTCGCCACTGGCACTGGTGGCCATGTTCCCTGCCGTGAACGGTTACTTCTTTATCCCCAACTACCCGACTGAGGTGGCTGCCATCAACTTCGACACCACTGGTACGACGCGCATCGGCAAATATGTGCTGAACCACTCGTTCCAGCTATCTGGCTTCATCACCACCTTTGTCAGCATCGGCATCGGATATATGATCATTACATTCCTATATTAAACCCTATTTTACTAACAATTTAAACTCAAAACAATTATGAAAACAATGCGTTATGTATTGGTGCTTATTGCACTCATGGTTTCAGTGAACATCGTAGCTAAACCAAAGATCCGTATCATCGCCACAGGCGGCACCATCGCCGGTGTGAGCGCCTCTGCCACTTCTTCTGCCTACACGGCAGGCCAGGTAGGCGTACAGACCCTTATCGACGCCGTGCCACAGATGCTCTATCTCGCCGACATCAGCGGCGAACAGCTGGTGAACATCGGCTCTCAGGACATGAACGACCAGGTATGGCTGAAACTCGCCCAGCGCATCAACCAGCTGCTCAATGAGGAAGACTACGACGGTGTGGTCGTCACCCACGGAACCGACACGATGGAGGAGACCGCCTACTTCCTGAACCTGACGGTGAAGAGCGACAAGCCCGTCATCCTCGTAGGCTCCATGCGTTCTTCTACGGCCATCAGCGCCGACGGTCCCGGTAACCTCTATGCCGGTGTGGCTGCTGCTGCAAGTCCCGCTTCAAAGGGTCGTGGCGTCATGTGCTGCATGAACAACCTGTTGCTCGATGCCAAGGACATCATCAAGATGCACACCACCGACGTGGCAACCTTCCAGAGCGCCAACTACGGCAAGGTGGGTTATGTCTACAACGGCGAGGCCATCTATAACCGCTCCATCGACAACCTCCACACCACCAATAGCGAGTTTGATGTGAGTGGTTTGGAGAAACTCCCGCAGGTAGGTATCGTCTATGGCTATGCCAACTGCTCTCCCCTGCCCTTCCAGGCATTCGTCGATGCCAACTTCGACGGTATCGTACTGGCTGGTGTCGGCGACGGTAACTTCTACAAGGATGTGTTCGATGTAGCCCTGAAGGCTCGCGAGAAGGGTATCAACGTGGTTCGCTCCAGCCGCTGCCCGACGGGTCCCACCTGTCTGAACGGCGAGGTCGACGACGAGAAGTATGAGTTCGTGGCATCCCTGACGCTCAATCCCCAGAAGGCCCGCGTACTGCTGATGCTCGCCCTGACCAAGACTCACGACTGGAGGCAGATCCAGGAGTACTTCAAGAAGTATTGATCACACGACCACGAATTTCACTAATTAAACGAACTCAATATGAAAACGAGTATATTATTCGGAATGATGCTGTGCGTGGCACTCAGTGCCAATGCCCAGCAGGACAAGGACGCTTCGGCAGGTGAGCAGACCCTGTTCGAGAAAGTCACGAAGATCGAGAAGAAGCAGGACAACTTCCACTTCCTGCTCAACATGAACAACAGTTTCGACTTCAATCAGGCCAACGGTGAATTCCAGAATGCCAAGTTCAATATGCGCCAGCTCCGTATCGAGGCAAAGGGAAACATCAACGACACCTTCTCCTTCCGCTGGCGCCAGCGTCTGAACCGCAATAACACCCCCGCTCCCGACGGTATCGACAACATGCCATCATCGTCCATCGACGTGGCTGGTATCGGTGTGAAGGCCAGCGACAACTTCTCCATGTTTCTCGGTAAGCAATGCGCTGCCTATGGCGGTATCGAGTTCGACCTCAACCCCATCGAGATCTACGAATACTCCGACATGGTGGACTATATGAGCAACTTCCTCACCGGTGCCAATTTCCAGTTCCAGCTCAACCCCAACCATCAGCTGCAGTTGCAGATACTCGACAGCCGCAGTGCCAGCATGAGCGATATGTATGGCGAGGGCTATGAGCAGTCGAAGGTGCCCCTGGTCTACACCATCAACTGGAACGGCAGTTTCGGCGTGTTCAATACGCGCTGGAGCTACTCCCTGATGAGCCAGGCAGATGGTTATCAGAGCCATTACATTGCTCTGGGTAACGAGGTTACAATTGACAAGTTCGACGCCTTCTTCGACGTAATGTACATGCGTGAGGGCATCGACCGCGAAGGCATCGTCTCAGGCATCATTGGCAACAATCCCCATGGCGGTCATCTGAATGATGCCGAGTATCTCTCATTTGTCATGAAGGCTCAGTACCGCTTCAACCCGCAATGGAACATTTTCGTGAAGGGAATGCTTGAGAACGAAGGACTCTCCAAGGCCAACGGCTCATTCAAAGACGGCAAGTATCGCACGGCCTTAGGCTACCTCGCAGGCCTCGAGTACTATCCTTTGAAGAACAGCAACCTGCACTTCTTCCTCACCTATGTCGGCCGCCACTACAGCTACACCGACCAGGCAAAGGCTCTTGGTTGCGACAACTACAGCACCAACCGCATCTCATTAGGCTACATCTGGCAGCTGCCGATGTTCTAAAGGGAGTAATTAAGAATTAGAATAAGAATTAAGAGAAGCATTAATATTTAAAAGAAAAGATTATGTCAGAACAGAAATTCAGAGTAGAGTCCGACCTTTTAGGCGAACTCAAAGTCCCCGCCGACGCCCTCTATGGCGTACAGACACAGCGCGGTATCAGAAACTATCACATCTCGCGCAAGAAGATGTCGTGGTATCCCGACTTCATCATCGCCATCGCCTACGTGAAGCTGGCTGCCGTGGAGACCAACCACACCCTCGGTGTGATCAACGACGAGATTGCCGGTGCCATCGCCCAGGCATGCCGCGAACTTATCGACGGTAAGCACCACGACAACTTCCCCATCGACATGATGCAGGGTGGTGCAGGTACATCGGTCAATATGAACGCCAACGAGGTGATTGCCAACCGTGCCCTCGAGATCATGGGCTATGAGAAGGGCGATTACCAGCACTGCTATCCCAACGACCACTGCAACTGCGGACAGTCGACGAACGATGTCTATCCCACCGCCATCCGTCTGGCCCTCATCCGTATGAACAAGTCGCTGATTGCCGCCCTCACAGGTCTCATCAGTGCTTTCCGCTACAAGGGCGACGAGTTCAAGGACTGCATCAAGATGGGCCGTACCCAGCTGCAGGACGCTGTGCCCATGACCAGCGGACAGGAGTTCAACGCATACGCCAACAACCTCGAGGAAGAGATCCTGAACCTCGAGCGTAACGTGAAGCTGCTCCACGAGATCAACATGGGTGGCACAGCCATCGGTACTGGTCTGAACGCTGTTCCCGGTTTCGCCAAGCTCTGTGCCGCCAATCTGGCAAAGCACACGGGCGAGGCCTTCGTCTCGGCTACCGACCTCGTAGAGGCTACTCCCGACACGGGTGCCTATGTCAGCTTCTCGTCGGCCTTGAAGCGTCTGGCAGTGAAACTCTCCAAGATCTGTAACGACCTCCGCCTGATGGCTTCCGGTCCGCGTTGCGGTCTCAACGAGATCAACCTCCCGCCGAAGGCTCCCGGCTCTTCCATCATGCCGGGCAAGGTGAACCCCGTGATTCCCGAGGTGGTGAACCAAGTGTGCTTCAAGGTCATCGGCAACGATACCTGCGTAAGCTTCGCTGCCGAGGCTGGTCAGCTGCAGCTCAACGTCATGGAGCCTGTTATCACGGAATGTCTGTTTGAGAGTCTGATCTGGCTGAAGAACGCCATCGAGACCCTGACAGAGGAGTGCGTACTGGGCATCACCGTCAATAAGGAGCGTTGCCTGGAGATGGTGAAGAACTCCATCGGTATCGTCACCGCGCTGAATCCTTACATCGGCTACAAGACCTCAACCAAGGTGGCCAAGGAGGCGCTCGAGACGAACCGCAGCGTTTACGACATTGTGCTTGAGAAGGGTCTGATGACGCAGGAGAAGCTCGACGAGGCCCTCGATCCTTCCAAGATGCTTGCTTCGCACCAGTATACAAAGTAAGGGTAAAACACAAAAATCATTAAAAAACGGGACAGCTTCTTGCGGTCTCGTTTTTTTATTCGTATCTTTGCTAACAAAATTATACACTCATAAACTCACAAACTTAAAAATCACAAACTAAAACATTATGAAAGATTTACAGATGTACATCAACGGCGAGTTCTGCAACAGCAGCAACGGCCAGTGGATTGCAGTGTTGAACCCCTCTACCGAGGAAGTGATCAGCCGTCAGCCCGACGGAACGATTGAGGACGTCAACCGTGCCCTCGACGCAGCCCGTGCCGCCCAGAAGGCGTGGGGCAAGACACCCGCCATCGAGCGCGCCCAGTATCTGCTGAAGATGGCTGCCGGCATCAAGGCCCGTGAGAACGAGTTCACGGAGATCATCATGCGCGAGCAGGGTAAGACCCGCACATGGGCCTCTATCGAGGTGGGCGCCACCATCGCCTATTTCGAGTACATGGCCACCTTTGCCCGTCACATCGAGGGAGAGATCATCCCCAGCGACCGCCCCAACGAGACCATCCTGCTCACGAAGAAGCCCATCGGCGTGGTGGCAGGCATCCTGCCCTGGAACTTCCCGTTCTTCCTTATCGCCCGCAAGGCCGGTGCTGCGCTCATCGCAGGCTGCACCATCGTCATCAAGCCCTCACAGCTCACCCCGGAGAACTGCACGGAGTTTGCCAAGGTGGTGGCCGGGACAGGACTGCCCGCCGGTGTCATCAACATCGTCACGGGTAAGGGTTCCGTCATCGGCAACGAGATGGCCGGTTCGCCGAAGATCGACATCGTCTCTGTGACGGGTTCCGTCGCTGCCGGCGAGAGCATCATGGCAGCTGCCTCGAAGAACATCACGAAGGTCAGCCTCGAGTTGGGCGGCAAGGCTCCCGCCATCGTCATGAAGGATGCCGACCTGGAGCGCGCAGCCCAGTGGATTGTCGACTCCCGTATCGGCAACAACGGCCAGATCTGCAACAACGCCGAGCGCGTGTATGTGCAGAAGGAAGTGAAGAAGCAGTTCACCGACATCCTTGTCCAGAAGATGCAGGCCGTGAAGGTGGGCGACCCCTGCAAGGACGAGAGCGTCGACATGGGTCCGCTGGTAGAGGCCCGCGCCCTTCAGAGTGTCACCGAGAAGGTGGAGCGCGCCATCAAGCAGGGAGCCAAGTTGCTCTGCGGTGGACAGCGCGTGGGCACCACAGGCTACTTCTATGCCGCCACGGTGCTCGACAACTGCACGCAGGACATGGACATCATCCATGAGGAGACCTTCGGCCCCGTGATTCCGCTGATAGAGTTCGAGACCATCGACCAGGTCATCGCCTGGGCCAACGACTGCGAGTACGGTCTGGCATCCTCTATCTTCACCAAGGACCTGAACGTGGCTGTGAAGGCCTGCCGCGAGCTGGAGTTCGGCGAGACCTACATCAACCGCGAGCACTTCGAGGCCATCCAGGGCTTCCATGCCGGTGTGAAGAAGAGTGGTATTGGCGGTGCCGACGGCAAGCACGGCGTCGAGGAATACCTCGTCACCCACGTCACCTACCTCGACACCTACGAGGACATGTAAGAAACCAAAGAGGGTGTGTCAAAATAGGCACATCCTCTTTTCTATTTCTAATATCAGCCTTCAAGATCCATGTATACAGCTTGACTGCTGATTTTTCTTTTCTACCATTATTACCGCCAAAATGCCCAAAATGGGTTCTTATTCCTCCACATATGCCCCATAATTGAGCCAAGAACGGGTCTCTATGCTACCCTTTTCATTGTCCGGATCATTTTCTTGATATTGAAGGCTATGGCGAAGAAGGCAAAGTCCATAAAGACCTTGTCCTTTCCGAAATGACGGAAGCGTTTGTACTGCATGTCGTATTTCATTTGTCCGAAGACAGCCTCCGGCTCTATGGGGCGGTTGGATCTATGCATCAGCCCTTTCTCCGAGGTGAGCCTCTCCCTTGCCTGCTGTTTGTATTCCATCAGCCGGTGGTTGACTTCTATCTCCCTGTTGCCTTGCCTCTTCTTGTAGCACCCCCACCTGAGCGGGCATCCCTCGCACCGTTGAGCCCGATAGACGGCATTCTGCGTCCTGTATCCTTTCTCTGTCTTGTTATAGTGGGTGCCGACCCTTTCCATAT
>Ga0310696_10011542_pt1 | contig 10076 bp, 5 predicted proteins | sample AusTroGonzalo_MG_4_FD_203885 | JGI IMG/M metagenome (GOLD analysis project Ga0310696, IMG submission 203885) | Bovine rumen microbial communities from tropical cattle in Woodstock, Queensland, Australia - Gonzalo_02 (v2) (version 2) | ecosystem: Host-associated > Mammals > Digestive system >... | reverse complement strand
ATCCTACCCTGAAATCGGTGAACGCCGGTATTTCCATCACCTTCTAAAGCGCACCTGAGATGAAAACGAGATATATCATCCTTGCCATCCTGGCGGCATCCCTCACCGTTTCCTGCGGCAAGTTCCTGGACACCAGCCTGGACCTGAATGCCACTGGTGAGACCGTGGAGACCAACCGCGGCACCATCTGGAGTTTTGCCAACGCGTTCTATTCCCCGATCATCTACGGGTACTCGGTCATTGACGGCAACCTGTTCGCCGCCGCCTCCGACGAGGCGCAGCAGACGGCTGCGTCGTCCAACGCCCTGTATTTCAACAAGGGGATGCTCAACGAGAGCGTGAACCCGTTGTGGACCTACTACAACAACTGTTACGAAGGCATCCGGGCGGCCAACTTCTTCCTGGATTACGTGGCCGACGGCAAGGGCATCGCCCTGCTGGAGAAGAACCGGAACCTCATCACCGATGCGGCGAGCTACGCCCGGGATGTCCGTTCCCTGAACTTCTACATCGCCGAGGCCCATGTCGCCCGCGCCTACTACTATGCCGAACTCATCAAGATGTACGGCGGCGTCCCGATCGTGGAGAAGACCCAGCAGCAGAGCGGCGGGGCGCTGATCCCGCGCTCCACCTACGACGCCTGCGTGGAATATATCGTGAACGAGATTGACGGATGCAAGGACCAGCTCGCCCTGAACTGGAATGACGACAACACCCGCGAGGGCCGCTTCACCCTGGGCGCCGCCCTGGCCATCAAGGCCCGTGTCCTGCTGTATGCCGCTTCCCCGCTGCACAACCCCACCGGCGACCGCGCCAAGTGGGTCCGCGCCGCCGAGGCCGCGAACGAGCTGATTTCCAATCCGAACCTCTCCTACACGCTGGACGGCGACTACGGCGCCTACTTCCGGGGCAGCAACTCGCTCTCCAGCAAGGAGTCCATCTACATCGTCCGCCGCGCTGCGAACAACACGATGGAGACGAACAACTACCCGATTGCCACCTCCGGCGGCAAGAGCGGCGTCTGCCCGACCGAGAACCTGGTCTCCGCCTATGAATACATAGGCACACCCGATTCCGGGAATCCCTATGCAAACCGCGATCCGCGCCTCGCCGCTTCCATCGTCACGAACGGAAGCACCTGGAACGGCCGCGCCATTGCCCAGGCTTCCGGCGAGACTGACGACCAGGCCCGGGCCAATGCCAGCCGCACCGGCTACTACCTCAAGAAATTCCTGACCGACGGCCTGAACCTCACCCAGGGCCAGACCGCCCAGCACAACTGGGTCGCCTACCGCTACGCCGAGGTGCTCCTCAACTACGCCGAGGCCGTGAACGAGGCCTGGGGCCCGTCCACGGTGCCCGCCGGCTTCCCGATGAGCGCCGCCGAGGCCCTGACGAAGGTGCGTGACCGCGCCAGCGTGAGCCTCCCGGCCGTCCCTTCCGGCACCGTCGATTCCTTCCGCGCCGCCGTCAAGCACGAGCGTCGTGTGGAGCTCGCCTTCGAGGACCATCGCTATTGGGACCTTCTCCGCTGGAAGGACGCGATGACCGTGCTCAACAGCCCGGTGCAGGGCGTGAAGGTCACCCGTTCGGGCAGTGGCTACACCTACAAGGTGGTGGACGTGGCCAGCCGCACTTTCTCCGACCGCAACTATTACCTCCCGCTGATGCGTTCCGAGATTGAGAACGCCGGCGGCACCCTGGAACAGAATCCCGGATATTGATCATGAGACGCTTGCTGTCCTTTTTCCTGGCGGTGACGACCGCCTTGACGGCCGGAGCCCAGGTGCTCTCGGTCGAGGGTCCCCAAAAGGTCCGCGAATACGGCCGGGCCGATTTCACCATCGTCCTGCAGGGGACGTGGAACAATCCCTACCTGCAGGAGGAGGTGACGCTGGACATGGTCCTGACGGCCCCTTCCGGAAAGACGCTCACCCTTCCGTGCTACTACGTGGAAGAGGAGAGCGGCGGGCAAAGCCATTGGGCCGCCCGTTTCACCCCGCAGGAGAAAGGGCGGTACAGCTATGTCTTCCGCTATGGCGAAAAGGGCCGTCCCGTCTCGGAGTCCCCGCAGGGGACGTTCGAGGCGGGGAAGCCTGCGGGCCATGGCATCCTGCACCCGCTGGACAACTGGACCCTCGCCTACGATGACGGAACGCCGTTCCGGGGTGTGGCGGAGAACGTCTGCTGGGAATCCCGCGACAACGACGACTCCAAGTTCTTCAGCGAGCTTCACGAGCAGGCCGACCGGTATAACTACGACGTAATGCTGCCGCAGTTTGCGGAGGCCGGCGGCAACTTCTGCCGCCTGTGGATGTGCTCCTGGAATTTCCCGATAGACCGGCATCGCAACTTCAATAACAGCCGGTACACTGAGTCGGACGAATACTTTAACCCCAGCGCCGTGGCCCGGCTGGACCACACGGTGGAACTGGGCGAGAAACTCGGCGTCCATTTCATGCTGTGCATGGGGGCGGGTGACGCCCGGACGGACCATGACTTCTTCGTTTCGGACAAGGCCAAGGCCCGTCACCGGAACTACCTCCGCTACATTGTGGCCCGCTGGGGTTATAGCCCGGCCATCGGCATGTGGGAATTCTTCAACGAGATAGACAACATCCAGTTCCGTGACAACGCGAACCCCATCCCGGCGGCGGACATCGTTGCCTGGCATACGGAGATGGCGGCCTACCTCAAGTCCATCGACCCGTTCGGGCACATCGTAACGACTTCCATTTCGCACCGCGACCTCGAAGGGCTGAACGACGTGAAGGACATGGATATCAACCAGAAACACATCTACCGGGCGACCTCCGCCATTCCGGGGACCATCGCCCAATACGAGGTGGCCCATGGGAAGCCCTATGTCATCGGCGAGTTCAGCTACGAATGGGACTGGTCCAGGAACTTCGACGATTTCGGCGAGGACATGGACCTGGACTTCAAGCGGGGACTCTGGTACGGCCTTTTCTCGTCCACGCCGATCACCCCGATGAGCTGGTGGTGGGAGTATTTCGAGAACCGCGGGATGGTGCCCTATTTCCGGAACGTACGGTATGTCAATGACCGGATGCTCAAGTTCGGCAAGGGTAAGTTCGAGCCGGTCAAGGTTGAGGCGCATGGGGCGGATGCCTTCGCCGTCCGCTGCGGCAAGCGGGTGTACGTCTATGTTTACAACCCTACGGAGCATTTTGTCACGGGGATTTCCGTGTCGATGGAAGGACGTCGTCACAAGTGCGACCCCTACGACTTCGACAAGACCCGTTTCCGGGGTGGAAAGAGAAGCAAGGTTCAGGATGGAATCATGTTCATCCCCGTGAAGATGCCGCCCCGCACCGAACTGCTATATGAAATCAAGTAATTGTCAATGAGAAAGATCCTTCTCATATCCATCGGCCTTCTCGCCGCGCTGACCGCATCCGGCCAGCGGACGCTGCGTCAGTGGGTGACGACGGCAGACGGGGCGTCCCTGTACGCCCCCGGCGCCGACGCCGCCTTCTCGGATGACCGCGGCGACCGTTCCATCCCCATCATCGTGGATCCCCGCGAGTCGTATCAGGAGATGCTGGGCTTCGGTTTCTCCCTGACCGGCGGCAGCGCGGAACTCCTCATGAAGATGGACCCGTCCGCCCGGACGCGGATCCTCGCCGAACTCTTCGGACAGGACCCCGGCCAGCTGAACATCAGCGTGGTACGCCTGACGGTTGGGGCTTCGGACATGAACAGTTTCGTGTTCTCCTATGACGACATCCCGGAAGGACAGACGGACTGGGACCTGAAGAAGTTCTCCCTCTCGCAGGACCAGAAGGACGTCGTTCCGGTGATGCAGGAGATCCTGTCCATCCATCCGGACATCTGGGTGATGGCTTCTCCCTGGTCGGCGCCCGCCTGGATGAAGGAGGAATACGATGTCCGCGGTCCGAAGCTCAGGCGCGACTGTTATGATGTGTATGCGCGGTATCTCGCGAAGTATATCGTGGAAATGGGGAAAAAGGGTATCCGGATCGACGCACTGACCATCCAGAACGAACCGCTGAACTCCCGCAACACGCCGTCGATGCCCTGGAGCCCGGAGGATCAGAAGATCTTCATCCGGGATTATCTGGGTCCTCAGTTTGACAAGCAGGGCCTTGGCACGGACATCCTCCTGTTCGATCACAACTGCGACCGGCCGGACTATCCGCTGTCCATCCTGGAGGACCCGAAAGCGGCCTCCTACGCCTCCGGAAGCGCCTTCCTCCACTATATGGGGGATCCTTCCGCGATGACGCAGGTGCACGATTTCCGGCCCGACAAGGACATCTACTTCACCGAACAGATGATCGTGGACCGCAGCGGCGGAGCTGTGACGGCGCAGATTGCCCCTTCCGTCAAGCGCATGCTGGTGGACATTCCGCGCAATTGGAGCCGGAACGTCATCCTGTGGAACCTCGCCGCCGACCCGGAGGCGAATCCGCACACCGGAAACGGCGGCTGCCCCTTCTGTTTCGGGGCCATTACCCTGGACGGGAACGCGGTGGAACGCAACCTGGCCTACTATGTAGTCGCGCATGCCTCGGCGGCCGTGCCCGCCGGATCCTTACGGATCCGCTCTACGGCCCCGGACGACCCGGCCGGCTTCCTCTTCGAGGATGAGCAGGGTCCGGGCGTGATGCGCTTCATGAAGTACGACCGCACCGGCGTCCTGCCGAACGTCGCTTTCCGCACGCCGGACGGCCGCGTGGTGCTGGTCGTGACCAATACTTCATCCTCCGCCCAAAGGGTGAAGATCCAATACAATGGGCAATTCGCTGACGTTCAGCTCCCAGCGGGCGCCGTCGGCACGTATGAATGGGCCTTGTAGAGAGTAACAATTAAAAGAATCGATATGAAAAAAGCATTGACCCTGATGGTTTCCGCACTGGCTGCGCTGCAGCTGGTTTCCTGCGGAGATGCGATCGAGATTCCCGACGTGTCCGGTTCCGGGAACACCCCGGGCGAGGTGAATCCGGACGTTCCGCTTTCGGGCGACGTCGTTTTCACGGCAACGATGGAGGACCTGCCGGACGGCAGTCAGCCCGCCTGGGCGCAAGGGGAGTCCATTCTTTTGTCCGACGGTGCTTCCGTCCAGACGCTCACGAATCGGGCCGCCGACGGTCCTGTGGGTGAGTTCCCGGGCAAGGTGACCGCCGGCAAGACTGCTTTCGTGGCCGTGTATCCCTCGGAAGGGGGGACGGTCGATGGGACGACGGTCTCCTTCGAGATTCCCACCGCCCAGTCTGCGGCCGGCCCGGCTTACAAGGTGGCCAAGGCCTCCGGCACCCTGCTGTACTTCCGCAGCCTGGTGTCCGAAATCAAGTTCTCCGTTGGCTATGAAGGCGTGACCAAACTCCGTTTCCAAACGACCGGCGAGAAGATCGCCGGTGCCGTGACGGTGGATTATTCGGGCGAGGACCCGGTCGTGGCCGCCACGGAAGACTTCGTGGAAGTGACGGGCCCGTTCGAGGCGGGAAAGACGTATTCGTTCTCCGCGGTTCCCGGTTCCTTCGAAGGCTTCACCGTGGTGGCGTATTCCGGTGAGAAGGCGACCGCCCATGTGGCCGGCGGGGCGGTGGACCTGAAGAAGGGTCTCGCGGTGGAATTGCCTTCTTTCGCGCAGGACATCCCCACCTACCGCATCACCAACATGTGGGTCTGCGGCGGTACCGGTCCCGAGTACGGGGGGGGCGGTGTCATCGACATCCTCACCAAGACCAACTACTGGAATGAAGAGGATGGCCGCGGCATCACGGCGCTCCTGGATAACTACTACCAGCTCCGTCCGGACGGCACGTTCGTCAACTATGCCGGTGAGGACGGTCGCAACTGGTGGTTCGTCTATTCCGGCAACGTGAATCCCGTGAACGGCAAGGACATCGACCTGCGCAAGTTCTACGACGTCCTGCCGCTCTCTGAAGGTCAGTATGCCCTCAATGGCACCCAGGTGACGCTCACCAAGGCTGATGGAACGACCACGACGGCGAACTTCGTGGGACCGGGCACCTATGAGGTCCCGGGCACGAACAAATCCGTGACCATCCAGCGCCAGGCCCTGGCCTTCGCCATCACGGGCGGCAAGGATGACTGGAACAATATCTACAAGGATTACGACAAGATCGCGGCACGTCCGCGCGCCCTGTTCATCGAAATGGAGCAGCTCCCGGATGGCTTCGTGGTGCCGGAGGCATCCCGCACCTTCGACGCGGACTTTGAGTATGTCCCGCCGGTGGATCCGGCTGACATGTTCGACTGGAACAGCCTGCCCGGCAGCTGGAATGTCCGGGGTGGTAATTCTTCGCCGTACGGCATCTGGGTGCTCGGCGGTTCCGGCGACGATCCCGCCTTCATCAGCCCGATCGACAAGAGCTGGGACTGGGACGATTCCATCTGGTGGGAGTCCGACAATGGCCTGAGCGTTGCGGTGACTTCCTTCACGACCGCCCAAGCGACGGGTACGACCAACTGGTGGGCCGGCAGTGACGGCAAGTTCTGGAACTATACCTGGAAGTCCACCGGCGAGGATTTGTCCCGGTTCTTCAACAAGATCCCGAAGGGCAAATACGAATTCACGCTGGATTTCGCCACGCTGACCGTCACTTGGAGCACTGGCGAGCAAGCCAAGTTCCTGACGCCGGGTTCGCATGAGTTCGTGTACGGCAAGACGCTGGAGATTCCGACGGGCTGCTTTGGCCTGTGGTTCCACCTGATGGATCCGATTCCGGCCACTTCGCAGCGCTGGACGGACGTGGACCGTTTCGTGAACGCGCCGCTGGAATATGTGATCATGTTCGAAAAACAGTAAGGAATGACTTTCAACGAAAGACTGGTTGAACTGACTTTCAACCATGAAAGCTTGTTGGAACGTCCCAATGAGCCGCTGGAAGGGAACGGGGTGTACGAAAGGTACCGTCACCCCGTCCTGACGGCGGACCACGCGCCGCTTTTCTGGCGGTATGACCTGGACGAACGGACGAATCCGTACCTGATGGAGCGCTTCGGCATCCATGCGACGCTGAACAGCGGTGCCATCAAGTGGAACGGCAAGTATGTGCTCGTGGTCCGCGTCGAAGGGGCGGACCGGAAAAGTTTCTTCGCGGTGGCGGAGAGCCCGAACGGAGTGGACAACTTCCGCTTCTGGGATCGTCCCGTGACGATGCCGGAGTGGGGGGAACCCGCCACCAACGTGTATGACATGCGCCTGACGGCCCATGAAGACGGTTGGATCTATGGGATTTTCTGCGTGGAGCGGAAGGATCCGGCGGCAGCGCCGGGCAATCTTTCGTCAGCCGTCGCCGCCGCGGGCATCGCCCGCACGAAAGACCTCGTGCTCTGGGAACGTCTCCCGGATCTGGAATCCAAGAGCCAGCAGCGGAACGTCGTGCTTCATCCGGAGTTCGTGGACGGGAAATATGCCTTGTACACGCGTCCGCAGGACGGCTTCATCGATGCGGGCAGCGGAGGCGGGATTGGCTGGACGCTGGTGGACTCGATGGAGCACGCGGTGGTGACGGAAGAGAAAATCATTAACCGCCGTTTCTACCATACCATCAAGGAAAGCAAGAACGGGGAGGGCCCCGCGCCTGTCAAGACACCGCAGGGCTGGCTGCACCTCGCGCACGGCGTGCGTAGCTGCGCCAGCGGCCTGCGCTATGTGCTGTACCTGTACATGACGGCGCTGGACGATCCTTCCCGCGTGATTGCGGAACCGGCCGGCTTCTTCATGGCTCCGGAAGGAGAGGAATATGTAGGGGACGTGATGAACGTGCTGTTTTCGAACGGCTGGATCGCCGATGAGGATGGCAAGGTGTTCATCTACTACGCTTCTTCCGATACGCGCATGCACGTAGCCACTTCCACCATTGACCGGCTGGTGGATTACTGCCTCCACACGGCCCCGGACGGTCTTCGCACCGGCCTGTCCGTGGAAACTTTGAACCGGCTCATAGACAAGAATTTGAAGATTTAGTGTATATTTGTAATCATGATCAGATTACCACAGAGAATCGGAATTGTCCTCCTTGCCTTGTCCCTTGCCGCCTGCGGGAGGAACGAAAGCCGGCAGACCCTCGGCCCCGGCGTCTATCCCGGGGATCCCGCCGAGAATTATGCTCCGACCCTGGTCAGAGGGAAGGGATACAGGAACATCGCCCTCCTGCGGGCGGCCCGGCATTCCTCCTGTGCCGATTACAACCAGACGGCGCAGCTCCTCACGGACGGCATCTTCACCGAGGAGCCTGCACCGTGGTTCGAGGCGTTCCGAGGCGGGGAGCGGCTCTCCCGCATCGACGGAAGCTTCCTCATCGACCAGAACCATGCCGGGCTCCGGTGCGACGGCCCCGGGGTGGACCTGGAGCTTGTCTTCCACGGGTATGAACCGAAGGTGGACAAGATGCTCGTCGCCGTGGACGGGGGACCGCTGGACAAGACGGTGCTGACGGTGGAGGGCCGGTTGAGAAACGGCCGGTGGTTTCCGCTGGGCAGTGCCCGTCCCTCCGCGGCGAAGGAGAATGAACTCATCATCCATGACTCGGAATTCACCCTTCCGCTGTACGGAAACTGCAATGCCTACCGGATTCATTTCGACGGCGTGCCCGGGTATTTTGTCGTGAGCGAGGTCTTCTTCTATCGGGAAGGCCAGCCCGTGGATGTGCATCCGAGCACCCGTTTCGTGAGTTCGTGGAAGAGCGAGGGTGCTGAGAATGAATGGGTTTCCATCGATTTGGGGACGCGTTCCTCTTTTGACAGCATGAATTTCGATTGGATCAACGCCCCCTTGAAGGCGACGGCCCAGGCTTCGGATGACGGGATTCAGTGGAAGGATATCATCTCTTTCACAGGGGAGGACCCGGTGATCAGTTTCCCCCGCACGAAAGGACGTTATGTCCGCCTGTGCATGTCCGGAACGGAGAACGGGCAGCCGTTTGAACTGAGCGAGTGGGAAGTGTACGGAACGGGCGGCACCCGGGCGGTCCCGCATCCGGCCGCCGGGCGTGAAGGACCCTGTCAGCTGCTCTCCGGCGGCGACTGGAAACTGCTGCGCGGCTCCCAGACGCCGTTTTCCGGGGAAGAGATATCGACGCCCGGTTTCGATGACTGGGACTGGATGGTCGCCACCGTCCCGGGGACGGTCCTCACCTCGTATGTGAACGACGGGGTCGTGGAGCATCCTGGCTTCGGCGAAAACCAGTTCTATATTTCCGATTCTTATTTCCGCAGCGATTTCTGGTACCGTCACACTTTTGAGGTACGGTTGGATACGCCCCGGCAGCTCCTTCATTTCGAGGGAATCAACTATCAGGCGAACGTGTTCCTCAATGGTGAGTTCCTGGGCAAGGTGGACGGTGCCTTCCGGACGGCGGACTTCGACGTGACCGGCCTCCTTTTGGAGGGAGCGGACAATGCGCTGGCTGTCCAGGTGCTCCATAACCCCTCCTACGGGACGGTCAAGGAGCAGACGGCTTGGACACCGCAGTCCAACGGCGGCATCCTCGGCGGGGACAATCCCACGATGCACGCTTCCATCGGCTGGGACTGGATCCCGACGGTCCGCGGGCGCAACATCGGCATTTATGACGATGTGTGGCTTTCCCATACCGGTCCTGTCACGGTGGAGGACCCGTTCGTGCGGACGGAACTGCCGCTTCCGGACACGACACGGGCGACCGTCTATGCACAGGCCTTGCTGGTGAACCGGAGCGATACGCTGGTCTCCGGCACGTTGGAATGGGCTTTCGGCGACCTGTCCGTCTCCCTGCCCGTCACCCTGGCGGCCGGCGAGAAGCGGGACGTTACCATTGACCCTCAGACACTTGCGAATCCCAATCTCTGGTGGCCCAGGGGCTATGGGGAGCAGAACCTGTATCCCGTATCCTTCCGTTTCGTGACGGAGGGAAAGGTGTCCGATGAAAAGGAATTCCTTTCCGGCGTCCGCCAGATGGACTTCTCCATGGACGACTATACCCCGCTGCCGGGTTACCGGCCCGCGTTCGAAGCGCGGAATGACAACCAGCGCCTGAGCCTGTATGTGAACGGACGGCGCTTCATCGGTTTCGGCGGGA
>Ga0310696_10011541_pt1 | contig 10077 bp, 7 predicted proteins | sample AusTroGonzalo_MG_4_FD_203885 | JGI IMG/M metagenome (GOLD analysis project Ga0310696, IMG submission 203885) | Bovine rumen microbial communities from tropical cattle in Woodstock, Queensland, Australia - Gonzalo_02 (v2) (version 2) | ecosystem: Host-associated > Mammals > Digestive system >... | reverse complement strand
TAATGGGAATGAGTGCCGTATTCCGTTTCCTGGCCGTTTCCGGAACGGCGGCCGGCTGTTCAACCGTCTTTTCGGGATAATGGGGCGCCAGAGCCTGACGGATGTGCTCGAAGTCCTTCTTCTGGTCGCCCTTCGACACAATTTTCTGTCGGGAGGAAAGGTAATACTCCAAGTCATCATCGTAGGGACTGTTGTCTATGCAATATGGCAGGATCGACTTGGCGTTGTTGATGGCCAGGGTGATCTCGTTCTTCACATGCACCGACTTGCAGGAATCCTTGGAATAGACGAGCAGGACAGCGTCGGCCGACTTGATGGCACGGGTAATCTCCCCGGCATAGCTCGATGCCGTGGGAATGTCCCGGGGGGCTATCATGCATGCAATCCCGGCTTGCTCGAGATACGAGCAAAGTGCGTATGCAACCTTTTGGTTCTTCGTCGAATAACTGATAAAAACCTTTCCCATGCCGTTGCCTATCTCTTTTTATAATAGTCGAACAGGATCTCAGGCAGCGGTTGCTCGAGCAGGTACTTGTACCAGAACTTGTAGTCCTGCAAGGACGAATGCATGCCCTGGTCACCGCGGTAGCCGTGCATGCCGTCGGGGTAGATCATCAGTTCGAAATCCTTGTGATCCTTCTGGAGCTGGTCGATCAGTTGCAGGGTGTTCTGGAAGTGGACGTTGTCGTCGCCGGTGCCGTGGGTGATGCGAAGCATGTTCGTTGCGTCGCCGCGGTAATTGCCGACGCGGTCGATGACGCGCGAAGCGGCGTAGCCGTCGGGATTGTCCTGCGGACGGTCCATGTAACGTTCGGCATAGTGCGTGTCATAGAGCCCCCAGTCGTAAACACCGCCGCCGGCGATGCCGTACTGGAAGTGCTCGTTGCCCTCGGTCACGCAGAGCGCGGTCATCGTGCCGCCGAACGAGAAGCCCTCGACGCCGATCTTATCCTCGGCCACAAACGGCATCTTGCGGAAATAATCGATGCCGTCGCAGAAATCCTGGAGTTCCAGCACACCGAGATAACGGTACACCGCCTCTACGCCCTTCTTTCCCAGATGTCCGCCTGCGCGGTTGTCGAGCGTCACCTGGATTACCCCGTGGTTGGCCCACCACTGCGTTGCCATTGTCAGGCCGCGCCACGCTTCCCGCACCTGCGGATTGTCGGGACCGCCGTAAATGTTGACTTTCACGGGATAGCGCCGGGACGGGTCGAAATCGACCGGCCACGTCACGGCAGCGGGCACCTGCACACCGTCGCGCATGGTCACATACACCAGTTCCGGAAGCGCGATGGCGTAATCGTCAAACTTGTCGCCCTTCGTGTCGTAGACCACCTTCACGTGCTTCGCGGGGTCCACGCTGCCGCTGCCGGGCACAGTGATCAGCACAAGCTGTGAGGGAGTGCGGTAGTTCGAGGCCACGGCCGCAACGTACTTTCCGTCTTCGGACACCTGTACGCTTGTGAAGTTCAGGTCGCCGTACGAAAGCCGCTGCAGTGCCTTGCTGCGCAGGTCCACGCGATAAATGTCCACACGCGTGGTAGCTTCCCGCTTCGCGGTGAAATAGAGGTGTTTCTTGTCCACTTTCAGCAGATGGACGCTCCAGTTCCGTCCGGTGGTCAGCTGCTCGAATTTGCGGCCGTCATACGACAGGAAATAGACCTGCTGCCAGCCCGAGAAATCTCGCACGATGTAGATGCCTTCCTTTGTGAAGAGCATGTCCTCCATCCAGTCGATCCAACAGTCCTGGTGCTCGGTGTAAACTTTCACTTTCTGGCCTGTGGCCGGCGTGACGGCGTAGAGGTCCAGATTGTCCTGCGCGCGGTCCATCCAGCTGACCATCAGCTTGGTACCGTCTCCGCTCCAGAACGGAGTGCCGAAGTACTGGTCCACCTTCGGGTCGAAGTCGGCCCAGACCGTCTCGCCGCCCGCTGCCGAAACGAAGCCCACTTTCACCTGGGGATTCGGGTCACCCGTCTTCGGGTATCGCGTCTGGTTCAGCGATCCGTGCTTACCTTTGGCCGAATAGATGGGAAACATCGGTACCTTCGTATTGTCGAACCGGTAGTAGGCAATGACCTTGCTGTCGGGCGACCACCAGAATGCCCGGTACTGCGACGGACGGCCGAAAATCTCCTCGTAGTAGACCCAGGATGCATAGCCGTTGAGAATCAAGTCACTGCCGTCATACGTATGGCGCACGATCTCCTTCGTCCGGACGTTGATGGAGTACAGGTCGTTGTTCAGCGTGTAGGCAATTTTCGTAGAGTCGGGCGACCAGGTCGGATTGACCCAGCCGGGCACCAGATTCTCGGTCTGGGGCCCCCGCTGGCGCGGGCCGGACGAAAGCGAGCGGCTCAAGCCCTCTTTCAGCGAATAGCCCATCAGGTCGCGACCTGCCATGAAGCGCAGCGTACCGCCGTCAAAGCCCATCACGAAAGGAGCGGGCTTGACGATCCCCTGCGGGAAGGCATTCAACTGTTCTTGTTCCGTGAAGCGTTTCCCCGAAAGGGGCTGTTGGGCGAAAACCGGTGCGCTGAGCAGCAGCGCCACGAAGATGACAAGGATTCGTTTCATATCGTAATCAGCTTCTTCCTACGGAGGATCTTTTCAGATGTAAAGATACGCATTATTTGGACCTATTCCAACAGAATATGCAAGGCAAAGGCTGTTCCGAGACATAAACGGCCCACCTTTTGGCTTTATTTCGTGGCAGGCAGGAAGAATTCGTCGCGGAAGTTGACAAAGTAAACCTTCTCGACGCCGCGGGTGACGGCGGTGTAGAGCCATTTCAGGTCATCGAGCGTCAGTTCCTTCCAGAAGGGGTTGTCGATGAAAACGCACGGCCACTGGCCGCCCTGCGACTTGTGGCCCGTGATGGCCGTAGCGTACTTGATCTGTAGCGCATTAAAATAGAGGTCTTCCCGCACCTTCTCGTAGCGCTTGCGTACTCCGCGCACATCGGCATAGTCCTCGTTGACACCTTGCCAGAGCACCCGCTGCTGCTCCTGCGAGAGCGACGCCTGCTCCGAATCGAGCGTATCGAGAATCACTTTCGCTTTGATTTCCACATCGTTATAATCGGGGAAGGACAACACTGCATCGGCGAAATGCAGTCCGTAGCGGTCCTCGTGGTGCGAGAGTTTCACGAGCCGCGCCACATCGCCGTTGGCGATGAAATCCAACTCGGGAACATCTTCCAGGAACTGGTAGCAGTTCTTGACGACCATCAGCTTGTCGCCGCGCGTTAGACGCTCCTCGCGGTAAAGCACAGCGTTTCGGATGCCGGCATTGTATCGGTTCGCCCGCTTGTTCGAGCGGCACAGCACCACGATGTCGTCGAGGCCGTAACGCCCCACCGCATCGCCGATCTTCTCGATGAGCTGGCTGCCGTCGATGCGTTCAACGTCGTCGAATCCCTCCAGCTGAAGCTTCGGCGTCTCGACCCGACACGCCTCGATGAGACGGCGGATGATGGTGGCGTTGGTCAGGATGCCCGACTCGGCCGCCTGCCGCACGACGGTCGTCAGTTCGGCCGTGACCATGCGCCCGTAACGGGCCATATAGCTTTCATCCAGCGCCGGGCTCCGGTCGAGCCCCACAGGCGGCAGCTGGCCCTTGTCGCCGATGATGATGAGCTTGTCGTCTACACCGCTGCGGACGAACTGGACCAGGTCGTCGAGCAGGTCGCCCGACCCGAACACACCGGCCGAGGGCGTATTGTTTTCCACCGAAATAAGCGAAGCTTCATCCACGATGAAATACGTGTCCTTTGCCTTGTTGATGTTGAGCTGGAACTCCCCCATCCCCTCGCTCACTGCTTTCTGGCGATAGATGTGCTTGTGGATGGTATAGGCTTTCTCGCCCGTGAAACCCGAGAGCACCTTGGCCGCCCGGCCCGTGGGCGCAAGGAGCACGTAGCGGTAATGCAGCTCCTTGAGAGTGCGTACGAACGCTGCGATGGCCGAGGTTTTTCCGGTGCCGGCATAGCCGCTTACGACCATCAGGTCACAGGTGTCATACTGCACCGCAAAGTCAGCCAGCTTCTCGAAGAGCCGTTCCTGACAGGGCGTAGGCGCGTAGCCGAGATGCTGCCGCAACCGTTCGGAGAAGAACTGTGCGACACCCATCAGGCCCGTTTTCTATAGAGGATGAATACCAGGAGAATCGAATAGATGCCGAGACGGCCGATGATCATCTGCCCGCCCATCAGCACCTTAGCCAGCTCAGGTGCAGATGCGAAACTGCTCATCGACGAGCCGAACGAACCGAAGCACGGGCCGACATTGCTCATCATCGAAACCGATGCGCTCACCGAAGTCAGCAGGTCGAGCCCGAAAGCCGCATAGACGATGGCCATGACCAGGGTGATGATGATGTAAAGCAACACGTATATCGATACGCTGCTGATCAGGTCGCGGTCGATGGTCTGGCCGCCCGACTTCACCTGCACCACGGCATTGGGGTACGCGATCTTGAGGAGCTGCGTGCGGGCCGCCTTCACGGTGAGGTAGACGCGGTCAGAACGCAGACCCGAGGTCGTGGATCCCGAACAGCCGCACTGGATGGCGACATACATCAGGATCAGGATCGAGAACACCGGCCACACGTTCGTATCGGTAGAACCGAAACCCGTGGTGGAAATCGTCGACACGACAGTGAAGAAGCTGTGGCGCAGCGCTTCCCAGAAGTGCGGAATCGTACCGGAAATCATCAGGTCGGCCGACACGAGGCAGCCGGCGATGGCGATGGTGGCCAGGTAGAATTTCGTGATGGGGTTCTTCAGCACCTTGAAGCTGCGCGTAGCAAACGACGCGTAGATCAGGCCGAAGTGGAGGCTGGCCACGATCATGAAAAAGATCAGGATCCACTCGATCAGCGGCGAGTCATACGCTGCAATCGAGGCGTTCTTCGTGCTGAATCCGCCCGTGGCCGTCACGCTGAGCGCATGGTTGGCCGCATCGAAGAGCGGCATGCCGGCCAGCAGCAGCGAGAAGAACGAGCAGATGGTAATGCCTACATATACGGTAACCACCACGCGGATGAACTTGTTCGATTTATACCGGTAGTTGTCTTTCGAGATGTCGTCCACGTCCATCTTGCTCATCTTGAAGCGCACCGTTCCGAACGACGGCAGGATCATCATGATGAAGACCACGACGCCGAGACCGCCGATATAGTGGGTGGACGAGCGCCAGAACAGCAGGCCCTTGGGCAACGCCTCAATATCCTGCAAAATGGTAGCGCCGGTGGTCGTGATGCCCGAGGCGCTCTCGAACCAGGCGTTCACCAGTGTGAATTCCCCGCCCCAGAGCACATAGGGAAGCATTCCGAAGATGCAGCAGAGGAACCACGCGATCAGCAGGATCGCAAGGCCTTCCTTCGTATTGATGTCACGGTGGCGCCGGACGAAGATCAGCGGGAACACACCCACCATCATCGTCACGATGGCACTCAGTAGCAGCGGCGAGAACGACGAGTCGAAGCCGTCGAGCGCAGCCACGAGCGCAGACAGGAACATGAACGCCGCGCAGCTGATCAGCGCGATGCCCACGTTTCTCGATATGACGCCCACGTTCATCGCAGATACTACTTATTCAATTTCTTTCTGTAATGACTGGTTCCGCTCGATGATATCTCCGACAGCCGTGTTGAGTTCCTCCAGCTCGTCATCGTTGTCCATCTTCACGGCATAATGGCGGTTATAGTATCGGTAGCCCTTGATGCCCTCCGTGATCCGCAGAATCGGATCGATGAGGTAATAGTTCAGGAAATAGTTGAACAGCAGCACCATCACCATGCCCAGGAGCACCGAAACCAGGCCCGGCATGAGGCTCCGGTAGGTACCTTCCCGCACGTCCTGCGAGCTGGCGATCAGGGCATCCTGGCAGACCGAGGTCAGCTGCATCATGTAGCCGCGGAACTTGACGTATACGGGCTGCAGACGGTTGAAGAACCAGTGCTGCCGCACGGCGAAATCCTGTCCCCACACTTCTCCGGCTTCGGAGACCACCTGCATGTAGGCCGCATACGCATAGAGCACAGAATCGGCCGCCGCCCGTTCCTCGGGCGTGACGAACCGCTTGCTCAGGTTCTCGAACGAGGACACCAGTTCCTCCTGCGGGGCTGCCGGGAAAGTTTCCGGCACGCCGTCTCCGTTCTCGAGCACCAGCCCGTTCATCAGGCTGACGTTGTACTGTTCCGAGACGGACAGCAGCTCGCGCGCCGCGTTGATGCTGCGGATATTGTCGGCGATCACCCCCGACACGTAGCGGTTCATCCGCGAGAACTCGAAGATGGAGATCAGGCTCGAGAAGAAGAGGATGATGGCCAGCACGATGCAGCCCAGCATCACCTTCCGCTTGATGCCCGGTTCCTTGATCTTGAATCTGAAGAAATGCATATCAGCCGTTTAGTTGGTCCAGGTCAATGTCAGTTTCAAACACCCGGGTCGCCGGTCCGGTGAGATACACGTCATGGAAGGATCCGTCCTTCCCGGCGAGGAAATCGACCGCCAGCCGTCCACCGAGCGTATAAATTACAAATTTAATACGTTTTGCGCCATTTTCGTCCGACGACGTGAAACATTTTTCGCCGTGGAGGTACGAAGCGATGGCCGAAGCCGTGGCCCCGGTGCCGCAGGCCCAGGTTTCCGCTTCCACGCCGCGCTCATACGTACGCACGAAAAGATGGTCGTCAAAGGACTCCACAAAATTGACATTCGCCCCGTTCGGGAAACGAGCGTCCCAGCGCAGCCGCTTCCCTTCCCCATCCACGTCGAAGTGCTCCAAGTCACTGTGCCACTGCACGAAATGCGTAGAACCCGTGTCGAGCAGGCAACCGTCCGGCAGCCACTCGACGCCCGGCACGTCGCGCATCTTCAGGCGCACCGTGCTGCGGTTGTCCTCCTGCGCGAGCACCTGGGCTTCATGCGGGCCGTCGCAGGCCGTAAACGAGAAGCGCGTGATGCCCATGTGCGCGGCAAAAGCCACCAGGCAGCGGCCGCCGTTGCCGCACATCGTCCCCTCCGGGCCGTCGGCGTTGTAGTAATGCATTTCAAAATCGGCCACGTCGCTGTGGCAAAGCGTCATCAGACCATCGGCTCCGATGCCGAAGCGTCTGTCGCACAGACGGTTGATGTCACGAGGCGTCAGGAAGTCCGCCTCTCCGCGGCGGTTGTCCACCACGACGAAGTCGTTGCCTGCGCCCTGATACTTATAAACGTGCAGTTTCTTCATAGATATCTTTGGCGATTCGGCCGGCGGCGCCGGGGGCGCCCAGCCGCCGTTTCAATTCTTCATAATCGGCCGCGATCTGGCCGCGGCAAGCGCTGTCGAACAAAAGCCGTTCCAATTCGGCCTTTATTGCTTCTGGAGTAGCTTGATCCTGAATGAGTTCACGGAATATCTCCCGGTCGAGCACCAGGTTGGCCAGGCTGATGAATTTCACGTGTACCGTCACCCGCGAAATGAGATACGACACCACATTTCCGCCGTAGCAGACCACTTGCGGCGTCCCCAGCAGTGCCGCTTCAAGCGATGCGGTGCCCGAGCTGATGACCGCCGCCTCCGCCTGCCGAAGGATGTCGTGCGTCCGCCCGGCGACCAGCTCGATGCGCGAACCGGCGGGCAGATACTTGCGGTACGCGGCCATGTCCAGCGACGGAGCGCAGGCCACCACGAGCCGGTAGCCCGCCATCCGGGGATCGGCGTCGAGCAACCGCTCCAGCGCCGCGAAACGCGGCATCAGGAATTGCAGTTCGAATTCGCGGCTGCCGGCCAGCAGCGCGATGGAAGGACCGTCTCCTACCGGTGAAAAAGATGCACCGGAGACGCTGTCCACCAGCGGATTGCCGAAATAGCGCGGCTCCACGCCCCGCTGCCGGAACCACTCCAACTCAAAGGGAAAGATGCAATACAACGCATCCACATCTCGACGCAGATTCTTCACCCGCCAGGCCTTATGCGCCCACACCTTCGGTGCGATGAACCACAGCACCTTGATGCCGTGTTTTTTCGCGAAGCGCGCGACGCGCAGGTTGAAACCCGGGTAATCCACCAGAATCATCGCGTCGGGTTTCCAGTCCAGGATGTCGCGCTTGTAGAAAGCCAGGCGGTCCAGAATCTTACCCGCCTTGAAAAAAACCTCCACTACGCCCATCACAGCCGTTTCGCGGTAGTGTCGTACCATCATGCCGCCCGCCGCAGCCATCGCATCACCTCCCCAAAACCGCACCTCACACTGCGGGTCCTGCGCATACAGGCCCCGCATCAGGTTCGCTGCATGGAGGTCTCCAGATGCTTCGCCGGCTATGATGTAGTATTTCATTCGTCGAGGTTGGTGTCGAAATTCCAGAGGTCCCGCAGGCGCTCCACCTCCTCATAGTCGGTGGTATCGATCCGGTGCGGAACGACCGAAATGTAACCTGCGTCCACGATGTGGTGGTCGGCATCGGCATCTCCTACCCGCTCCTCGTCTTCAAAATCGCCCACCATCCAGAAATAATGCCGGCCCCTCAGGGTGACGCGGTGGTCAAATTCATTGACCCACTTGCCCATTCCCTGACGGGCGGCGCGGATGCCACGGATCTGTTCGAGCGGTAGGTTGGGGAAGTTGATGTTCAGGTAGATGCCCCTGCGCAGCCCGTCCTCCAGCACGCGGCGGACGAAGCGGCGGGAATAATACAGCACCGCCGTAAAGTCGGCATCTTCGTCGTGGGTGTTGATCGACAGGCCGATGGACGGAATGCCGTAGAGGGTTCCTTCGGTAGTTGCACCGAGCGTACCGCTGTAGAGCGATGCGGAAGAGGCGTTCGAGCCGTGGTTGATGCCCGAAACCAGCAGGTCCGGCATGCGTCCTTCGGTCTTGAAGCCGTTGATGCCCATCTTTGCACAATCTACCGGGGTTCCGTTCATCGAATAGACACGCAGCGAGCCCAGCCCTTTTTCTGCGGGTTTCTGCTCGATCTTGTCGATCATCAAAGGCCGGTCGAGCGTGAGGGAAGCGGACTTGCCGGACTGCGCTTCTTGCGGTGCCACCACGGTTACGTTGCCGAATTCGCGCAGCATATGCGCCAGTACCTTGATTCCCTTGGCACGGATCCCGTCGTCATTGACGACCAGTATTTCAATCGGATTGTTCACGATATGTTCAAATGTTTTTTTATACTGCAAAGATAAGAATAATCACAAAAAATATTGCTACATTTGCACGCCCTAAAAAAGACAAGAATCAACTCAACCAATACAATCACAATGAAAAAGATCAAAGTAGGTATCAACGGCTTCGGACGTATCGGCCGTTTGGTTTTCAGGGCTGCTCAGCAGCGCGACGATATGGTGGTGGTCGGCATCAACGACCTCATCGACGTGGAGTACATGGCTTACATGCTCAAGTATGACACGATGCACGGACAGTTCACGGGTTCCATCGAAATCAAGAACGGCAACCTCGTCGTCAATGGCAACGAGATCCGCGTGACCGCAGAGAAAGATCCCGCAAACCTGAAGTGGAACGAAGTCGGCGCAGAGTACGTCGTTGAATCCACCGGTCTGTTCCTCACCAAAGAGAAGGCAGAGGCCCATATCAAAGCCGGCGCAAAGCGCGTCGTGATGAGCGCTCCTTCGAAGGACGACACGCCGATGTTCGTCTATGGTGTGAACCACAAGACCTACGCAGGCCAGCCGATTATCTCCAACGCTTCCTGCACCACCAACTGCCTCGCTCCGCTCACCAAGGTGCTGAACGACAAGTTCGGTGTGGTCAACGGCCTGATGACGACCGTCCACTCCACCACCGCTACGCAGAAGACCGTCGACGGCCCGTCCGCTAAGGACTGGCGTGGTGGCCGTGCAGCTTCCGGCAACATCATCCCGTCTTCCACGGGTGCAGCCAAGGCAGTCGGCAAGGTGATTCCCGAACTCAACGGCAAGCTCACCGGCATCTCGATGCGCGTCCCTACCCTCGACGTTTCCGTGGTCGACCTGACCGTCAACCTCGCGAAGCCCGCTACGAAGGAGGACATCTGCAACGCCATGAAGGAAGCTGCAGCAGGCGAACTCAAGGGCATCCTGG
>Ga0310696_10011538_pt1 | contig 10079 bp, 10 predicted proteins | sample AusTroGonzalo_MG_4_FD_203885 | JGI IMG/M metagenome (GOLD analysis project Ga0310696, IMG submission 203885) | Bovine rumen microbial communities from tropical cattle in Woodstock, Queensland, Australia - Gonzalo_02 (v2) (version 2) | ecosystem: Host-associated > Mammals > Digestive system >... | reverse complement strand
TTTATGGAGGAAAAAGAGTTTATGAACTACCAGAACTACGGCGGCAGCGTACTCCTCGGCACCTCGAAAACGGTTGTAAAAGGTCACGGTTCCAGCAAGGCGATAGCAGTGGAGAAATGCATCGAACAAGCCTACAAGATGGAAGTCAGCGCATTGTCTTCCAAAATGGAGGAGATTATTATGAAATACGAACATTACGAATATTGAATACTATGTACGAAGAAGTAAAAACCATTCTTGCGCGTCAATTGCGCATCGCCCCCGAGCGTGTCACCCTCGAGGCTCAAATCAAGAAAGACCTTGGAGCCGATTCCGTCGATATCCTTCAACTGCTTATGCGCCTTGAAGACGACTACGGCATCGTGATTCCCGACCAAGAGCTGGCCAAGTTTGAAACCGTTAGTGATATTGTCAACTTTTTAGATAGCCTACCGAAATGAAACATATTGCTTTGATTGTCATTGCCGTGCTGTTTTCCATTTCAGCCTTCGCGCAACAAACCTACGACACCGAATTCACCCAAACCAGATTGATGAAGATTTCAGGTAAGACAACCAATAAAATCGGTCATCTATTCTTTGACGGCAACGACCAACTCTCGATGATTTACAGTACCCCGGAAGGAGAGTACTTCAACATCGAAGGCAAAATGGTCAAAATCAATATGGACGGAAAGAAAGCCGAACTTGACTCTGAAAAGGTCAAGATGGTACAACTGCAACGCGCCACTTTATTGAATTGCCTTTCAGGGAAATGGGAACAAGCCGCAGCGGACAACAACGCTGACCTCATCATCATGGAAAACAATGGCATAAAGACAGTGTCTATCGTAGCCAGAGGCAAAGTGCCCAGAGGCGGATACAACTCCGTCGAGCTGAACTACCGCCTTTCTGATGGAGTGATGACCAAGATGGTTTTGGAAGAAGCTATCGGCATCATCAACACATACGAAATCAAATAAGGACACCTTCCTAATGTAAAGAAAAAAGGGCGGCCCGCAGGTCGCCCTTTTTCTTTGCAACTCGCAAGTATTAGAGTTTGATGAGCTTGATACCGAGAGTCACCAGGAACATATTTTGCTTGGAGGTATCGACATTAGTGAAATCGAATGTATTACCCAGGGCTGTTCCGTCCAAAGCTTTAAACACCTTGCTGAGACCGAAATTGTAATTGATGTCAAGAGTAATAAGATCAATTATATCAATACCAAGACCCGCCTGCATACCCCATGCTATAGTTTTGGGGTCAAAATTCTGATTACCATTCGGGTGATCTGTATCCAAATTGTATTGTTGGCCATCGAGGGTATAAGTCTGGTCAAACAAGGTTGTTGAACCGACGACAAAGTTAGCGGTCGGCCCCACTTGGGCGCGTAAGGCAAAGACTTTGATGTCAATAATATTGAAACCAATCAATACAGGCACCTGAAGGTTCATTGAATTAAGAGTGATTTTAGCATGTGCACCAGTGGGCAAGTTGAATAGATTACTACTACCAACACCAGTGACAGTCGCATCAAAGATATTGGATGTCTTGAAATAAGTCAATTCAGGTTGGATATAGAAGCGTCCGATATTGATACGTCCGAAAACGCCGAAGTTGAAATGGTTCATGAAACCAGCCTTAATATCGGCCTCTTTGTAAGAAAGTTTCGCGGTCTGATATCCGGCCTTGGCGCCAATAGCAACGCCGAAGCCTCCACCTGCGAACGCTGTGCTACCCATTATCAGCAGGGCGGCGATCAAAAGAAAAGTTTTTTTCATTGTAATTGAGTTTTAGTGATTAGTAATATTATTTGATGCAAATATATGAATCATTTTTGAATTTAAGCAAAAAAATCAGCAAAATAAATTACCTTTGTCGGGTTAATTCTTAGTACTATGAAGAAAGTTACATTGATTATCAGCATGGTAGCACTAATTTCGCTACAAGGTTTCTCACAGCAAAAAAAAGTCTCCGTTGGTCTTAAAATAGGTCCCACCTTCGATTGGGCATCAACTACTTCCACGGAATCGCGCAATTTGGGCACACGATTGGGTTTCAACATCGGTGGCATTATCGAATACTATTACACCGACCACATTGCCCTATCCTCTGGACTCAGCTACAACTACTGGCGAGGCTATTACCAATTCACCGATTCACGCATAGGAGCCCTATTTCTTGAGGAAGCCCCTGTCACCGTCAATCGTCAAATCCGCGCCTCCTATTTCGAAATACCACTGAAATTCAAGGTGAGGATACCGATTGTCGATGGATGGAAAGTATACGCTGAAGCAGGCGTCGGTTTCAGCATCAACACAAAGGACTTAACCAAAGACAGTTATCCTACAGAGGGAAATGAGATCTCCATGTATTGGACTCCACAACCCGATGAATATTACACAGCCGCATACTTTTATCAGTATCGTTGGTTCCAAACGGCGCTTATCGCTGGCCTCGGAGCCGAATACCAAATCAACAGGAATTTCAGCGTGTTTGCCCAATTGTCATACAACCACGCCTTCAACAACACTTTCACCCGCAAAATTGAAGAACTGACTGGAGGCAATCTTCACACCAATTTCATAGGTATAGAAATAGGTGCCATGTACTGATTAAGCCTCATATTTCTGATAATGAAAAGGAGCCTGACGAAATCGTCAGGCTCCTTTTGTCAAACTACTAAAACTATGAAAAACTATTGTATTACTTTTGTGCTTCCTTAACCAGTTGGATAAGCACGCGGCGATCATATTCCGTCGGGTCGAGTTCCTTCACGCCACCCTTGGGCTCGAGAATGATTTGACTTTCCGGAACACCCATCTGCATCAGTTCACTCTGAATCTTGAGGCAACGGTTTTCCGACAGGGTCTGGTTGTAGGCAGCCGAAGCTGTGGCGCTGTCGCACGAGCCTCTCAGAAGCAGCTTGTAGCCGTTTTCCTTAGCCACGTTGGCAATTTCACGCAGGTTGACGAGGTCTCTTCTCGACATAAGTTGATAGGAGTCGCGGTTGAAGAAGATGGAGAAGGGATAGCTAAGAACGTCCTCGGTCTGAATGTTGACAAACTTCACGATGGTATCGCAAGGTTGCGCTTCATTGTTTTCAGCAGGCATATTGATGAACTCGTCCAATTTCTTCTTGATGGAGTCCATTTCGTTGCAGCAATTGACCGGCAGGTCATACTCTCTGGTGAAGTAATAAGTCAGGCCGAGCGAAGCTGTGTACATATTGTCAAAGCGTTTCGGGCGGACGCTGCTATTGCTCTCTGTGAACTCGTAGGTCCAAGAGTCAATGGTCCATCTGTGGGTGGTCCAGTTGAGGTCAAGGTTGATGTCCCAGTGGGTACCCAAACGGAAGTTGTTGGTCAAACCGGCACCGACAACCAACTCGAAGTTGTTGCCCGTGATGTGAGGCTCAAGTTCATCATTGGGATCTTCTTTCAATGCGTTGCCATTGTCAATCATGGTTTTGAGGGCGAAAAAGTCCTTCGAGGTGTGGGCACATCCTCCCGACACATACAACACGGGCGTCCAAACTCTGTTTTCATTGTAATAGCCCTGGAAGAAATCGATGGGGCTGAACATGAAGTCAGCTTGCAGCCTGTGGTAACGCATCGAGGTTTGATAGATTTCCATCAGTTGTCCATTTACAATCGCTTGATCGTAGGCTGTCTCAGGATTCACATATAAGGGTCTCAGATGTTCTTTATGCACCGTGATACCACCTTGAATATAGCTGTGGATTTGGGTATTGCTATAGCCCAATCTGACAGCAACCTTGTGATTAATCCACTTACCGACAGAGACATTAAACCCAATGGTAGGCCTTCCCCATTCCACAAGCGTATAATTCTTGGTAAAAGCCTCTGGAGTTCTCATGCTTCCCTGCCACCAATTGCAGGTAGCGTCAACGGAAACAAACCAGTTTTTCCAGGCCTTAGTCGTCAGGTAACGAACCGAATCCACATGTCCATCCGCCATCACCGAAGTGGAAATAGCAAGGAATGCGAGCATTGTGATAAATACTTTTTTCATTGTTCTAATTATTATACTTTTGTTATTGTCAATAAATTTGCGCGGCAAAAATACACATTTTTTTCATACAAAATAAGGAAATGAAAAAAAACTCTTTTTTCATAGTCTCTATGAGGTCAACTGGAAAGCCGCTCCAAGGTGTTCTGAACAAGCTTTCTTACATAAGGATGATAGTCACTGGCAAACTTTTCAGTGACACGGTTGGCGATGGCAACACAAATGGTTAGGCAGTTGTGTCCCATCATCTTACCGAGGCCATAGAGTGCTGATGATTCCATCTCGTAGTTGCAAACACGCCATCCATTATAGTCGAAATTCTCAATTCTTCGATTGATTCCGGGATAAGCTAACGGCATTCTCAAAGTGCGACCCTGAGGCCCATAAAAACCCGGAGCTGTAGCTGTTACTCCCTGATAGTAACCTTGTGCCAAACGGTCGAACAATTCATTCGATCCTTCCACAACGTAAGGTAAAGGAAGTTCTTTCGGGTATTCCATCTGCTTAATAAAAGCATCCCGCATGGCGATTTCATTCACCTCTTCGTTTTTTTCGTAGAAGTAAATCAAACCATCCAAACCAAGGGCATAACGGGTGGCCACATAACTGTCGCCTACCTCGATTTCGGGCTGCAAGGCTCCACAAGTACCTAATCGAATGAGGTTCAATGTATGATGTTTCTCTTTGGGCATACGCGTTTTCAGGTCAATATTGGCCAAAGCATCGAGTTCGTTCATCACAATATCAAGATTATCGGTGCCCATGCCGGTGGAAAGCACGGTAATGCGTTTGCCATTGAAGTAACCGGTGTTTGTGACCATCTCGCGATTTTGGCGTTTCACCTCTATCTTATCAAAGAAAGTGGCTATCTCACCAACGCGAGCAGGGTCACCGACCAAAATGACATCGTCTGCAATTTGGTCTGGATGAAGGTTCAAGTGATATATTGCACCCTCACTATTAAGCACGAGTTGCGAAGCTGGAATAGGTTGTTGCATAGTCGTTTCGTTTTTAAGACGACAAAAGTATGAAGAAAAATCGTATCTTTGCACAAAATTCTTCCAAAATGAAAGAGACTATCGTACAACAAGTCTTCAACTTATTAAACAAGAAGAACATGACTTTTGCCTCGGCAGAGAGTTGCACTGGAGGCAACATTGCTCATCAGATCACTCTCATTGCAGGCAGTTCCAACATCTTCAAGGGGGCTGCTGTCACTTATGCCACGCCCATAAAAACTAAAGTATTGGGCGTGCCTGCTGAGACTATAGAAAAACATACAGTTATTAGCCAACAAGTTGTGGAAAGCATGGCAACTGGCGTTCGCGACCTGATGGAAACCGACTTCGGTGTAGCCACCACAGGCGTTGCAGGCCCAGGAGGCGGTTCACAATTAACACCCGTCGGCACAGTATGGATTGGTGTGGCTTCAAAAAACAGAGTAACTTCAAAATGTTTCCATTTCCATGGTGACCGCGTGGAGGTTATCAACCAAGCGACTTTTGCCGCATACGAAATGCTTAAACAACAAATAACTGATTAATGATGAACAAAATAATAACCTTATTTGCCTTCTGTCTTTTGCTGGTCTCATGCCAACCCAAAAAGCCCAACTACAAGCATAAACTCGCCGTCAAGACGGAACCTTATCACCTTGAGTTCGACCGTTACGAAGATGTTCTCTTCAACCTTGACACCGCCAACTTCCAGCAAGAATTAATGGCTATCCAAGACCACTATCATGTGTTCCTCGGCGGCGACCTCAACAACCCCGAAGCAGTAAAATACCTGAAGGATTTTGCCATCGACCCTTACTGCACCAACCTGTATAACAAGGTGAGGACCGCCTTCCCCGACCTAAAGTCAGTTCAACCTATGGTTGAAAACGTTTTTGCACATTTCCATTACTATTATCCCGACATCAAGATTCCTACAGAAGTCTTCACATGCATCACGGGCATCAGTGCCGACGTGCCAGCCGTACAAATCATTGACGACAAACTGGTGATTTCATTGGACTGGTATCTTGACAGGGACGAAATCTACGACCAAATCGGGATGCCTCGTTACATGTCGCAGCGCACTCAAATAGCAACTTTAGCGAAAGACGTGGCCAACTGCTTATACATGTATTATCTTTATGAATGGCGCAAACAGGGACAGATTGTCGGTGAGATGGTGTTTTACGGCCGCCTCAACTTCTTCATCGAAGCGATGTGCCCCGACATCAAAGATAACGTTTTGCTCGGTTATTCCGAAGACCAATGGCGCTGGGCTATGGAGAATGAGGGACAGCTTTGGGCCGACATCGTAGGCAGCAAACGTCTGTATGATGCAGGCCTGGATGCGTACATGATGTTTTTTGGCGACGGTCCCTTCACTCAAGCATACGGCAACGAGTCGCCCTCGCGCCTCGGCGAGTTTTTCGGTCTCAACATCGTCCGTAGCTATGTAGCAAACCACGAAGATTTCGACCTGCAACAGTTCATAAAGCGGAAAGATTTGCAGAATATTTTCCAAGATTCAGGCTATAAGCCTAAAAAATAGTTGAGAGACCTTGTTTTTTGGTAAAAATGCAAGTTGTTGGTTTTTAATTATAAAGCCGACAGCAAACGACAACAAACGTTTACAGTCGACTACAAACGTTTAATCAACGGATAATTCTTGACAAGGTTTGCATCTTTGCAGCGTAAAACTATAAACCCATAGAATTATGCTAGTAAAGACATTCGGATGCGCCCTTTTCGGCATCGAGGCGATTACGGTCACCATTGAGGTGAACATTGACAAAGGTATGCCGAGTTACTTCACCGTCGGGTTGCCCGACAGCGCCGTCAAAGAAAGCCAACAACGTATCGAGGCCGCCGTTAGCAACCTCGGCTATTACTACCCTCACAAACGCATTGTCGTCAACCTTGCCCCTGCTGACATCCGCAAGGAAGGCTCTTCTTATGATTTACCCATTGCAATCGGCATTTTGGCTGCTGCCGAACAAATCAACGGAGACCTTTTGGAACAGTTCGTCATCATGGGTGAACTCTCCTTAGACGGCACCGTCAATCCCATCAAAGGCAGCCTGTCCATCGCTTTGAAGACCAAACAAGATGGTTTTCGAGGACTCATCCTTCCAAAAGCGAACGCACGCGAGGCTGCCGTGGTGGAAGGACTTGAGGTGTACGGTGTGTCGACTATCAATGAAGTCATTTCCATTCTCAACGGCGAACATGAAATCCAGCCTGTTCAAGTCAACGGCTTGGATGAGACCCCTGACAATTTTTACGAGTTCGATTTCAGCGACGTGAAAGGACAGGAGAACATCAAGCGCGCTTTGGAGATTGCGGCGGCAGGCGGACACAACGTCATCCTCATTGGCCCTCCTGGTAGCGGCAAGACTATGCTGGCTAAACGGATGCCCACCATCCTGCCTCCTCTAACAATGGCTGAAGCCCTGGAGACCACCAAGATTCACTCGGTGGCAGGCCTGATGGGCTATCACACCTCATTAATACGTAAACGTCCCTTCCGTAGTCCACACCACACCATCAGCGATGCAGGTTTAGTGGGCGGCGGCACCTATCCCCAGCCAGGCGAGATTTCTCTGGCACACAATGGCGTTCTCTTTCTGGACGAACTTCCCGAGTTCAAGCACTCCGTCCTCGAAGTGATGCGTCAACCGATGGAGGACCGTGTTGTCACCATCTCACGCGCCAAGATGACGGTTGACTTCCCAGCCAACTTCATGATGGTGGCTGCAATGAACCCCTGTCCTTGCGGTTATTACAACCATCCAGACAAAGAATGCACCTGCAAGCCGGGAATGGTGCAACAGTACCTCAATCGTATCAGTGGCCCCTTAATGGACCGTATTGACTTACACGTGGAAGTTGTGCCTGTCGCCTACAAGGATTTATCATCTAAAAGTAGCGGTGAACCTAGTGCTGTGGTACGAGAGCGTGTCACCAAAGCGAGGAAGATACAGGAAGACCGTTATGCCCATTATCCCAACATCCACGCCAACGCACAAATGACTTCGCAACTTATCCAACAGTATTGCGAGTTGGATGAACCTTGCCGCAACATCCTCAGAAATGCCATGAATCGCCTCGGTCTCTCGGCACGTGCATACGACCGTATCCTTAAAGTCTCTCGCACTATCGCCGACCTCGACGGCAGCGAGAACATCCAACCTGGGCATTTGGCCGAAGCTATTAATTATAGGAGTCTGGACCGAGACAATTGGGGGTGTTGAGATTCAATCCTTCCTGTCCCGTCCCAGCAAAGCTCCAATCCAGTGCCGATTAAGCCGTGAGATATTCTGCCGCTTGATGAGTTTTGGGCATTCGGCCTCGCAGGCGTAGGTATTGGTGCAATTACCAAAGCCCAGTTCGTCCATCTTGGCCACCATTTTCTTCACTCGGTCGGCAGCCTCGATTTTGCCCTGCGGCAATAGTGCCAAGTGACTCACTTTGGCTCCTACAAACAACATCGCACTGGCGTTCTTGCAGGCAGCTACGCAAGCTCCGCAACCAATGCATGATGCCGCATCCATAGCCATATCTGCCTTGTGTTTCGGAATCGGGATGATATTGGCATCGGGCACACCTCCCGTGGTGGTGCTGATGTAGCCTCCTGCCTGGATGATTTTGTCGAATGCGGAGCGGTCCACCACCAAATCGCGAATCACGGGGAAGGCTTTCGCTCTCCAAGGCTCAATCCAAATATCTTCGCCATCGCGAAACTTGCGCATGTGCAACTGACAGGTAGTGATACCGTCATCGTTGCCGTGAGGCCTACCATTAATATAGAGTCCGCACATTCCGCAGATACCCTCACGGCAGTCGTTGTCGAAACAGACTGGGTGTGCAATGCGGTCGTTAATCAGCTGCTCATTGAGGATATCAAGCATCTCAAGGAAGGAACAGTCGGGCGAGATACCCTCAAGGGAATAAGTCTCGAAATGGCCCTTGGCTCGGGCGTTCTCCTGACGCCATATATGCAGTGTGAAGTTCATAATGTCCTATTTATAATTTCGCGTTGCGATTTGTATATGTTCGTAATTGAGCGGCTCCTTTTCCATCGTCTCAGGCTGGCCATGGCCTTGGTATTCCCATGCTGCCACATACATGAAATGCTCGTCGTCACGGAGGGTTTCGCCATCTTCAGTCTGGTGCTCGGTGCGGAAATGACCGCCACACGACTCCTCGCGATGCAAGGCATCGGCAATGACGAGTTGAGCCAGTTCGAAATAGTCTTCCAAACGGCAGGCCTTTTCCAACTCGGGGTTGAACTCGTTGGCTGAACCTGGGATGAAGACGGATTTCCAGAATTCATCCTCCAGCTCCGAAACCAGCTGTTTGGCTTTTTTGAGGCTCTCTGTGTTGCGGGCCATACCGCAATACTCCCACATGATTTTGCCGAGGGCTTTGTGGAAAGAATCCACAGTTTTCAGTTGGCAGTTTTCAGTTGGCAGTTTGGAGTTAGAGAACAGACGTTCGATGCGGGATTTTACATTGTTTTCCGCTGCATCAAACTCGGGGGTTGTAGTTGAAATCTTCCCTACATTAATTTGATCAGCCAGATAATTCTGCAAGGTGTAAGGCAACACGAAATACCCATCGGCCAGTCCCTGCATCAATGCGGAGGCACCAAGGCGGTTGGCTCCGTGGTCGCTGAAGTTGGCTTCGCCAGCAGCGAAGAGTCCTGGGATGGTGGTTTGCAATTCGTAATCCACCCAAAGGCCGCCCATGGTGTAATGGATGGCAGGATATATCATCATCGGGGTCTCGTAGGGGTTCTCGTCGGTGATTTTTTGATACATCTGGAAGAGGTTGCCGTATTTCTGCTCAACGGCCTCTTTTCCAAGGCGCCGTATGGCATCCGCAAAATCAAGGTAGACGGCATAGCCTGTGCCCACGCCATAACCAGCATCGCAGCGTTCCTTGGCGGCACGTGAAGCCACATCACGGGGAACGAGGTTGCCAAAGGCGGGATAGCGGCGTTCCAGATAATAGTCCCTGTCTTCCTCAGCAATATCGTTGGCTCTCAGCTTACCCGCACGGATGGCT
>Ga0310696_10011537_pt1 | contig 10080 bp, 8 predicted proteins | sample AusTroGonzalo_MG_4_FD_203885 | JGI IMG/M metagenome (GOLD analysis project Ga0310696, IMG submission 203885) | Bovine rumen microbial communities from tropical cattle in Woodstock, Queensland, Australia - Gonzalo_02 (v2) (version 2) | ecosystem: Host-associated > Mammals > Digestive system >... | reverse complement strand
CTCTCTGGAAGACAATGGCTCAATGCGGAAAAAAGGACGGAACACGAAGTTCACGCCATATTTCTCTGAGACGGTCTGATACTGCGTAAGGACGCGGGGGGCGTTCTGGGATACCAGTATGTTCTTAATGCTCATTTTTTATACGCTGCTTCTCTACAAAACAACCGCCGAGATGACCAGCAGGGCCGACGGTATCAATTCAAGCGCGCAAAGGTACAAAAAAGTTAGCAATTGAGAGCAAGACAATGACAAAAATTGCATCCGGCGAAACAGAAAAGCCGTATAGAGCACCATCATTTCCACATACAGGAATACCCTCACCGTGAAATCATTGGCCCGCACCACCGACAGGACGCCGGCGGTGAGCAGCATCAGGAGCATGAGCAGGATGAAGAAGGTGAAGGCCGACCGGTGGGCGATCTGGTAGAAATCGTAGCGACGGCGCGGCATGAACCAGCGGTAGAGGATCCAGCGCAGCAGGACCCAGGCCGCCAGCACCCCGCTGATGGTGGCCAGGCGGGCGTTGGCCGACAGGCCGGACACGAAGTCGGGGTCGTAGAGCCGGTAGCGGAAAACGAGCAGCGACAGGGGCAGCAGCAGGGCCAGGGAGATGAGCAGGCGGTCCCGGCTCAGGCGCACGCTGCTTTCCAGGGCGGTGCTGCCCCGGGCGCGGAACACGCTGTCCCCCAGGGAAGGGATGAGCCCCAGCAGCGGCCGGATCAGTTGCAGGAGCAGCAGGACGGACAGGCCCACATAGACAGCCGCCAAAACGGGCACGCTTCCGCCCGCCGCCGCCACCTCACCCGATGACGGCACCTCCTGCAGCAGGAGCCTTCCGGCCTCAAACAAATCTTCCTGAACCATCAGTTCCCTCTTTTGGCGTTATAACCCAGTCCCTTGAGGAGTTCCACCACTTTGTCGCGGAAATCCCCCTGGATGGTAATCTCCCCGTCTTTGGCGCTGCCGCCCACCCCGCAGCGGGTCTTGAGCGTGCGGGCGAGTTCCTTCAGGTCATCGGCCGCCCCCACGAAGCCGCTGATGAGCGTAACCTGTTTCCCGCCGCGGTTGCGACGGTCGATGCCCACGATGAGCCGCTGGCGGGCGGGCGGAAGGGTCTCGGCCTCCTCCTCGCGGGCCGTCTCATATTGAAAGTCCGGATTGGTGGAATAGACCACCCCCAGCCGTTGTTTCCAGTCGTTTTCCATTATTTTCCTCTCCCTGATGCGGCCACCAGGCCGCGGATATGATGATTCAGCCGTTCGTTGTCCCGGAGGCTTTCCAGCGTGACATGCATGCGGTAGCGCCAGTAGTAGCGCGGAATCGCCGGCACGTTGATGCGCTCATCGGCCGGATTGCCCGGATAGCGCACCTCCCCGTCGGTGGCCAGCCAGTCCTGCAGGGGCAGGATGGCCAGCATGGCGGGCGACGCCATGTGCTGGGCCACGACCAGATCGGCCACCCAGGGCTCGCAGAAATAGGGCGCCGGGCCCTCGCAACCCAGGATTTCGTTGTAATAACGCTGCGTGGCGGCGCGGTCTTCCTCCCACCAGGCGCGCAGCGTGGAGGTATCGTGCGTCCCCGTGGCACAGACGCTCCAGTACGGGTAGCGGTCCGGCCGGGCAAAGGCTTCGGCCGGATCCCGGGGCATCCGCTGGATCTCCAGGCTCAGGATGTTCAAGGCTTCCATCACGGACGGGACGCAGGGGGGAATCATGCCCAGGTCTTCCCCGCAGCAGAGCATGCCGGTGGAGCGGAGCAGGGCGGGCAACTTCTGAAGGGCGCTCTTTTCCCAGAATTCGTTGTGCCGGCGCCAGAAAAAGTCTTCGTGGATCTCGTCAAACTTGTGCTGCAGCGCGGCAGGCAGCGACTGGTACAATGCCGTTTCCCGGGCGTCGATACGGGGATGCCAGTAGCCGGGTTCGCGCGGGTCCTCCACAAAGAGGACATCCGTTCCCGCGCCCTGGCGGGGGTCGAAGCCCCAGGAGCGCACCTGCTTCTCGGGATAGGGCAGCGCAGGGCTGAAATGGCCCAGGAGACCGCTCTTCTGGGGCACGGGAATCTCCCAGATGCGGAAAAAGCCCAGGATATGGTCCACGCGGAAGGCATCGAAATAGGCCGACATCTTGCGCAGGCGGGCCTTCCACCAGGCAAAGCCGTCTTGAGCCATCTTCTCCCAGTTGTAGGTGGGGAAACCCCAGTTCTGACCGTCCCGGGAGAACGCATCCGGCGGGGCGCCCGCCTGGCTGTCCGTGTGAAAGAGCTGCGGGTGCTGCCAGGCATCCACGCTGGTGCGGCATACGCCGATGGGGAGGTCGCCCTTGAGGGCCACCCCGTGGGCGTGGGCATAGGCCACGGCCTCGCGAAGCTGCCGGTCCAGCAGGTACTGGACATAGCAGTAGTAGCCGGTCTCGGAGGCATGCTCCGCGGCGAAGGCCTCCACCTTGCGGGCTCCGAAGACGGCGTATTTGCCCCACTGGCCGAAGTCGGCGGTCCCCATACGGTCCCGGAGCACCTGGAAAACGGCATAGGGCTTGAGCCAGCCGGCGTTTTCCTGCTCGAAGACCCGGTAGTCTTCCGAAGAGAGGACCTGGGTGCCGACGGCGGCGTAGCGCCGGCGCAGATAGGCCTCCTTGGCGGCCATCATCTGCTCATAGTCCACCTGCGGCTGGGCTTCCAGCCGGGCCTGGAGGGCCTTGTAGCGGGCATCCCGGCGCACGCCGGCGGCCGGCAGATGGATGTACTGCGGATGCAGGGCAAAGGAACTGACGGCATTGTAGGGATAGGAATCCTCCCACTGGCGGCTCTGGGTGGTATCGTTGACAGGCAGGAGCTGGATTACCTGCTGCCCCGTGCGCACCGCCCAGTCTACCAGGTGCCGGATGTCATGGAATTCGCCCACGCCGAAGCTGTCCTCGCTGCGGAGGGAAAACACCGGCACCGCCACCCCGGCACCGCGCCAGGTCTGCGTGGGGAAACCGGGTTCGAAATCGGCGATGACCAGCTGGGTATGGGCGGCGGGCACCTCGGCGAAGAAATGGTTGGGACCTTCCTCCCACTGGCGGATTTCCCGGGTGGCGGTGTCCACAATCACGAATTTGTATTCCATGGGCTCCCGGATGTCCAGCGAGATGCGCCACCAGGGGAAGTGGCTGTCCGACATCAGGTGCACCTGCTTCCAGTTGCCCAGCTGGCTGCCGGAACCCACGATGCCCACGCTTTCGCCGCTGCGCACCTCCGGCACAGCCACCCGGAAACAGACATTGCCCAGGTCGGGCCCTTCCGGACGGGGGTGGCGGAAAGAGGCGCCGTCGGGCCGACGGAAAATCACGTCGCAGAAAGCCGAAGCATAGAATGCCGGGTTGGCGGGCTGGGAGATCCAGCGGGAGCGGACGATCATGTCCTTGTGGGTGGCCGATGCCTTGTACAGGTGGGGCCGCCATTCGCGTTTGACCACCTGGCCGCCCCGCACCACCTCGAAGGTGAAATGGTCGCCGTCGCGGATGTCGCGGCCCGAGAGCAGGATCTGCCACAGGCCGCCGAAGGAATACTCCAGGGGAATGCGGCGCCTGCCGATGCGCAGCTGCATCGTTTCGCCCCAATCCGTATGATATTGTAACTGTATATTGACAGACATGCCGACAGGTTTCGTATTAAGGTTATCAGTGTAACAAATGTACAAAAGGATGCTGGATTTGCCAAGAGCTTTCCGCACTTTTTTCTTATCTTTGCATCCGGTATGAACCAGTCCGGAGAAGCCACCGTCGTCAAGAATGCGGGCAGCCATTATCTGCTGTCCCCGCTGCCTGCGTGGGAGCTGTTCCCGGCCGTGCTGAGGGGCAAAGTTCGCCTGAAAGCCAGCGAGATAACCAATCCGGTGGCCGTGGGAGACCGGGTGCTCTATACCTGTGCCGAGGACGGCAAGGCCGTCATCACCCAGATCCTCCCCCGCCGCAACTACCTCATCCGCCGCAGCACCAACCTTTCCCGGCAGGCGCACATCATCGCCGCCAATATCGACCGGGCCTATATCATCGTTTCGCTCTACTTCCCCGAGGTGAAACTCCCCTTCCTGGACCGGATTCTCGTCACCTGCGAACTCTATGGCATCCCCGCCACCGTGGTCCTTTCCAAGACCGACCTGTACCGGGAGGAAGCGGCCGAATCGATTGCCTGGCTGCGGAACATTTACGAATCGGCCGGCTATCCCGTGGTGGAGACCTCGGTCCAGAGCGGCGAAGGCATCGACCGCATCCGGGAGGCCTGCCGGGGGAAGGTGAACCTCTTTTCCGGCGAGTCGGGCGTGGGGAAAAGTTCCCTCATCAAGGCGCTGGACCCTTCGCTGGATCCCAAGATCGGCGCCATCTCCGAGGTCCATCTCCAGGGCAAGCACACCACCTCCCTGTATGAGATGTACCCCCTGGCCACGGGCGGCTACGTCATCGATTCTCCCGGCATCCGGGGCTTCGGCCTGGTGGATGTGGAGAAAGAGGAGATTGCCCGCTACTTCCCGGAGATGCTCCGGGAGGCCGAAGGCTGCCGCTTCACGCCCTGCACTCATACCCACGAGCCCGGCTGCGCGGTCAAGACCGCCGTGGCCGAAGGGCGGATCTCCCCCGAGCGCTACAACTCCTATCTGGGCATGCTCGAGGAAGACAAGAAATTCCGATGAACGCTTTACATAAGGAAATAGGACGCCTGGCAGGCCCCAGCATCCTGGCCAACATCACCGTACCGCTGGTGGGGCTGGCCGATGTCGCCATCGCCGGACATCTGGACGCGGGCGGCGCGGCGGCGCTCATCGGCGGCATCGCCGTGGGCTCCATGCTCTTTGACCTGCTATACTGGAACTTCGGCTTCCTGAGGGCCGGTACGGCCGGACTCACCGCCCAGGCCTACGGACAGTCCGGGGCCCGGGCGCCCGGCAGCGGGCCGGCCTCCCAGGCCCTCGGGAGCATCCTCTCCCGGGCCCTGCGCATCGCGCTGCTGTCGGGGGTGGCGCTCATCGCCCTGCAAGGGCTGGTGGTATGGGCCGCCTTCCTCGTGGTGGACTGCTCCCCCGAGGTCCGCGCCCTGGCCACGCAGTACTTCCGCATCCGCATCTGGGCTGCGCCGGCCACGCTCTCGCTCTTTGCCTTCAAGGGCTGGTTCATCGGCCTGCAGGATACGGTGCGGCCCATGACGGCCGACCTCCTGGTGAACGGGGTGAATGTGGGGGCCTCCCTGCTCCTGGCCCTGGCCCTGGGCTTTCCGGGCATCGCCCTGGGCACCGTGCTGGCCCAGTGGAGCGGCCTGGCCTACTGCCTGGCGGCCGCCCGGCGCCGCTACCCGGCCCCTTTCCGCGCGGTCTGGCACCGTCCTCACGCCCCAGGCTCCGGGCACGATGAGCAGCGCTTCTTCCGGGTGAGCCGCGACCTTTTCCTGCGCTCGGTGGGGATGATTGCGGTGTATATCGGCTTCACGGTCATCTCGGCCCGCTATGGGGACGTGATGCTGGCGGTGAGCACCATCCTGATGAAGCTCCTGATGTTCTTCAGCTATTTCACCGACGGTTTTGCCTATGCCGGCGAGGCGCTCACGGGGCGTTTTATCGGCGAGGGTTCCCGCGAGGGCGTACGGGCCACCGCCCGGGGCTGTTTCGCCTGGGGCCTGGGCGTTGTGGCGCTGTTCCTGCTGGTGTACGGGCTGGGCGGCGTGCCGGTGCTGCGCCTGATGACCTCAGACCCTTCCGTAGTAGCCGCCGGAGAGCCCTTCCTCCCCTGGCTGCTGGCCATGCCGGTCATCGGCTGCCCGGCTTTCATCTGGGACGGCATCTTTATCGGCGCCACCGCCACGCGCGACCTGCGCAACAGCACCCTGCTTTGCGCCTTGGGCTTTTTCGGCGTCTGGTTCACGGGCCTGTGGCTCTCCGGCAGCGGGATGAGCCCGGAAAACGCCCTCCACCTGCTGCTGGCCGCCTATTTCATGCACCTGCTGGTGCGCGCCCTCTACCTCACGCTCCGCTACCCGTCTGCCTGCCTCCGCTAGCGGGGACGGCACCTGCCAAAGAGAAGCCCCGCGGCGAATTTCACAATTGGCCCGGGGCTGTATAAGTAGGTATCAATATTTATGTCTGAACCTTCTATATCGAATTCCGTGCCAAAACGGGCAGGCGGAGAAAATTTTATGCAATTCGTTTCTTGCGCTTCTTGTGATTCCAGTCTCCGTATATCTCGCTGACGTTGCCGGCGGTGATGAAACCATGGATATCGTTCGCCTTCATGAAATCCATGAGACTCGCGAATTCCTGCTGGGTGAGGAGGGCCTGGATTTCCACATTCTGATGGCCGTTGTAGCCGCCCGTAACCTGGTACAGGGAGCAGCCGCGCTGGAGGTCTTCAATAATATACTTGCGCAGCCGTTCGTACTGGGACGAGATGATGCAGACTCGTTTTCGCCGGTTGATGCTGGCCGTGAAATAATCCAGGGCGATGCCGTTGATCCAGGTGCCGATGATGCCGATGATCACCAGGCGGAAGGAGTTGATGGCGAAGGCCGTGCAGCAGATGGCGATGCCGGCGATGGACACCGAGGTGCCGATATCGAAGTGCAGGTACTTGTTCACGATCTTGGCCAGGATATCCAGGCCGCCGGTAGAGGCATTGATGTGGAAGAGGATGGTCTGCGAGATGCTCAGGATGAGGACGAAGCAGATGAGGTCGAACCAGGCATCGTTCATCAGCGAGGTCTGGCCGGGTTCCAGGAGCTTCTGCAGCGGGAGCACGATGTCCCACAGATCGATGAGCGGACCCAGGATGAGGGCCGTATAGACCGTCTTGGCCCCGAATTCCTTGCCGATGAGCAGCCAGGCCAGCACCAGGAGGATGGCGTTGATGATTACGATGACCATGGACACCTTGATGGCCAGGCCGGCGGCGTTGAGCAGGTTGCAGATCACGATGGACAGGCCGGTGATGGAGCCCACCACCAGTTTGGAGGGGAGGAGAAAATAATAGACCGACGCAGCTGCTATGGCCATACCGCCGGTCATGATAATCAGTTCTTTCCAGAATTTCCAGGTGCCGAGCACCTTGAAGAGGTCTTTCATGTGGCTTAGTTTTCGGGTGCAAAGGTAATCATTTTTCTTCGTATCTTTGCACGCTATGTCGCTGTTCTCGCATTTCCGTATCAGCAAGCCTTCGGCCGCAAAAGTGCCGCCGGAGGAAGTGGATGCCGCCTACAGGCGGTATCGGAGCCGGACGTTCTGGGGCGTGACGGCGGCCTATACCCTCTACTACGTGTGCCGGATGACCCTGGGCGTGGTGAAGCAGCCGCTCATCGACGGCGGCGTCCTCACGGCCGGGCAGCTGGGCATCATCGGATCGGCCTTCTACTTCATCTATGCGGTGGGGAAATGCATGAACGGCTTCATTGCCGATTACTGCAACATCCGCCGCTTCATGGCCGCCGGCCTGGGGGTGTCGGCCCTGCTGAACCTGGTGCTGGGCCTGACGGGCCTGCTGCACGGTCCGCTGGGGCTGGGCAGCGGTCTCATGCTGGTGATGTTCGCCCTGCTCTGGGGCGTGAACGGCTGGATGCAGTCCATGGGCTCGCCGCCCGGAACCATCAGCCTGTCGCGCTGGTTCCCGCTTTCCCGCCGCGGAACCATGTACAGCATCTTCAGCTCCACCCCGCAGCTGGGCAAGGCCGTGACCATGATCGCCACGGGCTTCGTGGTGGCGGCGGCCGGTTGGCAGTGGGGGTTCCTGGCGGCCGCGGCGGCCGGACTCATCGGCACGCTGGTCGCCCTGGGCTTCATTTCGGATACGCCGGAAAGCGTGGGCCTTCCCTCCGTGCAGGAACTCTCCGGGGAGGAAGTGAAACCGGCCGACAAGCAGCCCACCCGGGAACTGCAGCGCTGGGTCTTCCGCCATCCGGGCATCTGGGTCATCGCCCTTTCCACGGCCTTCCTCTATATCACCCAGCACGCCGTGAGCGACTGGGGGGTGCTGTTCCTCCAGAAACAGAAAGACTTCTCGCTGGAAAAAGCCACGCAGGTGATTGGCCTGGCCGAGATTTTCGGCGTGGCGGGCAACCTGGCCGCCGGTTGGCTGTCGGACGTGCTCTTCCGGGGGAACCGGGTGCGTCCCGTGATCCTGGCCGGGGCGCTGGCCGTGGCGTCACTCTTCGGGTTCCTGTTCCTGGGCGGCGGCTATATCCTGAACCTGGCCTTCGTGGCCCTGTTCAGCATGTCTTTCAGCGTGGTATTCTGCATTGTGGCCGGACTCATGGCCCTGGATTTCGTGCCGCGCAAGGCCACCGGTGCCGCCCTGGGCATCGTGGGCATCTCCAGCTACGCCGCGGCGGGCGCCCAGTCGCTGGTGTCCGGTTTTCTCATTGAAGGCAACGCCCTGGACGGCCTCTACAACTTCCAGCCCGTCTCCATCTTCTGGATTCTCTCCTGCCTCGTGGCCTTCGTCCTTCCCGTCATCGGCTGGAAATACCTGCGCCGCTAGGCGGGGTAATAGGCATAGAAGAGGGCGATGGATTCCATGCCGGCGAACAGCTGGCGGAGGAGGTAGCTCTCGTTGGGGCTGTGGATGGTATCACGCTCCAGGCCGAAACCCATCAGGAGCGGGTCCACGCCCAGGATGGTCTGCATGTCGGCCAGGATGGGGATGGAACCCCCGCCGCGGGCCGGGACAGGCTCCATGCCGTACACCTGGGCGATGGCGCGGGAGGCCGCCTGGTAGGCCGGGGAGCTCAGGGGGATGAGGAAGCCGTCGCCGCCTTCGAAGGGCGTCACCTCCACCCGGATATACGGCGGCGCGACGCGCTGCAGGTGCTCCTGGAAAAGCTGGGTAATCCGGGCCGAACGCTGCCAGGGAACCAGCCGCATGGAAATTTTGGCATGGGCCACGGAGGGCAGGACCGTCTTGGCGCCCGTGCCCGTGTAGCCGCCCCAGATGCCGCAGACGTCCAGGCACGGGCGGATGGCCGTGCGCTCCAGGGTATTGTAGCCCTTCTCCCCTTTCACCTCGCGGATATCCAGGAAAGCCTTGTACTCGTCCATGTCGAAGGGCGCCCGGTTCAGGAGGGCGCGGTCATCGGCCGACAGTTCCACCACCTCGTCGTAGAAGCCGGGGATGGCCACGCGGCCGTTCTCGTCGTGCAGGGAGGCGATCAGGGCGCAGAGCTCGTTGACGGGATTGGCCACGGCGCCACCGTAATGCCCCGAGTGCAGGTCCTTGTTGGGCCCGGTCACGGTCACTTCCAGATAGGCCAGGCCGCGCATGCCGCAGTTGATGGAGGGCACCTTGTCGGAAATCATGGTGGTGTCGGAAACCAGAATGACATCGGATTGGAGCAGGTCCTTGTGTTCCCGCACCCAGGCGGGAAGCGAAGGACTGCCAATCTCTTCCTCTCCCTCGAAGATAAACTTCACATTGTGCCGGAGCTGACCGGTCCGCACCAGGTACTCGAAGGCCTTCAGGTGCATGAAAAGCTGACCCTTGTCGTCGTTGGCGCCCCGGGCATAAACGGCCTCCTCGCCGGTGGCGGGGTCGGGGGCAATAACGGGCTCAAAGGGGTCTGTGCGCCATTTTTCCAGCGGTTCCGGCGGCTGCACGTCGTAGTGGCCATAGACCAGGACGGTCTTGTCTGCGCCCATATCCTTGCAGCCGTACACCACGGGATGGCCGGCGGTCTCGTACACTGCTGCTTTATCTGCACCTGCCTCCATGAGCAGCTCCGTGAGCCGCCTGGCACAACGGTACATATCTTCCTTATGCGCCGGCTGCGCACTCACCGACGGGATGCGCAGCAGGGAAAACAGTTCCTCAAAGAAGCGCTGCTTGTTTTGCTGGATATAGGCCTTCATGGCGTTTTCGTTAGTTTGTTGATTATCAGTCTTTTGTCTATTTTCCTTGCGGCGTTTTGACCGCAAGGAGATTTGATAAGTGGTTTGCTATGAACAAGTTAGCTTTTACGCCTCGATCTGACCGCCAGCGAGATCCAGGATCTCGGAGGTAATCTTTTGCTGGCGGCCCTTGTTGTACTGGAGGGTGAGCTCGGCCAGGAGATTCTCGGCGTTGTCGCTGGCCG